>Ga0316209_1000570_pt1 | contig 60326 bp, 54 predicted proteins | sample 6monopyrite_MG_FD_204945 | JGI IMG/M metagenome (GOLD analysis project Ga0316209, IMG submission 204945) | Microbial mat bacterial communities from mineral coupon in-situ incubated in ocean water Damariscotta River, Maine, United States -... | ecosystem: Environmental > Aquatic > Marine >... | reverse complement strand
CAAAGTTGGAACCGGATTGGGGATGCCGATTCCGATGGCTCGCAAAAAAGGGAGAGAGCAAGCCTACGCCGGGCTACAGCGTATTCACTAAAACCATTTAAGGTTTCACCAAATATGGATTTATCATCGTGTTAGTAATGATTAAAGACTATCCACAACAAAAGTCAAAGCCGCGTTAACAAACTAATTATATTTCTTATGAACGGTAGTAAAACCTTGCTCACTATTTAACCGATAGAAAACATTATCGTTATATATCAATATGTTATCTACTATATAGATAAGTCACCACAGATAAAACAAGTAACTGCTTGATTTAAGATGAAATAAGATTTTTGTCGAATTATTTATCACCCAATAGCCTTATTTAATGACAACGTCTTAAGTTATAACTTTGGCAACATGGGTGATACCGATAATGATATTGAGTTTTACAATAAAGGAGGAACCACTTTTAATTTATGATTTATATCAATACTGCTTCCGGTTCCGGGCATTTTCGAACGTTGGTAACAAGTCAAAAACTTATACACCACAGAGACACAGAGGGCGCAGAGAAAACCATTAGAGGCGTTAAGCCTTGAAGTACCAACATGCATTGTCTTTTCTCTGCGTGCTCTGTGCACAACCCGACCACATAATCGACGTTCATGGGACTTCTGCATAAGCTCATACGTAGATGAAATTCAATGCTTCGATAGTAAGTTCCACGCATTAGCGAAGTTACACTTCCTCTTTGTAATCTTTTATAAACCTACACTAAACGACTGATTTATAAAAATATTCCATAATTCCGTTAGTTTAATATTCGAAACTGTACTTCACAGTTGTTTTGCCTGTTTTTCCATAAGTATATGAAATTTATAATAAATTCAATCTGGCATACAACTTGCTACCAGGAGTTAGTGCCTTCTTTGGTCGCCGTACGACCTGAGGACGCAAACCGGTCCACGCATAGTGGCCACTCACTTAGCAGTAATTATGAGGATATCTAATATGACTACTTTAAAAAAGCAACTGGAAGAGAGCGTCGAAGCGACAACACGTTGGGAAAATCGACGCCAATATGGGGCCGATGGTCCGAATATGCGCGACCTCTGGGTGCTCACATGCATGGATGAGCGCGTACCTGTGAACGAAGCACTTGGCATCAATGCTGACGGACCTGTCGGCGGTGGTGATGCACATCTATTCCGTAACGCTGGAGGAATTGTGACAGATGATGCGATTCGCTCAGCAATGCTGACGATAAACTTCTTTGGGACCCGGGAGATCGTCGTGCTGCAGCACACGGGATGCGGAATGCTATCAGCTAACGGTCATGATCTGGAAGCAGCGCTGCGTGAAAAAGGAATCTTTGCACATGACACAAAACAACCCATTGATGTGGACGATGTGTCAATTGATCCCTCGATGCCAGAGCTGAAACTTGAAAAAGGCAATTTCGCCAAGTGGATCGGCATGATGGATGACGTTGATAAAACTTGTATTCAATGCGTGGATCTTCTTCGCAACCACCCGCTGATTCCGAAGGAAATCATCATCAGCGGCTGGGTTTGGGAAACCGAATTTCGCCGCCTTCGCGCGCCGGATTTGAATGCACCAACGCGCGCGGTCACCCAGGCAACCGCCGAGTCCATGGGCGTGAAAGGAAAACAACCCCCGCGCTGGAGTTGATTCAACACTGCTAGATTGAAGCCAGGGCTCATGGACATGCCCTGGCTTTATAACTATTTTTCGAAATAACGCAAGAGAGAGAAACCATGCCTACCTATGATTTTCGTTGCAAGCCGTGTGAACAGCATAGCGAAGTACAACAATCCATGAACGCGCCAGTCCCCGCATGCCCAAGTTGCGGTGGTGGTATGGAGCGCTGGTTTCACACTGCGCCTGTTGTTCGTGGTGCAGCTTCCAGTGGACGAGAGCAAGCAATACGTTCTCTTCCACAGTGCGGTAAGGGTTGCCGTTGTTGCCCTTGAAAAGACTCCATACATCGACGTGTTTATCGTCGAAAACCATAAATGAATATTTAAGAGGTATAACTTATGTATGTTGCAAACCAGACTTTAGGCGAACGAAACCATTGTGATAAGGCCGGAATTGGTGCGTCGTTTCTTTGTGTGTCACATTGCTTGTTAGCTCCATTATTTGTCACAGCGTTGCCAGCCATTGCGGCCACAGAAAGCCAAACCCATAGCGTGTTCGCGGTCATCATATTATTACTTGGGATGCTGGCGTTTATCCCTGGCTACCGAAAACACAAAAAGAAATCGATACCTGCAATTGGGATTGCAGGCGTCTTTATGATTATTATCGCTGCGATACTTCCTGAAATGGAACATGCAGAAGTGTTAGAAACAGGGCTGGTTGTAGTCGGCGGTATAACGTTGATTTTTGCCCATTTTCGCAACGCTTTTTGGTGCCGCTTTTGCAGGCAGTGTAGCGATCACATACATGATGATTTTAGCGTAAAGCAACGAGGCTGCTGAATTGTCATGATAAATTGCATTGACAACAAAATATGTACCTGTGATGTAGTAACGACATATCGATTGAAAACGAATACATCATCGGTTTATTGCGCATCGTGTTTTCTTCGGTGGGTGATAACAATTACCGTCATGTTGTCAGCTGGTAGAGCAATGGCGGCGCAAGAGAATATGCAACCTCATAAGCAGGAGCATGTGCTGCACAAACAGATGGACGAAAAGAGGCAACGTTATAAAACAGAAATACTTATTTTAGAGCAGCGTATCCAGAAACTTGAAAAAGCTGCCGACTCTGATCATAGACACAAATCTGAGGCTGTTACGAGGAGACACGGTGGTGGCGAGCATCAGTCTACACTTAAATGGTCGATGTCCGGCATTGTAGTTACAGGTGGTTCAAATGTGGCTGCAGATGAATTACTTTTGCTACAAGGTGGAACACATGATCCACGAAAAAACGGTTTTACCCTCCAGACCCTGGCTCTGGCTGCTCGTGTTGAACTTGGTCAATATTTTGATGCGATGGGTAGTTTAGTTTCTGTTATCGAGCCAGATGGTGAAAGTGTGGTCGAACTTGAACAGGCCTTTATCCAGTCGACAGACCTTCCTAATAATTTTTCGGCTAGAGCGGGGCAGTACTTCCTGGATTTTGGCGAAGAAAATGCGCGACATCCAGATGACTGGGATTTTGTCGATGTTCCATTTTTGATCACCCGATTCTTTGGTGCTGATAAATTACGTAGCCAGGGCATGCAACTCGCCTGGCGCCCTCCATTATCATGGCGTTCGACCCTGCTGCTAGGTGTGAGTAACCCTAACGGGGAAACTGTTACCAGTTTTCTTTACCAGGAAGGCGAGGAAGTAGCTGGTCATGTGCTACAAGCTCGAGACATCAAAGGACTGAATGATATGCTCTATATGTTCAAATGGTCTAATCAGCTTCCTATAGATAATTTACGCCACATTGGTTTTGGGGCCTCTGCATTGTTTGGTCCAAACGCTACAGGTAATGCCACCGATACGCAAATCTACGGACTGAATCTTGAATGGACTCAGCATGTTAACGGGCTAAGTCAGCAGCCACGATTTAGTTGGCAAACTGAATTGATGTTTCGTCGTTATGAAGCTGGAGATAGCAACGATCCCACTCATGAACATCTAAGGGATTATGGTATCTTCAGTCAGGCGATTTTACGTTTGGGCGAAAAAATGACGACCGGGTTAAGGGCAGAATCCGCTGATGCTAATTTGGATAATGCTAATGATCCATTACGCGATCGCAGAAAACGTTTTTCTGTGAACATTAGCCATTCAGTTTCGAAGTCCGTTAGCTTACGTTTGCAATATAATCATGACCGAGCTGATCATTTGTCTGGCGGCATCGCCAATAGTGTATGGTTACAAATGGTTTTTAAAGCAGGCGCTCACGACAAGCATATGTAGTGCATATAGTGTCTCGTTTCAAAGAATCTCTAGCTTGTGCCTGCCATCCGACAACGGCACGGAATGCGCTTGTCGTATCACTTGTCGTGGGTACTCTTTTGTCTATTGTCAATCATTACGATGAATGGTTAGCAGGCGTGGTAACAACGACAAATACTTTCCAGATATTTTTTACCTATCTCGTGCCGTACCTCGTTTCGACTCACGGGCAAGTAACCGGGAGCCGTAACAGGTAGGTACTGTGCTTACTTATATTACCTATAACCAGTTTCATCTGAGCGTATCCCGTAATCGGTTGAATGTATTTAATTATGTGAAGGGCAACTACCAGTAAGGAAATATAGCTTCACATTTAAGTGAGATAGAAATTCGTATACGACTGATTGTAAATAGAAAAATATTGTTGGCATATTGTGTGCTTATATCAATGACCAACATCCGAGAAAACAGATGAGAATCAAACATTATTTTCGATTCGGACACGAGTGAAGATTTTCAATAACAAATACTAGACTAAAATAATTAGGAGAAAATATATGGCACATATCGTCATACTAGGCGCTGGAACTGGCGGCATGCCGGCAGCTTACGAAATGAAAGCTGCAGTCGGTAAAAAGCACGAAGTTACCGTAATTAATGAGAAAGATTATTTCCAGTTTGTCCCATCGAATCCCTGGGTCGCTGTGGGTTGGCGTGACCGTAGTGCGATCACAATATCGATTGAAAAATACCTGTCAAAAAAGAAAATTAACTTCATCGCTCAACGCGTGGATAAAATCGATGCTGCAAATAGTAAACTTGAACTGGCTAATGGTGAATCAGTTGATTATGACTACCTGGTTATTACTACAGGCCCACGTTTGGCGTTTGAAGAAGTTGAAGGTTCAGGCCCAGGAGCCTTTACCCAATCAATTTGCGTAATCGATCATGCAGAAGTGGCCTGGGCAAAATACCAGCAACTACTTAAAAAACCGGGCCCTATTGTTATTGGTGCAATGCCATTTGCCAGCTGCTTCGGGCCGGCATATGAGTTTGCGTTTATCGTGGATGCTGATCTTCGCAAACGTAAAATACGCGATAAATTCCCAATGACATTTGTCACTTCTGAGCCATACATCGGGCATTTAGGTTTAGGTGGAGTCGGTGATTCTAAAACTCTGCTGGAAAGTGAATTGCGTAATCATCATATTAACTGGGTAACCAATGCCAAAACCACAAAAGTGGAAGATGGTAAAATACATGTCGATGAATTGAATAAAAGCGGTGAGACCATCAAGCAACATGAAATTGATTTTGATTTTGCCATGATGTTGCCTGCTTTTAAAGGTGTCGATGCTGTAGCGGCGGTACCGGACTTATGCAATCCACGCGGTTTTGTTGTTGTTGACAAACTGCATCGTAATCCAACGTACAAAAACATTTATTCTGGTGGTGTGTGTATTGCGATTCCACCTGTAGAAGCAACACCTGTTCCAACTGGCACACCAAAAACCGGATACATGATTGAGTCGATGATAACGGCAATTGTTCATAATATTACAGATGAATTAAAAGGTAACGCCCCTTCGGCCACTGCAACATGGAATGCTATATGTCTTGCGGATATGGGTGATACTGGTGCTGCATTTGTCGCCATACCACAAATTCCACCCAGAAATGTCGCCTGGTTCAAGAAAGGAAAATGGGTACATTTGGCAAAAATTGCCTTTGAAAAATATTTTATTCGTAAGATGAAAAGAGGCACCACCGAACCGTTGTATGAAAAACACATATTGAAAATGTTAGGTTTAAAAAAACTAAAAGAGTAAGCAGCTCTGCTTTTTTGCGGATTAATGTGAGCAAGTCAGATCAAACTTAATTCTGAGAATTCATTATGCTTGAGTATGTGGTATTTTCTGAACATATTAGAGATATGTTTATTGCCTGGTTGCAGGACAACCAGATTGAATTTCAACTCGCAGGTTGCGATGAAGAGTTACTTGTCCTCATTAGTGAGGACATTGATTGCTTCACTGAAGATAAAATAGAGGCGCAGTATGATATGTTGCTTGATGAAAGCGCCAGAGTGGCAGATAAAGAAGACGACTCACCTGATTCTGTGCATCTGGTTGCTATTCAGTTTACAGATAAAAGTGGGGATATTGGGCAAGTCCGGATCCCCCCGGAACTGGCAAACCAAATCCAACAGTGCCTGCCAGCTGTCGAGCTACAGGAGTTTGTCCAGCTGATTGCAGACGAAGTCATCAACCCGACAAATAATAAATCACTCTGCCAAAACTAATAAACCAACTGTAATGGTCAAGTAAATCTGGCCACAGTTTTGGCGTTAACCCAGATATTGAGAAGGCACAAAGGATGACAGTTCCTCAGCTATATTAATTAGCTGGGATAATATCAGACGAAACTCCTATCGAGGTTTCTCAACACAATGGCTCAAATCTCGGTAGCCGGTGCTTCATGTTTTTTCCGGTAAAGCGATGGATCGATGTTGAGAGCTTTTAACTTCTGATGAACCGCACGCGGGGTGATGCCCATCGCATGCGCGACCTTACTGACATTACCAGTAAACCGGTTCAGTCCAGCGTGGATAATTTTTCTCTCCAGTTCTATGTTGGCCAGCTTTTTTGCCATACGCAAATCGAGGTTATTATCTTCTTTGGAAACAGGCGAACGCTGTGTTTGATCGTTTGTTACGTCAATATGTTCTATCACCTGACCCTGGGTAAACACGTAGGCGCGTTCAAGAATATTTTCAAGTTCACGGACGTTACCAGGCCATGAATACGTCATAGTTGCCATCCATGCAGACTCACTCAGTACTTTAGGTTTGCATTGGTTTTTCTCAGCCAGTTTATGGAGGAAGTGAGGAACCAGGGCCGAGAGGTCTTCCAGACGTTCGCGTAGCGGCGGGATATTGATGGGAACAACACTTAATCGATAAAAGAGATCTTGACGGAATTCTCCAGAGGTGGTCATTGTCTTGATGTCTCGATTCGAGGCACAGATGATTCGCACGTCAGATTTCAGTGTCTGTCGCCCCCCCACACGTTCGAATTCACCTTCCTGGAGTATGCGTAATAACTTTGCCTGTGCTAAAACCGGCAGCCCATCAATTTCATCCAGGAACAAAGTTCCTTTATCCGCACGCTCAAAGTAGCCGTGATGAACATTATAGGCACCAGTGAAAGCGCCTTTTTCATGTCCGAACAACGCACTTTCTATGAGACTCTCAGGAATCGCACCACAGTTGACGGCGACAAAGGGTTCGCGCCAGCGCTCACTGAGCGCATGAATAGCACGTGCAACCCATTCTTTGCCGACGCCTGTTTCACCGCAAATCTGGACACTGGCATCGGTTCTTGCAACCAGTTCAACGGCTTTGAAAATACGGCGCATCGCCGCCGACTCAGCCACAACGAAGGTCTTGGGGCGATCTTCTGGAGTAGGGTTGCCCTGTGCGTGACACCAGAATCGCTGTAATCCTTCTTCAACTCTTACAGCGGCGCCCGTGGCAGCAGATTTCGCTACAATAGTACCGGATTCACTTTCATATTCATCACCGTCGTGCTGGGCAGCAACATCGCGATCGGTATAAATGTACACCTCGCACATTTTATCGTTGGTAGCCAACCGTTTGTTTAACAAAACCTTGGCATAACCAAAATTGCGGGCGGCGATGCCGCCAAACACGCTTGAAGTCATACAGCAAAGTTCAGGAGCTTCCTTAACGGCATCACCAAAGGGGCAGCGAGTGTTAACCACCCGTACGACACCGGGTTCGCTTGTTGCACGGGAGAAGTTACCGCCGATCTGATTTTTAATATTGATGATTAGTTCAGAATATTCATCCAGACTAATCTTGTCATCGATTGTGTTATTTTCGCGGTAAAGCGTTTCGAAACAACTGCTAGCTGCCAGACCGAGGCGCTCGATATAACCATGACTGCTATCACACTTCGTACACCCTAGTTGACGGGCTACTTTTGCGCTTTGAGTGACGAACGTTTGCAAGAAATTAACTGGGCTGAGCTTTGTCTGATGTTTGTTACTCATAATCAATCCCGCTTCCCGACTTCTCATAAGTCGTCATTTAGTCTTAGCAGTGCTAAAAAGCGCTGGCTATAGAAAAAAATACAGAGTCCTTTTGTAGGTCTGCACCATAATGTCTACACGCGAATCAATGTAGCGTCGAGCAGTTGATTGCTTCATTTTAGCACGTGTATTAATCTAGATGATTAAGGCTGCTCTATATATTATAAGCAATTTTCATGCCAGCATAATGGTACACGACAAATATAAGCCCTATATAAATTAGTGTACCTATTACTGCTGTTTGGAGTGCTGATAGATGGTAGCACAGTGTACCAGAGCACTTTTACTATGATCAACAGCTTCCATATAAGAAGCCATACTTCACATATCAGTATATTTGACAAGTCGGAATAGCCTTGGCTATCCAGGCAGAAAGTTAAAGTTTTGCCTCTGACAAACTACTCATAATCGTAAATTATTGCACAAACAGTACTTGTTTTAGGGCTTAAGTTACCGGCTCACTTCGCCGTGCTCTGTGGAATAACGGAAAACATCATCATATTATTCAGTATGTTAACTATACGTCGTCCAAAGGTTTTTGATAGGTGCATAACTTTCCTGACATGGCTTTGTTTTGTTTCAAAAGACTACAAATAGCGAAATATGACTTCAAACATAATAGTGGACACGTCTAATTATCTCTGTAAATCCCTCATTTTACAAAAAATCACTAGTTGGCATGAAGAATGCTTCAGAAATACCACCACCCATTCAGCAAATGGTATTTTTACTATATGACTAAAGGATACTAAAGCACGATCTAAAATTTTAGCCGCTAACGTGGCTTATTTGGCGTTATGGCGGCAAGGGAAATTTGCCAGCACTACCAACGCGGTGCTATGCCATCTGATATATCAAGTTACGGCACTCTTTGGCTGCAACTGCAGAGCAATCTCAAAAACAGATGTTGAGATAGCTACGAATCCGAAATTTCAGGTTATTTGGATGTCTGCGATTAGCGTATGGGTGTTGAGTTCAAATCAGGTGGAGCAAATTTAGTTTTGAAATAAATATAAATTATTATTAATTACTTATAAACGAGATTTCATATGAATAAAAAAAGAGTTTACATAAAACAGACGTATAAAATGCTGTCGCTTGGTTTGTTACTAACCGTGTCTGCTTCAGCATTTGCACTAGAGAAAGGCGACTGGATAGTGCGAACGGGTATTGGCTATTTAAGTATCAACTCATCTACAACTACTGTCGATATCGTTGGTAGCGGGCCTGTACCGGGCACCGGAATTGAAGCCGACGATTCAACGAGCTTAGTAGGTTCCATTGGGTACATGCTCACAGATAAGTGGGCTCTCGAACTGCTTCTAGCGTTACCCTTTGAGCATGATCTTACATCCAATGTTGCACTATCAGGTGCCCTGGGCTCTGCTGGTAACATAGCGACAACCAAACAGTTGCCGCCAGTGTTGAGCATTAATTACCATTTCATGCCGAAAAACCCCTGGCGTCCTTACGTCGGAGCTGGCATAAACTATACAACCTTTTTCGATGAACAAACGACTGGTGCATTAAAAAATGCTGGTTATACAGACTTGGAGCTGGCTGATTCCTGGGGATTGGCTCTGCAGGCAGGTATAGATGTAGATATTACTAAAGAATGGTTCGTTAATACCACAGTTATGTGGGTAGATATCAATACAGATGCCAAAATCAGTGGCGTTAGTGGGGCATTTGGACCACTGGAAATTAATGATATAGAACTGGATCCATTCGTATTTATGGTACAGGTTGGAACCACCTTTTAAGTGTACGGCAGCAGATGAAAAATCGGCCAGTGAAGATAACGAAGAGCCCGAATATGATTAATATACCTCGCTGTTAAAAGCTTATCTCTCATTATCATATTCAATGAATAACACTCTAGGAGAAATAGTAATGAAATCATTAAAAAACCTGATCGTAAACGCAATTATTTCAGCAGCAGTGGTTACCTCGGTAAGTGTATTTGCCGCTGGCGACATTGCCGTTAAAATCAACAAAGAAATCGCTTACGTAGATGTAATGCATAACGGCAAGAAAATTACCATTATGCGTAACCAGAATACGAAGAACATTGTAAACAAGGCCTTTGCGAAAACCTCGCGCAAGTGCCCCCCTTTCTGTATTCAGCCTGCTGTACTGGCACCCGGTGTTGAGACCATTGGCGAGGTTGAAATGGTCGGTTATCTGAAGAAGATGAGTGATGGCGATAAATCAATTCTGGTAGTGGATTCACGCACACCGGACTGGGTTAAGAAAGGCACTATTCCGGGTGCTATCAATATCCCCTGGACGAAGCTGAATCCAGCCAAAGGCGCAGATCCCATTTCTATCGCTGAAATTATGGTAAACAAGTTCAGCGTAACAGAAAGTGAAGGCCTGTTTAATTACACCGGTGCTAAAGTTCTGGTTATGTTCTGTAATGGCATGTGGTGTGGTCAATCACCGAACAACATCAAGAATTTATTGAAGTTTGGTTATCCCGCCCACAAAATCAAGTGGTACCGTGGCGGCATGCAGAATTGGGAAATCCTTGGTCTGACGACAGTTCCGGGTGGTGAGTAAGTCTCAAACCGCTTTTAGTATCGTCCTCTGAGAATGTTATTGCATCTGATTAATAGATAAATATGCATTATGTTATAGATAAAGTGCCGCTTGCTACATGTACACAATCTTTACTGGCAAAGGAGCAGAATGATGAAGCAAGAAATAGCCGTACACTTCAAAGCGCTCGGTGGCAAGAATTAGCATGTGCTCAAGATAGAGTTGATATTATAGTCGACGAAATACTAAAGCACTTTCTTCAATATACTGATCACAGTAATTGCAAGGCTCAAATACTTGCGGTAAACCGAAAAGAATGTGTACTGATTAAAGAAGCTATGGATAGAGGGCTAGAGGCGAAAGGAATGCCTTGTGAGTGGGCAGACGTGATTATTCACAAAAGTGAACATGATCACAACCTTAAGCAGACCCCATACGGCACAGAAAAAGAAATAGATTTAATTGAATACTTCGCATTCACGCAAGACCAATGGGAAGATTGGAATAAGGAACATTATGGTAGCAATCATTCAAGATGGCGCCCGGCGCTTAAGGTGCTAATTCTATCTGATCGCTTAATATCTAGTCTTGATGCTTCAATTAAACAATTGGTATACATCGATAATCCTTTGCTGGATGAAAACTTTTTGCAGGCTATTGAGCAGCTCGGCCACAATGATATTGTATTAGATTACTTTGGTTCATTTATGTTTAAAACATGAAACTACCGCTTTAAAAAGTAGATGAAGGGGGTAACTTTTACTCTGAAAAATGGTACAGCCTAAATTAGTAAATAGAAATTATCTTAGCCAGATATAACGTACTTTACATTTAATTGGTTGAAAAGAATATTTCGGGAATGTTTATGCGCCACCACATCTGTCAAATAAAATTTTCTTTTTTCAACCTGCGTATATGGCGTACGAATCTAGTTTTCTGGGGTGGTGCGATACTGGTTGGCCTGGCCGCTGCAATTTTTTCTTTATTGGCAGAGCAGGGTGGTCAGTTGTTTCGAAGAATCATTACATACAATGAATACCTACCATTAATTATTACGCCTGCAGGATTTGTACTGACTGTTTATTTAACTCGAAAAATCTTCAGTGGTGCCGAGGGTAGTGGCATTCCACAAACGCTAATCGCTCTAACTGATCCTGGAAGCAGCTTAAGTAATCGCCTGTTATCGACGCGGATAGTGATCGGTAAAGTGCTAATGGTTGTGCTCGCATTATGTAGTGGTGCTTCAGTAGGCAGAGAAGGACCAACCGTACATTTAGGTGCGGCGATTTTACATTCACTTGGAAAATATGCACATTTACCGGCACGTTATTATGAGCGTGGTTTGATATTGACGGGTGGTGGCGCAGGCATTGCTGCTGCATTTAATACGCCACTTGCGGGTATTATTTTTGCCATAGAGGAAATGGCACGTTCTTATGATCGTCGTAACAGTGGCATGATGATAGTTGGTGTAGTACTTGCAGGCATGACTGCCATCGTAGTTCATCAGAACAATTACAGCTATTACGGCACAACACCTGCGACACTGGACTTTAGCTGGGTCTGGTTAGGTGTTGTTATTTGTGGTGTGATTGGCGGTTTAGCTGGTGGCCTGTTTAGTCAGTTATTAATTACCGGTTCAAAAAAAATACTGCCTTACATACAAACACGTTGGATGTTGATTGCTATCGTGTGCGGTCTAATTGTCGCGGTCTTAAGTATTTTGAGTGGTGGCACAGCAAACGGTACCGGTTACCTTGAAGCGAAAAAGATTGTTAGTTGTGCCGGTTTGGAAAAATGCAATGCAGATTTTGGTTTGATGTATCCGTTTTACAAAATGCTGGCGACAGCGGCTACATATTTAACGACCATACCCGGTGGACTATTTGCCCCATCGTTGGCAATTGGTGCCGGACTAGGCGCAGATCTGGCAGCATTATTGTTTCCAGACAAAATGGCATCAACCATCGTTATCCTCGGGATGATTGGTTATTTCACCGGTGTAGTACAAACCCCGATAACTGCTTTTGTAATCGTGATGGAGATGACTGACAACCATGAGCTGGTACTGGCAATGATGGCAACAGCACTGATCTCTTCAGGTGCTTCTAAATTAGTCTGTAAAAAATCGATTTATGAAGCGCTGGCAAAGAATTTACTTGCAATGATCCTGGATGAGAAAGGTGGTCAGAAGTCAGTTGCCAGTAATTAACTATAAGTTTAACAGTATATGCCACATCTAATTTTATTATCGAATAGTCATATTATGAGGATCATAGCATAGTGCCTCTGTGGTGAATTGTTATTAAATGTTTTGGCTATCCACTAAGAGTCACAAAACAACCAACTAATGCGCCTCATCCCAGTTATCACCAATCCCAATATCTACTACGAGTGGCACTTTAAGCTCAGCTGCCTGTTCCATTTCCATACGCAATAAATCTGCCAGTGCTTCAACATCTTTTTCCAGCACTTCAACGACCAACTCATCGTGCACCTGCATAACAACTCTAGCGTCGAGCTTGCTGGCAGATAAGGCCTTGTCTACTGCAATCATCGCACGCTTTATGATATCGGCGGCGGTTCCCTGCATTGGTGCATTTATGGCGGTGCGTTCGGCATATTGCCGACGTTGACCGTTACGCGCGTTGATTTCTGGTAGATATAATCGACGACCGAAAACGGTTTCAACATAACCTTTTTCTCTCGCCTGCTCGCGGGTGGACTCCATGTATGCCTGCACGCCTGGATAACGCGCAAAGTATGTATCGATATAATCCTGCGCTTCGTAGCGGCCAATATTCAACTGTTTAGCCAGACCGAAAGCCGACATGCCGTAGATCAGTCCAAAGTTAATGGCTTTCGCTGCGCGGCGTTGATCGGGTTCAACTTCACCCAGCGCCACATCAAAGACCTCGGCGGCTGTTGCTCGATGCACATCAACACCATCAGCAAAGGCTTTGAGTAAATTTTCATCTTGCGAAAGATGCGCCATGATTCGTAATTCGACCTGAGAGTAATCTGCAGCCAGTAACTTATAACCTTCTGGCGCAATAAATGCCTGACGAATACGACGGCCTTCCTCACTGCGAATCGGTATATTTTGCAAGTTTGGATCAGTGGACGATAATCGACCCGTGGCCGCCACTGTCTGATTATATGAAGTATGCACACGCCCGGTTCTGTCATTAACCTGTAGCGGTAATTTATCCGTATAAGTTGATTTCAGCTTGCTAACACTGCGGTGTTCAAGAAGTAGCTTAGGTAAAGAATATTCTTCAGCCAGTTCCTGCAAAACATCTTCCGCTGTGGAATACTGCCCGGTTTTGGTTTTTTTCTTCGCCGGGATTTTAAGTTTTTCAAACAGAATGACACCCAGCTGTTTAGGCGAAGCCAGATTAAAAGTTTCACCCGCCTCTTCATACACCTGCTGCTCTATCTCTTTCATGCGTGCAGCTAGCTGTGTACTTTGTTTTTCAAGCATGGCCACATCGACCATCACACCATTCGACTCGATGCCGAGCAAGATAGGTAGCAAAGGTAATTCGATATCTTCATAAACACTTTTCAGCGAAGGCTCTTTTTCCAGTGCCGCCGCCAAAGCCTGATGAATTTGCAAAGTGATATCGGCGTCTTCTGCTGCATAGGGCCCGGCTTCTTCTAACGCTATCTCATTGAACGTTAGTTGCTTGGCGCCTTTACCGGCGATATCTTCAAAATGGATAGTAGTATGACCCAGTAACCGCAGCGCCATATCATCCATATTGTGTCGCCTGGTTGAATCCAGAACATAGGATTCCAGCATGGTGTCTTGTGCAATACCTTTGAGCGCAATGTCGTGATTCGCTAACACGTGGGCATCATATTTCAGGTTTTGACCAATCTTATGTTTGTTTTCGTCTTCCAATAAAGGCTTTAATCCACCCAGCACTTCCTGCTCACTGAGCTGGTCAGGCGCTGCCGGATAATCATGCGCAAAGGGTACATAGGCGGCTTCACCAACTTCAATAGCAAAAGACACACCCACTACTCTCGCTTTCATATAATCCAGACTGGTGGTTTCGGTATCGAAGGCAAACTGACGGGCTTTATTGAGTCGCTTTAACCATTTATCAAAGGCCTTTTTATCCAGCACAGTTTCGTAGCGGCCTTCTGTCTTTTTGTTGCTTGCCACTTCCTCCGTGGTGTTGCCGTCAGCAGACAAATTAGATAACCAGGTTTTAAATTCCATCTGCGTGTAAATCTGCCTGAGTTTTTCGATGTCGGGTGCGCGCATGGCCAGATCCTTTATGCTTTGCTCGAGCTCAACATCACATTTGATGGTCGTTAATTGTTTAGATAGCGGTAATAGATCCAGATTATCGCGAAAACTTTCACCCACCTTGCCCTTGATCTCGTCGGCATGTGCGACCAGATTATCCAGTGTTTCGTACTGATTAAGCCACTTTGCAGCGGTCTTGGGTCCCACTTTAGGAATACCGGGGATATTGTCAGAGGTATCACCCATCAACGCCAGATAATCGATAATGGCACTCGGCGGCACATCAAACTTTTTCATTACGCCGGCTTCGTCCATGATCAGATTATTCATGGTATTGATGAGCGTCACATGCGGATTAACCAGTTGTGCCAGATCTTTATCACCCGTGGATATCAGGGTGTCCACTTTCTGCTCAGTCGCCATTTTTGCGTAAGTACCGATAACATCGTCGGCCTCGACATCGGGTATGACAATCATCGGGTAACCCAGCGCTTCGACCAGCTCATGCAGGGGCGCAATCTGGCTTCGTAATTCATCCGGTATCGGCGGGCGATTGGCTTTGTATTCTTTGTACATATCATTACGAAAAGTTTTACCTTTGGCATCAAACACCACAGCGATATTTTCCGGCTTATATTCCTCGACCAGTTTATTGAGCATATTAATTACGCCATACACCGCACCAGTCGGCTGCCCTTTACTGTTAGTTAACGGTGGCAGAGCGTGAAAAGCACGAAATAGGTACGAGGAACCATCAATTAGAACGAGGGGTGGTTTTTTATCAGCCATCAGAAGATAAACTCTAGGGGTTAAGTTTTTTACAGACCGCAGATTATCGCAAACAGCAGGCTGCTTTAGTAGCTCGGTTTAGGACTATTTTGCCGCAACAAGACACATTTTGTCGCACAATGACTCATGTATATTTTTAATATTGTGGATATACGGTAAAATCGCGGACTTTATCCATTTAGCTAACGGCTCCTGCAAGCCCAAATAATATTCAAATACGCTATGTCTGTTTATACCACCATCGAAGAGAATGAACTTAGGGACTTCCTCGCCAACTATAATGTAGGCGAACTGGATAGTTATCAGGGCATCAGTGATGGTATCGAAAACACCAATTATTTTGTTAATACGAGTAGTGGGCGATTTGTTTTAACCATCTTCGAACATCATACTTTTGAAGAAATGCAGTACTACCTTAATCTGATGCACCACCTTGCCGATCACAAAGTGCCCAGCGCTAACCCGGTTGCTGATACACAGGGCAATTATTTAAGTCATTTCAAAAACAAACCCATTGCCCTGGTCGAACGCCTGGATGGTGGCAGCATTATCGAAACCACGGTTGATCATTGCGCACAACTTGGCACAGCAATGGGCAAAATGCACACCGCTGGCTTAAGTTTTAAAACTGAGCAAATTAATCCCCGTGGCCCTGCCTGGTGCCAACAAACGGCTCAACTAGTTATGCAAAAGCTTTCTACTGATGATCAGAAAACACTTGATGACGAAGTCCATTATCAAAAAGAAAAAAGACATGCCGAGCTACCGCGTGGCGTTATCCACGCCGATTTGTTTCGTGATAATGCGCTTTGGTTTAACGATAATTTCAGTGGCATCATCGATTTTTATTATTCCTGCGACGACGTTCTATTATACGATTTAGCCGTTGCAGCCAATGACTGGTGCAGCGACAGTGATGCAAGTCTCAATAAAGAAAAAGTATCCGCCTTATTAACAAACTATAACCAACAGCGCGGGCTTGCTTTAAACGAACAGGAATATTGGCCTGCTATGTTGCGCGCCGGTGCTTTACGTTTCTGGCTCTCACGTTTATACGACAAACATTTTCCACGCGAAGGCGAACTGGTTCACTCAAAAAACCCGGATGATTTCAAGGCCATCCTATCTGATCGCATTCAGAACAGTAACAACTATAAAGATTACTGGCTCTAATATTCAAATTTTAAAAAACATGCCTATGTCTAAACGCTTTTACTCTCAGGTCGAGATAACAGTATTACAAGACAACCGTAGTGCTTAACAAATCATTAACAAAAATAGAAGCGTTCATCGACTGGAGTGGCCGCACTATTTCCTGGTTAAATGTATTTCTTGTTTTAGTCACGTTCGGCGTTGTCGTTATGCGCTATGTTTTTGATAGCGGCTCTATTGCAATACAGGAGACAACAACATACCTGCATGCCAGCATCTTTCTCATTGGTATGGCATACACACTACAGCAGGACGCTCATGTGCGTGTCGACATATTCTATTCAACTTTTTCAAAAGAAAATAAGGCCTGGGTTGATTTGTTTGGTGCGTTATTTTTATTGCTTCCCTTTATGTTATTCATCAGCTGGGTCAGCTGGTCATACATAATCGATAGCTGGTCGGTGTTTGAAAGCTCACGCGAGGCCGGTGGCCTGCCCGGTGTGTTTTTGTTAAAAAGTTTGATTCTGGTTATGACCTTGCTATTAAGCCTGCAAGCACTTACTCAAGTAGCGCGAAATATTGGAATCATACTCGGCACTGACCACAACTCCGGTAGCAATAAATAATGGAGTATATGTCGCTCTATCTTTTTGCAGCTGTTTTTATATTATTGCTTATCGGTTACCCCGTCGCATTTACACTTGCTGGAACGGCTTTAATTTTTACTGTTATCGGCGAAATGACTGGAACGTTTGATCCGGCATTTTTAGAAGCCTTACCTAATCGCCTCTACGGAATCATTTCAAACCAAATTTTAATCGCCGTGCCCTTGTTCGTTTTTATGGGCGTGATGCTTGAACGATCAAAAATTGCAGATGATTTGCTAACCACCATGTCGCGACTGTTTGGCAAATTACGCGGTGGCCTGGGTATCTCTGTGGTGCTGGTCGGCATGTTGCTTGCCGCGAGTACGGGTATTGTAGGCGCAACCGTGGTCACTATGGGTTTGCTCTCATTACCGACCATGTTAAAAAATGACTATGACCCAAAAATTTCCACCGGCTTAATCTGTGCATCTGGCACCTTAGGGCAAATTATTCCACCTTCTATCGTTTTAGTTTTACTAGGTGACGTATTATCCAATGCCTACCAGCAAGCACAATTAGACATGGGTATTTTTTCACCTGAAACCATTTCCGTCGGTGACTTATTTGTTGGTGCATTAATCCCCGGTTTATTGTTAGTCACTTTGTATATCGTATATATCGCGGGTGTTGCACTCTTTAATAAAGACGCGATGGCTTCTGCTGATTTTAATGGCGCCGAATATGATAACCATTTATTGCATGATGTAATCAAAAGCTTAATCCCACCTCTGGTTTTAATCTTTGCCGTTCTCGGCTCTATTATTGGCGGCTTTGCTACGCCGACTGAAGCCGCATCGATTGGCGCTGTAGGCGCAATGTTACTGGCAAAACTCAAAAATATGCTGACGCTTGAAACCTTACGGGAAGTCGCTCGCAGCACGACTCGTGTCAGCTGCATGGTGTTTATGATTCTGATTGGCGCTGCGCTTTTCTCCTTAGTCTTTCGTGGCTTTGAAGGAGATGAAATGATTCAGGCATTACTCGGTGATCTTGACGGTGGCAAATACCATGCACTGTTCGCTGTTATGCTGGTTATGTTTTTACTGGGGTTTGTTCTCGACTTCATCGAGATTACTTTTGTCATCGTTCCTATCGTCGGACCAATATTATTAGCGATGGGCATCGACCCGGTTTGGCTAGGTATTTTAATTGCCATCAATTTACAGACTTCATTCCTTACACCACCCTTTGGTTTCGCTTTGTTTTATCTGCGAGGTGTTGCGCCTAAGGAGATAAAAACCACGCAGATTTATCAGGGCGTCATGCCATTTATCGTCATACAACTATTAGTGATGGCGATGATAGCCTACTGGCCCGAACTCGCCACCTGGTTACCCTCACAAATAACTTGATATCACATTAAACTGGCGTAAAAATCAATCGTAACTCATACAGGTTATATCAATGACTATAAATAGATTGTATTTCGCACAACATGGACTGGCTGTAGATAAGGCGGAAAATCCTGATCGTCCACTTTCAGCATCGGGCATCGAACAAACTGGCCTCATGGCAGCGCAACTCAGCAAACAGCAGGTAACCATCTCTAAGATCTTCCACAGCGGAAAGTTACGCGCTTCTCAAACCGCTGATATATTTGCCAATCAACTTAGCGTGCCTGAAAACCTGGCTGTTGATTATCTATCACCTAACAGTGACATATCGATTATTTCAACAATACTCGATACTGACACTGCTCTATATGTCGGACACCTGCCACACCTGAGCAAACTAACGTCATATCTATTAACCGGTGATGAAAATAAAAACATCCTTCATTTTCAAAATAGTGGCGTGCTGTGTTTAGAAAGCACTCAGCAAGACTATCAGGTGGCGTGGTATCTGGTACCGGCCCAATTGGTTCTCGATTGACTCACCGTTGTTGCATCTCGCCTGCTCCATGCAACAACCGTAAAAGAACAAAGCTTATGCTCCTGTTCACGCTCCTTACCTGCATTCATGCAGGCACAAAAAAGCCCCGCTTAGCGGGGCCTGATTAAAAAGCTATAGCGCGTTTCTATTAAGCTTTTCTACGTGCAACTCCAACCAATCCTAGTAAGCCAGAACCGAACAACCAAACTGCAGCTGGAACAGGAACAACTGTAACTTCACCAACTTTTCCACCTGAGCCCAAAGTAGCGGAGAAGAAGCCTTCAATACGTCCACCAGCTAACGCACCCTGCAGACTACCACCGGTGTAAATAACGTCACCACCAAAGGTTCCATCACCACCTAAATCAAGTACAGTTAAATCACTGAAAGTACCGGTTAACAACCCACCACCAACAATAAATGAACCAGAAAATGAACCAGTGCCACCTAATATTGAACCCGTTGAAGTCAATATAAAGTCTTCGTCATCAATATCAATTGCATCGCCATCTGTCACAATCGTGAAGACAGTTGAGTCAATATCAAAAGTCGTACCCGTTAGAGTCGCACCGCCATCACCTGTAAAGTCCTGAAACTCTAATGCCGGTTTAATAATCTCTGCACTCGACACGCCCGGAATCAGCAGAATTGCCGACAGCGCGATTAATTTTATATGTTGCTTAATTTTCATTTCCTTCTCCTGAAGAACTACTAAATTTTATAAATTTTTATGTCGTACTAAATCGATTGTGCTGAGCGGCTATGCTTAATGAAACCAACTAACATCAGGCCCAAAGCTAATAAAGCCAGTGGTGTTGGTTCTGGAACGTTAATCTTTTCCTCACCAATCACGCGGCCATCGATATCACCAGTGAACAGGCTATCAAACATTTCTGCTGAGAAGGTAGTCGACAGATTAAATTCAAAAGCAATAAGATTGCCAATGCCAAATTCATTCTCTAGTGTGCCGCCTGTAGAATTAATAACACCGGTTACAAGTCCTATACCAAAGCCATTTCCACCCTTCATTTGCAACGATTCGAAATTACCGGTTAGTAACTCAATGCTATTACCATCTGTAACCGTCAAATCAGTAACGCTTGTGGTACCAAAGTTACCTATTGTTAAAAAACTGCTTGTTGCATCTACATTGGTCAACAGGGCTGTAAAATCAAAGCTGCTACCTATTAACTCAGGTGACGCGATATCTTGTGTTGCTGTTAAAACTGAATCAACATTTAAGAAACCACTTCGAAAGCTAATTTCACCATCAAAAAATAAAGTTGGCACTGCGTAAGCAGACGATGCAACCAGTGCTAGAACTACCCCAAAACCTTTCATTATATTTTTCATTTGTCTTCCTTTTACTAATTTATGTCTTTGTAAAAAATACAGGTTTTTTTAAACTCACCTGCTATATCAAATTATTCTGTACTTGTCTATATTAAAGCAAATATTATGCCATCTTATAAAATAAGATTATAAAACAAAGAGTTACTCTTCTTAGTTCAACAAAAATCATAAAAAATTATCTTTTATTAATCGTATATCGACACGACTGTTAACATCTCCGACAGTAAAACACGGCAACACCACCTCGCAGATCGGCAGCATCACCCTAACTTACTGTAATTGTTATTTTATTGCCCTTTAACCAAAAAGTACTCATGGCCGTTAAATATTGTGACACCCCCTAAATACTTGTTTTTATCTTGAAATAATATTTCAATCTGTATGCTAATTCCGGCAAGATACCTGCAATACCAGCAAAACCTAAAAATGGCACATCAACGCGATAATCTTGCATGAACTTAACGTTACCCTTCACTTTTTTTGCCCAAAAAATCCTCTATCTATGGATAAAAACGGATGTCATTCAGACCTCTGTAATACCGAGCCCAGACAGCCACGTCAAAACTGTTTACGTTCTTGAAACACGTGCCTGGTCAGATTTACTGGTTTTAGAACACGAATGTAAGGCGCTACAGCTAAAACGCCCTTTATCGCGCATCAAACACCAGCAACTTAAAAATCATCATAGTGTCTATACTGTGGCACCCGCTCAACCAGTCAAAGCCTGGATACAGCAAGAGACGAAACGTTCAGGCATGTTATGTGGCATTTATCAGGCTCTGCTTGAAAACCCCGAATTAGATATTCATTTCATTCCCGTGGTCATCTTCTGGGGCCGTCCAGTACTTAAGCAAAAGCACTGGTTACGCGTATTGTTTTCCGAAACCTGGGGGCTGGCTGGCCGCACTCGACGGTTTTTCACTATATTATTTAATGGCAAGAATACGCTCTTACAATTTTCACCCGCCATCTCCTTTCGCGAACTGATAAATAACACGGCCGATGAAAATAGCAATGTAGACAAGTTACAAATAGCCTTATCAAAGAGACTGGTGGAAATTAAAACGGCCACTCTCGGTCCTGACATATCTCATCGTCGAACGCTGGTTCGTTCGCTACTTAAAAACACGGCTATCTCAACTGCCATTTTTGACAAGTGCAAAAAAGATAATATCTCAGAATATAAAGCCACAAAAATAGCCAATAAGTACCTAAACGAAATTGTTGCCGATCGCAGTTACATCACCATTCAAATCCTGCAGCGTATCCTGACTTCTTTCTGGAATAGATTTTATTCCGGCATCGACGTTCATTTCAGCGAGCAACTTAAACAACTGGCGCTCAGTCATGAGCTGGTATATGTCCCTTGCCACCGAAGTCACATCGATTATTTACTACTCTCATATGTCATACATCATGAGGGGCTGGCCATTCCCTACATTGCTGCCGGTAAAAATTTAAATATGCCTGTCATTGGGCCAGTGTTGAGAAAAGGCGGTGCTTTTTTTATTCGACGTAGTTTCAAGGGCAATGAACTGTACTCGACGGTCATGTTTGAATACCTTGCATCGCAACTATCGACCAGTATGCCTGTTGAATATTTTATCGAAGGTGGTCGCAGTCGAACCGGCCGACTGTTGCAACCCAAACCCGGCATGCTTACTATGACCATCCGTGCATTCCTGAAATATCAAAAACGTCCGATTGCCTTTATTCCCGTCTACATCGGTTACGAAAAGATGATCGAAGGTAAAGCCTACCTTGCAGAATTGACTGGTGATGATAAAAAATCAGAAACCCTGCTCGGTTCAATACGTTCTTTTCTTAACATCCGGGGTTTCTATGGTCGCGTCACCACTAATTTCGGTCAACCTGTTCTACTGAATGAAGTATTAGATCAACATACCTCTGACTGGCAACAACTACCTTATGATGACAAACAGCGTCCAGAGTGGTTTCGCGCTGCCGTCAATCAAACATCGTACCAAATTATGCAGCACATCAATGAGTGTTGTGATGTAAACGCAGTGACTCTAATTGCAACAGCCTTACTTGCCGCACCAAACCAGACAATGGATGAAGGCGAATTAAAACAAACTTTAACTTTTTACACGGCCTTAATTGAACACCTTAACTATTCAAACTTTATTACCGTAACTAAGCATAACGCTGAGAAGCAGATACATCACGCTGAAAAACTCGGCTTAGTGCGTCGTCGTAAACATGAGATGGGCGACTTTATTTACCTGGATAATGCGCATGCAATATTACTAACCTATTACAGAAATAACATTCTTCATTTATTTGTTTTACCTTCTCTTATCGCCTGCTGCTTCACTAATACACCGTCATTAGACAAAGATAAGATAACTGGATATATAAAAATTGCGTACCCGTTTTTAAGGTCTGAATTCTTTTTACCCTGGCCGATCGATGAAATTGAAAACGTCATTGAAAAGTTGTTAATGCAATTTAGCGAAATACAATTGCTCAAATTTAATGAAGAGACGAAATTATATTCAAGGCGGGCTATTAGCACAGAACAACATGCACAACTCTCTACCCTGGCGCAAGTTATCTCTCCTGTGTTAGAGCTGTACTATATGATATTTGCATTATTAGCCGAACACGGTTCAAATACACTTTCACATGAACGACTAAAGGAACTCTGCCATTTGATGGCTCAACGTCTGTCACTTATGTACGAAATCAATTCGCCTGATTTTTTCGACAAAAAATTAATTGCCAACTTTATAAGCTCATTAATCGAGCTGGAATACGTTAAAGTAAATGACGCTAAAACTTTGGAAATAGCGGGAACAGCTATTAAAAAAGGCTGGCAAGCCAGACGATTACTCAACAAGGACATGCAATATAATATCCTGCAAATGTTACGCACCTCAACACAAAGCGACTAGTTACTGCCTCAATTCAACAAATTAAATTTATCTGATATGTCTAATCAAACCCTTTCGTCATCAATAACACGCTTCAAAACTTTTTCTCTTAACAACCCATGGAAAGCACGGGCCAGCATTGCACTGGGCGCGACTCTCCTGTTATTAGTTATTATTCGTTTAATACTTTCACCCACAATAATATACGGCGTCAATAACTGGTTAAAAGATCAAAACATAGATTCAACCATTGAAGACGTAAAAATTGGTATATTTAATGGCACTGTTTCGCTAGTCAATGCAAAAGGTAGCCGAGATAATCGCACTGTTTTTGATATTGGTCTGGTCGATATACATTGGCACTGGATGCCGTTATCAAATAAAACGGTTAAGGTCACAGAAGTCGTATTTGAGCAGGTTGAACTCAATATCGAAAAATACAGCGATGCCATTAATATAAGCGGGATTAATATACCTTTAGTTACTGATACAACACTCACTAATCAAGATAATGCAAACACTGAAACGGACGCTGGGGAATCACACTGGTCCGCAGCGTTAGGCACTATCTTATTAAAAGATCTAAAAGTATGTTATTTGCAACACGAAACATCCCAGGCACTGGCCACAGATGAATCGCGTCAACTTGATTACTGCATCGACCTACAAGAAATGGCGTGGAATGGAAGTATCAGTTATGGCGTAGAAAACACACTCATCGAAAACAAGGATTTACCTGTATCGTCGACTGGAGATTTTACACTTAACGGTCTGATCGTACGTGACAATAAGCTCAATAAAGTATTACTCGCTTCAAAATCTAATACACTAAGTGAGGTAAAAATTTCAGGCATTAACAGTATTCATATAACAGAAATAGAGATGAATGATCTTTCTGCTCTGGAACGTGACGATCAACAACATATCGACACCGTTAGATTTAAACAATTATCGATTAAGGATATCAATTTCATTGAACTTAACTCATTAAGTCTAGGCAACATTCTACTTAGTGACCCGGGGCTATACCTGGTCAAAAATGACAAAGAGAACTGGGAACACCAGTCATGGATACCAAAACTTAAAGACTCTGCAACTGCTTCAAATCAAAATTCAGTTAACACAGAGAAATCTACTGATTTCACCATTACGGTCAATGACATTTCAATCAACACGCCCGATTTCTGTTATCTGGAAAAAGATACTACTCAATATTATTGTTTCACTGCACAAAGTCTAAAATGGAGTGGTGACGTAAAATTCGACCAATCAATACAAACATCGGGCGATATCAGCATTTTACAACCTAAGATACGCAATCATTCTTTCGAACGTGATTTGTTATCAATTCAATCACTAAACTTAAATCAACTCGTCATTTCAGATTTTAATAATATAAAACTAGATAATTTTTCTATTGAAAACCTTTCTGCTTTACAACGCGGCAAGGAAGACAGTGACACAACGGCCTCATTCAATTTATTAAAAGTCAACGACATTCATTATTCAAAAGATAAAATCGCAATCGATACCATTGATTTAGATGGTTTAATGAGCAACCTTTCTATCAACAAAAATGGTCAATGGGAACATGACAAGTGGACTACACCTGAGAAACAGGCAACATCTAAAAAAGACGAAACCACGCCCCTGAACAAACAAAAGAAAGCCGGTACATTACAGCTTTCGTTAAATAAGTTAACCGTATCAACTGAAAACAAAAATCTATTCACAGATAACAGCACTAAACCGGCGACTGTCGCGGGACTGGAAAAACTGTCATTTGAACTAAGCAAACTTAACGGCGATAAACCTGATGCAGATAGTTTGTTCAAATTATCTGCAAAAACTACCCGCCATAGCACCATCGACCTGGAAGGAACCTTCAGACCATTTGCTGAAAAAGTATCAATGAATGCTGACGGAAAGTTAAAAGGTTTTGATTTACGTGTAGTGTCACCCGCTGCACATAAAGCTATCGGACACATCATAAAAAGTGGGCAACTTGATGCAGATATTACCTTACGAGCAACGGACGGAATTCTCGACAGCAATATTGCACTGTCACTTTATCAATTTAATCTTAAGGCTTTGAGCAAAAAAGATGCTAAAGCCTTAGACGATCTTTTTGGTATGCCAATAAACCAGTCATTAGTCCTGTTACGCGAAAAAGACGGCAGTATCCATCTCGACATCCCGATTACAGGTGACATTAACAATCCCAACTTTAATCCGATGGACGCCATAATCAAGGCGACAACAAAAGCAACGACAGTTACGCTCATTACATTTTATACGCCCTATGGCCTGATTTACGCAGGAGGCAATATCTTATTTGATTTAGCGACGGCTCTTAATTTCGACCCAATTTTATTTAAAGCGGGCTCCGCAAAACTTACAGATGACAACAAAAACAGCCTGATTTCACTCACCAAACTTCTGACTGAAAAACCACAGGTGCATTTGACGCTTTGTGGTGCAACCAATATAAAGGATTATGAAGTGTTATTTCCCGATTCCAAATTCTCAAAAGAAACGCTTAACTCAGAACTAAAATTATCTGACGATAAAATTTTAGCGCTAGATCAGCTAGCAACGAACAGGCAAATAAATATAAAAAATTACCTGGTTGATAAAAAGTCAATTGGACATGAACGCTTAATACTGTGCACGCCTGAATTTAATTCAGACAAGGATGCCATTTCGGGTGTAGAAATAAATATCTAAGTCGTTAGTTATAAGTTAATGCGATTTTTTACCATAAGACTTTATATAATGCAGCTTAACCTTAGTTATTAATAAATTATTTTATGTGGTTTTCTCTTTTTTCAACCCGCTTCTTTGACTCGGTTAGAATATTTTTTTTGTCTTCATGACTGGCATCGCCCCAGCAAATAATCTCATCTAATGTTCTACCGCAACCCAGGCAAACATCCTGCTTATCCAGACAACAATTTCTAACGCATGGTGACTCGACTTTCATATATATGCTTATCGAATATTGAAATAGATTTTTTCAGATATTTCATGCCAGGCGGACACTTGCGCGTAAAACTTATTGTATGAATCGTAAATTTTTTGAGCAGCTTTATTTTTTGCCGCTAGCTCGCTGACAACATCATTAGATAGTTCTTTTAGTTTCGTCAGAACATCATCAGGTAATTTACGAACATCTACTTTGTGTTTATTAACTAATGTGTCTAATGCAGTATTATTTTTTGCTGCGTATTCCAACATCATATTTTGATTAACTACCTTGCAGGCATTATCAACAATGGCCTTTAAATCTTTAGGTAATGTTTCATACGCTTTTTTATTTATAATGGCCTCTAAGGTTGTGCCGGGCTCATGCCATCCAGGGTAATAATAATATTTTGCTGCTTTATGTAATCCGAAGGCTAAATCATTATATGGGCCAACCCATTCTGTAGCATCGATGGCGCCGCTTTTTAATGAAGTGAATAACTCACCACCGGGAAGGTTAACCGGTGTTCCGCCTGCACGTTTTAATACCTCGCCCCCAAGTCCAGGAATTCGCATCTTCAAACCTTTTAGGTCTTTGCTACTGTTTATTTCCTTGTTAAACCAGCCTGCCATCTGTACTGTAGTATTACCTGCAGCCATCGGTACAATGCCAAACGGTTCATAGGTTTCTTGCCATAATTCCATACCACCGCCGTAATACAGCCACGAGGTCATTTCCTGGGCATTCATCCCGAAAGGGACAGTCGAAAAAAACTGTGCTTCTTCTATTTTTCCTTTCCAGTAATACGCTGAACCATGACCCATCTGCGCTGTTCCACGGGAGACTGCATCAAAGACTTCGAACGCAGGCACCAACTCGCCCGCACCGTATACTTTTACTTTTATACGCCCGTCCGTCATTTCGGTAATCAATTTTGCTAATTCATTGGCTCCGGTGCCTAAGACAGGAAAGTTTTTAGGCCAGGTGGTAACCATTTTCCATTTTATTTTAGTGGCAGCATTAACGATTGCGGGAGCGGCAACACTTGAAGTGGCAACAGCGCCTACACTCGCGTTTTTTATAAAATCACGACGTTTCATATTGATACCGTTAAATTAAAAACGAAAAATTATTAACCACAGAGACACAGAGGCCACAGAGATTTATTTTACTGTGCCTGCTACGCAGCCAAATCCTAAATATTTTCTCTGTGACCTCTGTGTCTCTGTGGTTAAAGTTTATTTACTATTCTAAGCCGGCGATAAATTTGCGTAAGCTATTACCAGCCACTTACTGCCTTCATATTCAAAATTAACCTGTACGCGAGCATGACTACCGCTGCCTTCTAAATTGGTTACCATGCCTTCCCCGAATTTTTTATGTATTACACGTTGGCCGATATAAATACCATTTACAGTTTCTGTCGACTTGTATGAAGAAGCTTTGTACTGTGGTGTCGAAACAGAATGACTCGTATTGTGTCTGCCTCTAACTTCACTAACCAGGTGGTCAGGTATCTCACTAATAAAACGCGAGGGCGAAGGATACATATCTTGTCCATATAGTCGCCGATGTTCAGCGCAACTGACTACCAGTTGTTCTCGCGCACGGGTAATACCGACATAGCAAAGTCGGCGCTCTTCTTCGAGCTTACCTTCTTCTTCCAGTGAACGCTGGCTCGGGAATAATCCTTCTTCCATACCGACGATAAAAACTAAAGGAAACTCCAAACCCTTTGAACTGTGCATAGTCATCAGTTGCACACAGTCATCCCACTCTGCAGCCTGACCTTCACCTGCTTCCAGTGCAGCATGTGTTAGAAAAGCGGTCAGTTCATTCATTGGTACTTCGAGTTCTGACTCGTCATAATCAAACCCTCGTGCGGCAGTTATCAATTCTTCAATATTTTCTACACGTGCCTGCGCTTTCTCGGATTTTTCTTTTTCATAATATTCGATTAAACCAACGTTATGCACAACATGATCAACCTGTTCATACAATTGCATCTCGCCGGTATCAGCGGCCAGGCCTTCTATTAAATCGAGAAACCCCTGCAAAGCATTTGTTGCACGTGCTGGCAAGCCTTTGTCTTCGATAATATGTTTAGCTGCCAGCCACATCGGACAATCATGTTGTTTTGCTACTTCGCGTACTTTTTCAACACTGCGCTCGCCTATACCTCGTGTTGGTGTATTTACAACTCGTTCGAATGATGCATCATCATTTGAGTTATCCATCAAGCGCAAATAGGCCAGTGCATTTTTGATTTCAGCTCGTTCGAAGAAACGCATACCGCCATAAACACGATATGGAATACCTTCACTGACAAAACGCTCCTCAAATATACGTGACTGCGCATTGGAGCGATAAAGTATCGCCACGTCGGCACGCACATTTCCGGCACTGACGAACTGTTTTATTTTATCGAGTACAAAGTTCGCTTCATCTCGTTCATCATAAGCATTATAAAAAATAATCTGCTCACCATCTTCACCACCGCTCCACAATTTTTTACCCATGCGGTCAGCATTATTTTCAATCAATGCATTGGCTGCTGAAAGAATGGTTGTAGTCGAGCGATAATTCTGCTCCAGCTTGATTACTTCTGCGGCAGGAAAATCTCGTTGGAAGCGCTGTATGTTTTCTACGCGGGCCCCACGCCAACCATAGATGGCCTGATCATCATCACCAACAATAAAAACTTTATTGGATTTTCCTGCGAACAATTGGATTAGCGCATACTGAATGGTATTGGTGTCCTGAAATTCATCAACCAGTATATGCTGGAACCTTTTTTGATAATGCAACTGCAGCGATTCGTTATCGCGGATTAATTCCAGGGTGCGTAATAATAATTCAGCAAAATCGATGACACCTGCACGCTCACAAGCCACTTCGTAAGCCATGTAGATTCTTACCAGCTGTTCGTAAATCGGGTTTCTTGTGGTATCAATGTGTGAGGGTCGCTTGCCTTCGTCTTTACGCGCATTGATAAAACCCTGAGCCTGCTTGGGCGGCCATTTGGCTTCATCCAGCTCAAGAGTTTTTAATATTCGACGAATCATTCGATACTGATCATCAGAATCGAGAATCTGAAAACTTTGGGGTAATCGGGCTTCTTTCCAATGATTACGCAATAGTCGGTGCGCCAGCCCGTGGAAGGTGCCAACCCACATACCTGCGACAGGCATACCCTGTAACTTCTCGACACGGCTACGCATTTCAGCAGCCGCTTTATTGGTAAAGGTAACGGCAAATATATTGTAAGGTGAAATACCTTCAACCTGATTCAACCAGGCAATGCGGTGCACAAGCACGCGTGTCTTGCCGCTACCGGCACCGGCAAGAATCAGCATGTGTTCAGGTTGTGCGGTTACCGCTTTTCGCTGGGCATCATTTAATTCATTCAGGATATGTGAAATATCGGCTTCAGCGGCTTGATTTACCACTTGCTGATAACCATTTTGTGCTGCTTCCGGTACTAACTGGTCTGACATGGATAACTCGACTAAGCGTTGTGTAATTAAAAATTAAGCCGCATCCATTCTACTGTGTCGCTCCTGAATAGACCAATCAAAAACTGCTGCCAACCTTGAGATACAAACGGTCGTCACCAATTTCGCTATCAAAACCATGGGCATAGCCTACCCGGGTACGCAGCAGCAGGTTATAGAACACATTTATATCAGCGGTGATCTCAATGCCCGCACTGGAGTAATACGTGTCAGGCGAGTTCCTGTATGCACTGCCGGCCTCAGCAAAAACACTACCAAACCATTGCATGATACCGACAGGTGGTGTCATCACCCCTCTTTCGACGCGTTGAATAGGAATACGCCATTCTGCCGATAACAGTTGCGCACGACGCCCAATCAACTGTGGTAGCCCTTCTTTGTAACCACGTAGCGCATACTTACGTCGATCAAAAATGCCTTCGCTACTTGCGCCGTTCAATAATAGCGCCAGTGTATCCTGGCTACCCCCTTCGCCACCCAGGCGAAATGGGCGAGGTTGATCACTACCCCAGCCCTGTACAAAACGCAGGGCAATCGTACTCTCTCTACCGGTTCGAATATATTGTTGCCAATCCAGTGTATAAATTTGACCGGTAAAATCGGAATTCAGTACATCACTATCCTCCGCTACCAGACGAACATTCATGCCATCATTTAAACTAATCGACAGTGGATTAATATCGGCTGAATTATATAACCATGCAAACCCTAAAAGATGATCTTCAAAATCACCTATATTAATCGTGCCATTGACCAACTCATTATTTCCCGTTTTGTCATAGATAATACTAAATAAAAAATCTGACTGATTCTGTACCTTGCGGTCATGCAGTGCAAACATCGCACTGACCACATCGCGATTAGATACACTGTTAAGGTTTCCTTCTACATCGAGAAAAATTTCATTAAGCCGTGTATATGATAAATAATATCGACTGGCGTAAGAATAACTAAAATTTGCTGCTGGTTTTTCTAATTTAGAATCGTAACTCGCTTCCGCAAAATAATTATGAATCGCCAGGGCATCTGAACCGGCTGTCTGTATCCCTAATTGTGATCGCTGATCACTAAATTGAAAAATCGGAAACCACCAGCGCGGACGTAGGCTCGACCATGCTCCATACTCCCTTTCTTTATGAGGCGTAATGGTATAGTCCATGATCTGCAGACGTTCTTCTGTTAATGTAAACGGTTCTGCAACAATCGCATCATCGAGCAGCTCGACTATATCGATGGCGCTCTTATCCGTATCGTCCAACTCTAACTTATAGATGGCAAAGCCTTCAGCACTGTAACCCGCATAATAAACGGGGCCGCCGGATCGAGCCTGACTAGATTGAAATGCACCGCCTATAAGATTGGTTAGTTGTGTGACGGTTCCAGTACCGGTATCGTATTGATGAAGATTATAAACATCATCCCTCTCCATACTGAACAAAACATTACCATCTTCTGTGTACTGAGGATTGGCTGCAATACTTACGCCCTGAGTTAACTTTGTCCAACTTTTATCCGTGATATCAAAACGTTCTATATTCCAGCCGTCTCCTTTTCGCCATAACGATGCAACGACAGATTGACCATCTGGCGACACATCAATCTGACCCAGGATCTCACCATTTTTTGACCGCCATAAGTTTTCTTTAAACTCTGCTTTTTTATCTAATCGTTGTAATTCAAATTTACCGGCGTCATGATGAACCGCTATAATTTGTTCGCCATCAGAATGCCACCGTGCAAAAAGAAAACGACCACACTCTGTTAATCGTTCTAATTTATTGTTATCTGCATCGTAGTGATAGATATCACTGTATATAGTGAAATAGTTACAAAACTCATTCTGCGTCAATAAAAGACCCGCTTTAGTATGTAGATCTAAACCTGCACCATTATTTAAATCAATCAGGGCTTTCGTCGTGCCTTTAGCATCAAGATGCATAAGCTGTGATCGTTTATGGCCGCTGTTTTGAACATAATAAACTTCCTCACCTTTTGCAGTTACAATCGACTGCACCGAGCCCGTTCTATATGCCTCTTTCGAAATTTGCTTACCTGCGATGATTCCCTCAGCTGTTATATTTTCTATTTGCGGTTGAAATTTTTCTCTAAGCCACTGCTGATATTCACCCCATAATGGCCTTAAATTTTTACCCAGTGCTTTATTTGCATTTGTATTTATAAAAAAGGGAAAAAGATTATTACTGTATTTTTCTACCCATGACTGTAATTTATCTTCGCCGTAAACCTCCGAGATAAATTTCATAAAATAAACACCATAGAGGTAGCCGGTCGTACCCGCAGGCCAGGTTGCCACCGGCAAGTTAACATGTGAAACAGGCTGCAACCCCTTTGCCACCTCTTCTCGCATCATCGACGCAAACATGGCGCTCTGACCACGACCCACGCCACGGTTCTCATCAGTTTCTTTATGTGTCGCCAGCCCTTCTATAACCCAGGTAGGCTGAAACAAGTTGGGGAACAAAAATAGAAGACGACCAAAATAGTTTCTTAAAGTCTCAGGAGACCCCGCACTTTTATCCAGATGGATTATGTGCGTGTATTCATGCACGATTAAAGTAGTCAACCAGTCATCAAAATCTTCTAAAGTGTTGACACTGGTCGGTGGCGCTAAAAACAGAACGGTATAGTTAAAGAAAACGGGAAAAGCGAAACCATTTGGCTGATCGGTTTCATCGCTGAGCACCACATGTGTTTTTTCTACTGGATACCAGTCCAGTTCTTTTGTCAGTCGAAGATGCGCCGCCTCAGCAATTGCCAGCGCTCTCTCAGCTATAGCTTTGTTAGTCTCGGCATAATGGACATAGAGGTGCTCACTTTCAATTGTTTTCCAGTCCAGATCAGGATCGACTGCGTGAACACTTTTATTGAGCAGCAAAAAACAGCCAACAAATACGTAAATCCATTTCTTCATATTTGCCTACCGTTCAAATACTATTTTTTAAGACCATAAAGGATAAACAGCAGACCAACACCAGCTGACAGCCATGACATTATCGGTGCGCCCATTACAAGGTCAGTATCAATGACAGCGTAAATAACAGACGCTGCAATCAACATGCTTGAACCAGTAATAACGATTAGTGTGCGTTGATGATTTTGCTTTAATTCATCACGAATCTTATGCATTTCTTCTACTTGCTTTAGATGATACTCACCATCAGAATATGCTTTCAAGCTTTTGTAGATCAGGCCAGGCATCTCAGGCATTTTTTCTATCAGATAAGGCAGGTCATCTTTCAGGTTTCTAAACAGTGCGCGTGCACCGACCTGCTCTTCCATCCATTGTTCTAAAAACGGTTTGGCTGTTTTCCACAAATCAAGATCGGGATATAGCTGACGTCCCAGGCCTTCGATATTTAACAATGTTTTTTGCAACAGAACCAGTTGTGGCTGCACTTCCATATTAAAGCGACGTGCGGTTTGAAATAATCGCAATAATAGTTGGCCGAATGAAATTTCTTTTAAAGGTTTTTCAAAGATAGGCTCACAGACACTACGGATAGCTGATTCAAACTCATCCACTCGAGTATGTGATGGCACCCAGCCTGATTCCACATGTAACTTGGCAACCTTATAATAATCCCGTTGAAAAAAAGCCAGAAAATTTTCTGCCAGATAGCGTTTATCTGTCTGACTTAACGTACCCATGATGCCAAAGTCAACAGCAACATATTTAGGCAGCTTTGGGTTTTCAATATCTACAAAAATATTTCCCGGGTGCATATCAGCGTGAAAAAAATTATGCGAGAACACCTGAGTAAAAAAGATTTCGACGCCCAGAGCTGCCAGACGTTTCATGTCCGTGCCCTGTTCTTTTAAGGCGTCTATGTCACGAATCGGGGCGCCGTAAATTCTTTCCATGACCAGCACGTTTTTACGCACGAAGTCCCAATGTATTTCTGGCACATATAAATCGTTTGAACCTTCAAAATTTCTACGCAGCTGACTGGCATTTGCCGCTTCACGTAAAAGATCAAGTTCATCAAGAATTGTTTTTTCATATTCAGCAATGACTTCAACCGGACGTAAACGACGTAACTGCGAAGAATATTTTGCAGCTAACTCTGCAATGATGTATAACAGTGAAAGGTCGCGTTTAATAACCGGCAGTATGTCTGGACGAAGAACTTTAACAACGACATTTTCGCCGGTCTTGAGTACCGCAACATGAACCTGTGCAACTGAAGCAGATGCCAGGGGTTGTTCATCAAACGATTCAAATAATTCGTCTACACTTTCATCAAACGCTTTTTCAATAATCTTTTTAGCCTGCACACCAGGAAAAGCGGGCACAGCATCTTGCAAGTGTTCTAACTCATCGGCGATATCATCTGCCAATAAATCTCGTCTCGTGGAAAGCATTTGTCCGAACTTAATGAAGATAGGGCCGAGATCTTCAAGCGCTTCTCGCATACGTTGCGCACGGGGTTTTCGTTTCCGGCGAAACCAGTTCCAGGGGAAAAGATAAATGAGAAATCGAAAAGGGCGAAATAGATGTGTGGTAAAGACTATATCGTCCAGACCATGTTTCATCAGCACCCAGTTGATGTATAACATTCTGACAAATTGACCGGGCGATAATATAGGCATTTTATTTTGCTGACAATGATTGAATTTTTTGCTGTAATCGATCAACGTCATTTCTCAGTTGATCAACTGCGTCGTTAAAAATATTCAGTTCTGTTTCTGTAACCACATCGCGACTCTCTTCCTGAACATATTCGCTAACGCTGTTGGAAAATGAACGAACTGTATCCTGACCCCAGGCAGTTAGTTTTTGTCCTGTTTGCTGTAACTGAAAAGCCAGACTATCTCCGACCAACTCTGCCAGTGGTTCCGTCCAGTCAATATCCATCTGATTAAAAGCATTCTTAAACTGATGACCCAATCGGGTATCACCCGTTATCTCAACTTCACCTTTTAACAACAAGCTGGCAGTATTGGACATGAGCCCCATTTTAAAAAGTGATAATGGCGAACCACGTAAAACCGTGTCCGCTTCACCTTCAAATTCGGTAAGGATCTGTATGCCACTCTCACCGGGAAGCATATACAAAATTTTATTTATTACTGTTAATTCTATCTTAACAACTTTGCCGTCAAACGCCTTTAATTTACCCAGCATCTCAGGGTCTAATGCCAGATAACGGTTAACGACTGTTTCAAAAATTAACATAGCCAGATATCTTAGTCGCTGCTTAAAGTTTAAAGCCTTTATGCAAAGCGACAATACCACCTGTCATATTATGGTAGGTACAACGTTCGAATCCTGCATCAACCATCATTTGTTTCAGTGTATCCTGATTCGGATGCATACGGATAGATTCCGCAAGATAGCGATAGCTCTCTTCATCACCGGCGATCAATTTACCCATTTTTGGCAAGATATTGAATGAATAAAAATCGTAAACTTTATCCAGACCCGGCATAACCGGTTTTGAAAATTCAAGTATGAGTAAACGGCCACCGGGTTTTAATACACGATACATCGATGCCAGCGCTTTATCCTGATGCGTTACATTTCTCAGACCAAAAGCAATGGTGATGCAATCAAATTGATTATCATCAAAAGGCAGGTCTTCAGCATTCGCTTCAACAAAATCAATGTTACCAGCATAACCTTTATCGAGTAGGCGCTTACGGCCTTCTTCCAACATGGCGGCATTGATGTCCGAGATGATTATGTTACCGCCTGGACCCACCTGTTTTGACATTTGCATGGTCAGATCGCCGGTGCCGCCCGCCACATCCAATGCAGAACCACCCGGTTTTAAGCCCGTGTGTTGCATGGCAATTTTTTTCCAGACGCGGTGCACACCAAATGACATGACATCATTCATAATGTCATATTTACTGGCTACAGAATCAAATACGCCCGCAACTAATCCTTCTTTAGCATTTTCATCTACTGTTTTATAACCGAAATGGGTTTCTTTTTTTATCATGGTATGTTTTTATTACTAGAAAAATTAATCGATTTTTCTGCGCTCATGCCCGGCGGCTTTTAATCTTTCCAGATAATCCTGCCATTTGGCTTCGTATTTATCGCCTAACTCGTAAAGATAATCCCAGGTATATAAACCGGAATCGTGTTTGTCATCATAAATAAACTTCAGCGCATAATTTCCTTGCGGTTCGATTGAATCGATATTCACTTCCTCTTTATTTAACTGCAGGACTTCTGAGCCAGGACTATGCCCGGTCACTTCTGCTGAGGGAGAATAAACACGCAGATATTCACAGGGCAGTTGATGGATAACACCGCCTTCGTATTCTATTTCTAATACGCGGCTTTTCTGGTGTAAGTTTATATTGATTGGTTTTTGCATAGCTTTCTCTGATTATGGCTTTTACTTTACATGTGCGAATGAATTCACACCAACTTTTATAATATGTAACGACTTAAGTCTTCGTTTTCGACTAGTTCAGTCAATCTGTTATTCACATAGTCCGCGTCGATGGTAAATGACTGGCCTGATTGATCTGGCGCGCTATATGAAATTTCTTCCAGTAGTCTTTCCATAATAGTATGAAGACGACGCGCTCCAATATTCTCGGCATTTTCATTTACATTAAATGCTGACTGAGCAATTTGTCTGACACCGTCATCGGTAAATTCGATATTTAAACCTTCCGTCTTCATCAACGCTTTATACTGAACGGTTAAGGCTGCGTCCGGCTCGGTTAATATGCGTTCGAAATCTTCCGCGTTAAGCGCTGACAATTCTACACGTATTGGTAAACGCCCTTGCAACTCTGGAATAAGGTCACTGGGTTTGGTTAGATGAAACGCACCCGATGCGATAAATAATATGTGATCGGTTTTGACCATTCCATACTTTGTGGTCACCGTGCAGCCTTCGACTAAAGGCAGCAGGTCGCGTTGCACGCCTTCACGTGAAACATCTGCGCCACCACCACTTTCTGCGCGTTTAGCGACTTTATCGATTTCATCAATAAACACAATGCCATTTTGCTCTGCATTTTCTACCGCACGCGATTTTAACTCTTCTTCTTTAACTAACTTGCCCGCTTCTTCGTCAAGAATAACTTTACGCGCTTTGGAAATGCGCATCTTGCTGGTTTTTTTCTTATCACTGCCCATATTCTGGAACATGCCCTGCAACTGAGAGGTCATTTCTTCCATGCCAGGTGGCGCCATGATTTCTACCCCGACTGGGGCGGCGGTGACTTCTAGTTCGATTTCTTTGCCATCGAGTTCGCCATTACGTAGTTTTTCTCTAAACTTTTGACGGGTTGTGTTTTCCGTATCGTCTTCAGGCTCACCAAACTCATTACGTGCCGGTGGCAATAAGGCATCTAAAATCCGTTCTTCCGCGGCTTCTTCGGCTAAATGGCGAACTTTTTCCATTTCTTGCTCTCGCGTCGTCTTAACAGACATATCGACAAGATCGCGTATTATCGTGTCAACTTCGCGGCCAACATAGCCAACTTCAGTGAACTTAGTCGCTTCAACCTTAACAAAAGGCGCGTTTGCCAGATGCGCCAGACGACGGGCAATCTCGGTTTTACCGACGCCGGTCGGCCCGATCATAAGAATATTTTTAGGCGTGACCTCATTTCGTAAGGTTTCATCCAGCTGCATACGACGCCAACGGTTACGCAACGCAATGGCAACGGCGCGCTTGGCATCATTCTGACCTACGATGTGTTTATCTAATTCCTGTACGATTTCTCTGGGTGTCATTTCAGACATATCACTTAAACCTTTGCGTCTCTATATGTTACTAATTGTTGCAAAATTGCTTCTATAATTCTTCAATTGTTCGTGACTGGTTGGTATATATACAAATATCACCTGCTATTTCCAGGCTTTTGTCAACAATCTCTCTAGCGGGTAATTCTGTATTATTAAACAACGCTCTAGCCGCGGACTGCGCATATGTTCCACCCGAACCAATAGCAATAAGATCATCCAGTGCTTCGATAACATCCCCGGTTCCCGATACCAGCAAAGAAGCCTCTGCATCCGCTACTATCAACATGGCTTCTAACTTGCGCAAGACTCGATCAGTTCGCCAGTCTTTTGCCAGCTCCACCGCTGCGCGCTTGAGTTGCCCGCTATGGCGCTCCAACATCGCTTCAAAACGTTCCAGCAAAGTGAACGCATCGGCTGTCGCACCGGCGAATCCGACAATAACCTTATCACCATATATTTTTCTTACTTTGGTGGCATTACCTTTCATGACGGTATTGCCCAAGGTCACCTGACCATCACCACCGACCACGACTTTACCCGCGCGACGCACGGTCAGGATGGTTGTTCCGTGAAATGTTTCCACTGCTTGCTCCAGATAATTATTTAAGACAGGCTTTACCCGTCACGGAAAAGGTGAATTTTACACTATGCAGAGGGTTGCTTATACCTTGGTGAATATATGGTAAATGATATCCTCTTTCCGTCAGTAATCGAATCTTAGCTGATAGCCTAAAGATTTAAATACTTATTCACCACAGAGGCACAGAGATCACGGAGTAAAGACAAGGTAAGTTGGTGTGACATAACCTTAACACCACTAATAGTTTTCTCTGTGTCCTCTGTGCCTCTGTGGTGAATAAGTTTCAGGCTTCATTACCGTCGTCCGAAAATAACCGAAAGTGAAGTTAATTTAAATCTAAGGCTGTGGCCGTTCAAACGTCCACTGTTTATCATCGGACAGCACTTTATTAAACTTATATCCACCCATTTTAAATTTTTTGATGTCTTCGGGTTTTTCAATACGGTTACGGATAATGTAATTGGCCATCATGCCACGTGCGCGTTTTGCAAAAATGGCTACAACGCGGGTCTTGCCTTCTTTGGTTTCTTTAAAAGTTATATTTAATAAACGGCCATCCAGTAATTTTGGTTTAACCGATTTAAAATATTCATTAGACGCCAGGTTTATCAATACTGGTTGTTTCTGTTTTTTTAATTCTTTATTCAGGCTTTTTGTAATCCGATCATCCCAAAATTGATAAAGGTTGTCGCCTCGATCATTTTTAAGTTTGGTTTTCATTTCCAGGCGGTAGGGCTGAATTAAATCCAGTGGTCGCAAACAACCATAAAGGCCGGAAAGTATTCTTAGGTGATCTTGCGCATAGGCATAATCATCTTCTTTATAAGCGTCCAGTTCCAGGCCACTGTACACATCACCTTTAAATGCGAATATTGCCTGTTTGGCATTTTTTGTCGTGAACGGCGTCTTGAATGTTTTGTAACGATCAACATTTAAAGTCGCAATATTTTCACTGATCGCCATCATGTCCTGAAGCTTTTTACTTTTAATTTTTCGTAATTCCTTAATTAACAACTCTGAATCTTTCAGATCCGTCGGTTTGCTGTATTTTTTTGAAAGGCTGGCTTCTTCAAAATTCTGGCCTTTTGATGGGGAGAGTGTGATTAACATTTTTTTCTCTGTGAAATAACTTATGCGCATTATAACGCATAGCGTTCGACAGTCAGGAAGGACTAAAGTTTTATTTTTTTCGTGCGCGTGGATGTGCGTTATCGTAAACGCCGGCAAGATGTTGAAAATCAAGATGGGTATAAATTTGAGTCGTGCTCAGGTTTGCATGGCCCAGCAATTCCTGCACTGCTCGTAAGTCTTTAGACGATTCTAAAATGTGCGATGCAAATGAATGGCGCAACATGTGAGGATATACATTCGTATTTAATCCCTGTGTTATTGCCATTTTTTTCATACGCTTCTGGATACTACTATTACTCAAACGACTACCGCGTGAACTAATAAATAAGGCGGTTTCATTTTCATTAAGCATTTGGTCTCGCTGCTTTATCCAGTTAGCCATCGCCTGCTTTGCTTTGTTACCATATGGTATACGGCGTTGCTTCTGCCCTTTGCCGATGACGCTCAACGTTTGTTGCTGCCAGTCAATATCTGTCATATTCAAACCGCTTAATTCAGACAGTCGCAATCCACAGGCATACATTAATTCTATCATCGCATTATCACGACAGATCAAGACATCACTGCCACCTGCTCTGGATGTTGATGCTCTGATTTCTAATAACTGATTTATTTCATCGACATTGAGCGTTTTAGGTAAACGCTTTGCTGTTTTGGGAGCGGGGATGCCAACGGCGGGATTATGTTTTGCACGATTAAATCGACACAGATAATCAAACAGACTACGAATTGACGATAACCAACGTTGCAAACTTTTACCGGATAAGCCTTTTCTGTGTAACTGCGCGACAATACGACGAACGTCTGCCTGTTTAATACCGCCCCAGTCAAATAACTGCTCACGATCAAATTCACCACAACTTATAAAATGATTAATATCTCGGGTATAAGCAGCAAGAGTATGAGCGGAATAACGTTTTTCAGCGCGCAGATATCGATAAAATTTATCCAGGTCCTGCTGTAACGTTTGCGCAGACATTCGCTATTCGCTGGGGTCTCTTTCCAGGTGTACTGCCAACGATGCACTTATTAACTCACCGATCTGTGAAAGAAAATCTGTGCCCATTGCCGAACTAAACCGTGTCACCTGATCTGCACCTAAACCAATAAGGCCCAGATTTGCACCTGCAATTAAAGGAATGATCGCAGCAGACTGAATGGCTTCAGCCTTGTCTTCAAACAAAAAGGCTTTTTGTTCGGGTGTTGATTTTCCGCAGACGATATTTTTATGTTCAAGCATGGTTTTGAATGCGGTTAAGGCTTTATCGCCTGCATCAACAAAAAGATCCGGTGCACGCTCTATTCGTTGCATGTCATCACTAAATAATTTAATTACTGCATAATCAGCCGATAGTTCATTACTTAAAACATCGAGTACGATACTGATGACATCATCTAAATCATGTGCCGCTAACAAATTGATTGCCAGACTGTGACGGCTGGTTGCCAGGCGCTCATTGTCACGCGCAACATCCATCAGTTCACGTAGCCGTTCATCCTGGGTTTGCGTTTTTTGTCGTAACACAGCGACCTGCCTTTCTATAAGAGAAACGGCTTGACCGGTTTCGTGTGGCACTTCAAGTACGGCCAATAATTCTGGGTGGCGTTCGAGTATATCGACGTTTTCACGTAACAGGCTGATCAGTTCCAGATCGGCTGCCAGTTGTCTTTCCTGCTCGGTGGAAGATTCTTCAATTGTCGGTTTTTTGTTAATGGTTTTCGCTTTACTCACAGTTAAATTGCCCCTGAAAAACAGTTGTTGCTGGTCCTTTCATTAATAATGCCTGACCTTCTCCGGGCCAGTTGATTGTTAAATTACCGCCATGCAATTTAGCCGTAACCTGTTCGTTTAATTTGCCGAGTTTACGTCCCACGGCCACCGCAGCACATGCTCCCGTCCCGCAGGCCTGAGTTTCTCCCACGCCACGCTCATAAACACGCAAGCGAATTTCATCGCTATTTAGTATCTGCATAAAACCGGCATTGACTCGCTTCGGAAAGGAGGGATGACTTTCAATCGCTTTACCTAACACTTCGATATCAATATTTTCGATATCGTCCACTATCATAACCGCATGCGGATTGCCGACGGATACAGCACCTATAGCATATTCAACACCATTAACCATGAGATTATAGGTTTCAGCCTGCTTTTCTACATTAAATGGCAAACTTTGTGGATCAAAATTAGGCACGCCGATATCAACCGTCACCTGGTCACCGTCAACTTTTAATTCGATTAAACCACCCGCCGTCTCCACCGGAATGATGTCATTTGTGGTTAACGCCTGCTGCTGAACAAATATGGCAAAACAACGTGCGCCATTTCCACATTGCTCAACTTCGATGCCATCTGCATTAAAAATTCTGTAACGGAATTCGGCGTGCTCATCAGTCGGTTTTTCAACCAGCAATAACTGGTCACAACCCACACCAAAATGCCGGTCTGAAATGGCACGAATCTGCGCAGCCGATAAATTTATTGACTGAGAAATTGCATCAATCACGACAAAATCATTACCCAGGCCGTGCATTTTTGTAAATTGAAATTTCATCAGGCTACTAAATTCTCATTAAATCGTGACTGTAAACAATATGTTACGGTGACTTTGGAGCATACCTGCCAGTCCCTGTATTAGCAACGTTATTTCGTGCATTTCTTCGCTTTCATGGTATATTTAGTCATCTGTCTAACTAAGAGGAGAAAATCATGGCCCACACTAATCTTGCCGAAGATATAACAGCTTTCCAGGATAGCTTTATTCCCACCGTTCCAGAGGAGACAATAAATCTCCTAATGTCAGAACTTCAGACTCTCATTACTCAAGGGCTGGCAGAGCAGGCCATACAAGTTGGCGATACTTTTCCAGCGTTTTCTTTAGCCAATGCAAATGAATCAGCTGTTTCACTCGCAACATTGCTTAAGGATGGCCCACTGGTTATTAGTTTTTACCGTGGAGCGTGGTGCCCTTACTGTAATCTGGAAATTAATGCACTACAAAATCGCCTGACCGATATCCGGGCTGCAGGCGCACAATTAGTCGCTATCTCACCACAAACACCGGATAAATCTAACGGTCAAGTGAGTGCTTCAAAACTAACCTTTGATGTACTGAGTGATATTAGTAATCAACTGGCGGAACAATGTGGCCTGGTCTTTACCTTACCTGAGTCTTTGCGTCCGATATATGCCGCATGGCAAATAGATATACCCGGTCACAATGGAAACGACTCTTTCGAATTACCGATGCCAGCAACATTTATTATCGGTGTAGACGGCATAGTAAAGTATGCCTTTATCGACATGGATTACACAAAACGTCTGGAGCCGGAAGTAATTATTGAGCAGTTGAAGGTTCTTTAAAGCGCAGATGAAATTACTTTACATATTCACCACAGAGACACAGAGGGCACAGAGAAAACCATTAGTAGTGTTACGCACTATGAAGGTGTGAATTTATTCGTACGCACCAACAATCATCATTTTCTCTCTGTGCCCTCTGTGTCTCTGTGGTGAATAATGTTTATGTCCGCTAAGAGTCAAAAAAATACTTAATAACCCAGACATAAAAAAGCCGCTTCATTTGAAGCGGCTTTTTCAAATAAAAAATTGTAACTATGTACTATCTTATTTACCTGGAACAGTAGTCAGGCCCAGTACTTCCCAGTCCTGCATACCACCACGGTACCATTTGATCTTGTGTGCTGGATAACCCAGTTTTAGCAAGTTTTTGATGTTGTTTGGAGACTGTCCACACCACATACCATTGCAGAACATAACTAAAGTCTTAGCTTTAGAGAAGTTCAGTAAACCTTCGCTTTCTGTCACACCAAACTCATCTTCCAAAAGCTCGAGGATTGAAACCGGATCCGCGCCTTTAGCAGGGTTCAGTTTAGTCCAGGGAATGTTTTTCGCGCCAGGTATTGTGCCTTTTTTCACCCAGTCAGGTGTGCGTGAATCAACAACCAAAATGGAACTATCACCACCAGACATCTTTGCAACGTAGTCGATTACTTCGGTTTCTGCGATAGTCTCAACACCCGGCGCCAAAACTGCAGGCTGAATACAAAATGGAGGACATGGGCGTGAAGTTTTAGCAAAAGCAGGATTTATTGTGTTTTTGTTATCCTGATTACGTGAGATTTTAACGGTTTTGCCGTCATGTTTTACAGCTACATCCATGGTACCTTTTACGATAGCAACAGGTTTAGCACTGACATTCGCTGATAAAACTAGGCTTGCAGCAAGTACCGCTAATATTAATTTTGATTTCATTGTTTTTAGACCCCTCGGAGATAAATACTATTTCGTTTTAATTATTGAGAATATTACTTTCAAGCGATTGTTCGGCTGATACAACAATAGCTATAGCCGCCGTTGCTATAGCCTTTTCAAAAATAAAGCCTATTCGCAGTCTGGCTCTTCCTCTTCTTCTTTTTTATCGCCTTCTTTTTTATCGTCTTCACTGAAGATACTGCAAGAAACCATTTCAACATCACTGACCGCAGCAAAAGAAGGAGCATAAATACCGGCTAAAAGTAGAAGCGCGAGTAAATTAATTTGTTGTTTCATCGATGACTCCTGACCCGTTCAATAGTATACAAATACGTTAGTTGCTGGAGAGTAACAGAGATAGACAAAATTAACATGACAGAGTGGCGCATTTGCAAAAAAAACATGCCGAATATGTCAGGTTGTCACAGAAAGATATGTTCCAGTGCTGGAGCAGCAACTAGCGCGTACCACCATCATTAATTTTAAAGGCGTGGGGAGCCGCTTTATTGGGCGCAAATGAGGTCGATAAAAAACAGGCCAGGGTCAGCCTCTCTCCACTTTCGACACGCGTAACCTGATGTGGAATGCTGCAATTATTAACTAGCGCCATATGCTCTGCAGGGCGATAACGTCGGGAAGCAAGAGTATCGTCATTTTCAATTTGAAAATAGCCGCCTTTATATCCCTTGCTAAAGTGAAAAACAATGGTGGCAAGGTAGTCAGGACTGCTATCCTGGTCTTTGTGTAAACCAATGAAATCGCCCTGACTCAGGCGATTAGCCTGACAGCGTCGTAAACATAATTCATCAGTGCCTGTAAATTGCTTATAAAAAGCGCGCATCTCAGGGCTCATTACGATGGTTTTTACCTGTTCCGACAAGTCACTTAATGCCTCTGGTGACTCAACATCATTATAGTAACGGCTTACCCATACAGAATGGCCTTCTTCAGCATCACCACCGATGACGTGTTGATATTCACTGTTGGCCAGCAAATGGGCAAGTTGCTGCCACTGTTTATCAGACAAAGGAATATCACCCTCTTCAAACAGGAGTGTTGGTTGTTTTTTGATATCGTATTTCAGCATCGTTACTTATTTTTCTAAAACTGTCTCATTTGCGAATAATTGTTCGATGGTCTCACGCTGTCGAACAATTTGATGTTTGGCACCATCTATCATCACTTCCGCAACGCGTGGACGTGAATTGTAATTGGAGCTCATGGTAAAACCATAGGCGCCTGCTGCACGAACAGCCAGTAAATCTCCCTGCTCTAACGCAAGGTCTCTATCCTTACCAAGAAAGTCGCCGGTCTCACAAATCGGGCCGACTACGTCATAACATTTTTGCTTTGCCCGCGTCTCTTGCACCACCGGCTCAATAGCTTGCCAGGCCTGGTACAATGCCGGGCGCATCAAATCATTCATTGCCGCATCGACTATCGCAAAATTTTTCTCTCCATTATGCTTTAGATACTGCACGCGAGTGAGCAACACACCCGCATTGCCGACAATAGCACGGCCCGGCTCAATTAAAATCTCAAACTCACGCCCAACCAGTCGTTGTAACAGGGCCTGCATCTGTTCTTCAGGCAATGGCGGTGTTTCATCCTGATAACGAATACCTAAACCACCACCCAAATCCAGGTGGTGCAACAAGATTCCGTTTTCAGCGAGACGGTCAACGAGTACTAATACACGGTCCAGTGCATCAACAAATGGTGCCAGGTCCGTCAGTTGAGAACCGATATGACAATCTATGCCCTCCACTTTAAGAGAGTTTGAATCGGCTATGGTTTGATACACATCAAGCGCGTCATCAATGGCGATACCAAATTTATTGTCTTTTAAACCGGTCGAGATATAGGGATGTGTCTGCGCATCAACATCAGGATTGACTCGAATCGAAACCGGTGCCTGCACACCTTTCTCTGCCGCAACCTGCTCAAGTAGCTCTAGCTCGGCACGCGACTCAACATTAAAGCAACGGATTCCGACCTCTAAGCCTCGCGCCATTTCTTCAGCTGTTTTGCCGACACCAGAAAAGACAATCTTGTTTGCTTCACCGCCTGCACGTAATACACGTTCCAGTTCGCCCATCGAGACAATATCAAAACCCGAGCCCAATTGTGCCAGTATGTTTAATACAGCAAGATTCGAATTGGCTTTGACCGCATAACAAACCAGATGCGCCCGCTCACCTAGCGCCGAATCAAACGCTCTCCAGTGACGCTCAATCGTTGCCCGCGAATACACATAACACGGTGTACCCCAACTTTCGACATTTGCACTAATATCGACATCTTCAGCCCACAGGCGACCTTCTTTGTAATTAAAATAATCCATCGTTACACTTAACTAACCACTTGCAAAATTATATGACTGGCGCCGTTTATAGTGCCCTGACTCTATTTCTCGACCTTCAGTTTGTTTTCTTCTTCGGGTAAATACAAATCACCCTGCATGCCACAGGCACCTAAAAACATGAAGAGCAACATCACTACTGGCAATATATAAGACCTTTTCATTATATTAAATTCAATCATTGTTCTTAAGCGATTATTATTGCAATATTCGCTTCACAACGAAACCCTTACATATAGGTATCTTTAAATGTCCGAGCTTGACAGCATTATTATTGAAACCGGGGATGACCCCGATTGCGCCGTTATCTGGTTACACGGTCTAGGGGCGGACGGTAATGACTTTGTACCTATCGTTGAACAATTACAACTTCCCTCTCACTATGCGATACGGTTTATTTTCCCAAATGCGCCGATTCGGCCCATTACTATCAATCAAGGCTACGCCATGCCCGGGTGGTACGATATCAGTAGTATGTCGATTGTTGATCAAGAAGATGAAGCCGGTATTAAAGAATCATCAGCAATCTTAAAACAGTTATGTGATGAACAGGTTTCCCTGGGTATCGATTCCAGCCGGATCGTGCTTGCTGGTTTTTCACAGGGCGGAGCCATCGCGTTACATTGTGGCTGTCGCTACCCGAAACCTTTGGCAGGCATCATGGCGCTATCAACATATATGCCCCTGCCCGACACCCTGGAGGATGAGGCTGATGAAAATGTTTCCGAGGTACCTGTGTTTATGGCACACGGCCAACAGGATGATGTCGTCAACTATGACTATGGAAAACTAACCATGGAGAAACTGGACGCGCTGAATATTGAAGTACAGTGGCATGAGTACGATATGGGGCATTCTGTCTGCACTGAGGAAATTCATCATATCCGTAATTGGTTAACTGACGTCCTTTAAGGAGCCTCTAATTAAGAATGGTTTTAAAAATAAGTTCGCCTTTCGCTCACTGATTAGCTACTATCTAAGTCAGTAGTATTACTATTTTTCATCAGCTATAGTGTTATACGCATGGATAAATCTGAATTAAAACTAAGCATCGGCCTGGAACCTGCCGAACCACTATATAAGCTAGCGCCAACCCGCGACGAAAATGGCGGGCCGGTCAGCGATCTGTTGATGATTATTCCAAAACTTAAAACCAAACCTGAACAATATATTAAAGATACACTGGCCAATATCGAATTTGCACTTAAACAATTCAGTAATGAAGTTTTATTTGCTAACGTCGATATGAAGCTCAACACACTGTGGGTTTCATTTAAAGCGGTACCCGGTGTATACAGTCAAATTGTTTCAACGCTTCAAACCAATGTGCCCGAAGCCGTCATCGTTGGCGACTCACACTCTCGTGTGCACAATGACTAGGGAGCCTCTGATTAAGTCTGGATCGAGCGGATTGCTGGTTAAGCTGTTCTGGTTCAAGGCGTGGAACGCACGTAATAGCAAGGCTATTGCGAAGTTTCACAACACAGAAACAGGACGGCTTAACCAGCAAGATGTCGATTCACGACTTAGTCAGAGGCTCCCTGAGGATTAAATATGTCACCAACTGCCATGGATGCTGCTGCATTCGCCGAAATGAAAGAATTGATGGGCGAGTCGTTTAACGAAGTTATCTCGATGTGCCTGCAAAGTTTACCTGCACAATTAGCAGAGATAGAAAGCGCGATAAAAGATAATAATGTCGATACCTTATTTTCTGTCTCACATAAAATGAAAAGTTCATGCGGTAGTATCGGTGCCTTCGGACTGGCTGAAAGAGCAGAAGCAATCGAACTAATTAGTCGTGACGGATCAACAGATATACCAGGACAACTGGTCAATGATTTACGTGAATCAACGAATCAGGTTGTTACCATTTTATCTGCTGAACTAAAATAACCGACAAAAACCATGAAACAATCTGCTCGTTTGTTAATGCTTTCTGCATTAATTTTTTCTATCATTCTTTCCAGTTATTTTTTCTGGCGAGTTTGGCAAAACAATATCGGTACTGATACGCCTTCCCATGCCGAAATTAAACAGCACTTTGAACAATCGGTTAACTGGCTTAAATTAAATTACAACGACGTAGAGAACATCAGAAACCCTATTTTATGGTGGATGATAAAACAAGCTGCAACTAATTCTAACGACAAAACATTAAACGATATTTTTATAAATTATAAAAAAACACACCTTGATACCCGTCCGCCCAACTTTTCAACGCCGATGTTCGATAAATTTTATCGACCAAGAATGCCAGGTATTGAACAATTCTCTAAGCTTCATCCTTACCAGACGTTCTTTTTTTATGCTTTAAGCTGTGATAAAGACTTAAGTTCTGAACCTGTCATTCAACAACAGATGAATCCCGGCTTCTGCTCTATGCACTATCTTCATCCTCGGTGCATAACGCACCAGGTAATGGGGTTGCGCTTTATGCAACGTTATCAATGTGGTTATGATGAACGTGTTAGTTCGACGATTGCATCATTACAACAAGATATTAACTCTGAACTAACATGGGACTTTCGTGTTGGTGATGCGTATATCCAGCGCGTACTAATGCTGGTTGATAGCGGTGCATATAACCGTGTTAAACCTGTCTGGATTAGTCATGTTTTAAATGCACAGAATGAAGATGGTAGTTGGGACGATTTAGATCCAGTGCTTAATCTAGGTAATAATAAAGCTTTTGGCTTCACCAGCATGCTGCCAAAGATCAAAACCATAAAAGCCGATTTTCATGCAACTGCGCAAGGTATCTGGCTATTGAGCTTGCTGCTTGAAGAAACCCGCAAAGATCAGTAGCAAATAATTTGAACATGTGAATTTTTACAACGTATTTCGATATTCAACCGGTGACTTGCCCGTCCATTTTTTAAATGCCCGAGAGAACGCACTCTGCTCGGAAAAACCCAGTAAAAAAGCAATATCACTCATCCTGTTCATTGGGTTTTTGATGTATTGCTTTGCGACCATTTCGCGAACACTTTCCAGTAAAAACCTGAACGTAGTCTGATGTTCTTTTAATCGTCGCTGTAAACTGCGCTCACTCAGATTTAATTGTGATGCGACTAACTTGTCTGTAACCGTGCCATCCGGCAAGTTCTCCAATATAATGGATTTAACCTGCTGAACGAGGTCGCCCTGTTTTATCTCGATAAGGTATTTCATCAACATCTCATCGTGCATTAATGCGATCTGTTTGTTTGCTGAAGGTAGCGGCCGGTCCGCGTCCGACCTAGCGATGGTCAAACTGGTCTGTTCTGCATCAAACTGTATTTCTGTTCGAAAATAATCGCGTATTTTTTGCGAACATTCAGGTTCTGAACGCGCCATCATAACTTGCGTTGCGACCAGCTCGTCACCAAAGTTGAAGCGACACATATGCATTATAATTATCAGTACTAACTCCTGGAGTTGCGGTAAGGTAAAAACAGAATCTTCCAAATCAACGCAAACTTTTAACCCTGCCGCGGTGTCTGACAGTTCTAGATTAATGTCTTCAGTAACAACATGAATATATCGATCAGCTCGTTTGAAGGCACGTCGCAACGTTGAGCTTGCCAGCCAGGCATAACCTAAAGCACCAATTTGAGAAGGATGCCAAAACGCTGCCATGTCTACGGAAAAACAAGGATCTACGATAACCTTTGTCGCCTGTTCCCATAGCTTATCGACTTTTCTCACACTGATTCGCGCATTCGAGTCAGATAATAATTCTGGGGCGATACCTGCTTTTTTATATAGTGGTTCCGGATTAATACCGACACTTTCCAGATATTTCCATAAAAGATTGGTTGCCGGCGCAAAGTGTGTCAGAGACATTATTTTTTCCTTTTAATGTAGTTCTTCACTATCCGTTAAGCAAAATCAAAGATTATGGTTTCCTGGCTAAAGCGATGGCTTTTCTAACTTGCTCGGGCGCTGTACCGCCGACATGGTTGCGTGATGCGACCGAACCTTCAAGTGTTAAAACATCAAATACATCAGCTTTGATTTTATCTGAGAATTGTTGCAACTGTTCAAGTGTCAACTCACTGAGATCTTTGCCTTCTTTCACACCCATGGCAACAGCTTTACCCACCACTTCATGCGCATCACGAAATGGCAAATTTTGGCGAACTAAATAGTCAGCTAGATCCGTCGCCGTAGAAAACCCCTGTTTTGCCGCAGTATACATATTGTCGTGTTTACAAATAATCGCTGGCACCATGTCAGCAAAAGCTCGCAAGCAACCTAGAACGGTGTCCACTGTATCAAATAGCGGCTCTTTATCTTCCTGATTATCTTTGTTATAGGCCAACGGTTGCGACTTCATCAAGGTTAGCAGGCTGATAAGGTTGCCATTAATACGGCCAGTTTTGCCCCTGACCAGTTCTGGCACATCCGGATTTTTCTTCTGCGGCATAATTGATGAACCGGTGCAGAAACGATCTGGCAACTCGATAAAATCAAACTGCGCAGACGACCAGATAACCAGCTCTTCGGACATGCGCGACATATGCACCAGCAAGATTGCCGCTGCGGCACAAAATTCGATAGCAAAATCCCGGTCACTTACCGAATCCAGAGAGTTTTGTGTGGGCGCGGTAAACCCTAATTCACTGGCGGTGAATTCTCTATCAATGGGGTAGCTGGTTCCCGCCAGCGCAGCCGCACCCAATGGCGACATATTCATACGCTGCTGGCAGTCGGCAAAACGCGAAGCGTCGCGTTTTAGCATTTCGTGCCAGGCCATCACATGATGGCCAAAAGTCACCGGCTGAGCCACTTGTAAATGGGTGAACCCTGGCATGATGCTATCGGCTTCACGATCAGCAACGATTAGTATCCCGTCTAGCAATCTGGCGATTTCATTATTAATGAAATCGATTTGTTCGCGAAGATATAAACGTATATCTGTCGCGACCTGGTCATTTCTTGAACGACCGGTATGTAACCGCTTACCGGCATCACCAACCAGCTCGGTCAAACGTGCTTCGATATTCATATGCACATCTTCAAGCGCAATCGACCAGTTAAAGTCTCCGCTCCTGATTTCCTGCTCGACAGTATCCAGACCAGCTAAAATAGCGGCAAGGTCGCCATCGTTTAACACCTTGATCTTATTCAACATTTTGGCATGCGCACGCGAACCGGCTATGTCCTGTTTGTACATACGCTGGTCAAATTGAACCGATGCTGTAAACGCTTCAACAAAGGCATCGGTCTGCTCGCTGAACCGCCCGCCCCATGATGCGTTTTTAGTATTACCGGTCTGTTGTTTTTTGTCAGTCATAATGGTTCTGCTGCTACTGCACTGTTTTGTTGAATTTTTGGAATTAGGCGCAGTATATCAAACGCTGTTGTTATTTTTTCCGTATTTAACACCCGCCAGAGTCGGCTCTGGCTTGCTTTCCTCTCACTCTGGTCTATTTAATGTAAATGACTGAAAATATTGTAAATAACATCCCGAATAGTGGCGACCCGTTACACGACCGCGTGTTGCCTAATTTTTGTGATGTTCGAACAATATTTGTCCTTGTATTGCTAACAGAGCTACTTGCCATGGTCTTTGCCATGATTGCTGCTTCCAACAGCACGCAATTTTGGGATTATCTAGCGCTTTCATCCTTATTAATGTTATGGATCGCTTTACTCAATGCCGCGATATTATGCCAACTTAGAAAGTGGCTGCAGCAACAAAAACAAAATGTTTGTTTTGTACTCGCCTTTTGCCTGATGATGGGCGTCAGCTTACTGGTGTCGTTGCTTGTCAGCAAAACAGAACTGCTATTTTTTACCATCTTTAATGACCAGCCAGGCGATACACTTTTTTTGATTCGCGTAATGACCATCAGTGCTATCATTTATTTTCTAATTTTGCGGTATTTCTATATTCAGCATCAATGGCGAATTAACCTCGCCGCTCAGAGCCGGGCTGAAATTCAGGCATTACGCGCACGTATCCGCCCGCATTTTTTATTCAACAGCATGAATACCATTGCCAGCCTGATTGCTATATCGCCAGAGCTGGCTGAAACCGCCATCGAAGACCTGTCAGACCTGTTTCGTGCCAGCTTAAGTGAAACAAATATGAACTCTCTGGCCGATGAGATTAAATTAACCAAAAGTTATCTGGCTATTGAGTCGTTACGACTGGGTGACCGTCTACAAATAAACTGGGAAATCGACGAAAACCTGCTGCAAACCGAGGTGCCATCACTCAGCCTCCAGCCACTTGCTGAAAATGCGATATATCATGGCATTGAACCTCTCGAAAAAGGTGGAAAAATTCAGATTTCTGCACTACAAATAGATAACAAGCTTGAATTATCCATTAGCAACCCGCTTGCCTCTGAAAACCGCTTAAGAAGTTTTAAAAAGGGCAACCAGATGGCACAGGATAATATCAGACAACGCCTTAAACTTGTTTACGGCAATGCCGGCAAGTTCACAATAAATGACACCAAAGACAGCTATACCGTTTCACTATTAATCCCTTTGGCTTAATCTTTTTGGATGTTATTTATGAATGTTTTAATCGTTGATGATGAACAACTTGCACGACAACGCCTGCGTAAGATGTTGTCGTCAAATAATGGATATAAAGTCATTGGTGAAGCAGAAACCGGCGAAGATGCCCTGCGTAAAACTCAGGCAACACAACCTGATGTCGTGTTAATGGATATCCGCATGCCAGGTATGGACGGCATCGAAGCGGCCAGTTATATCAACCGCCTGGATAAACCACCCGCCATCATTTTCACCACTGCATTCAGTGATCATGCATTAAGCGCGTTTGAAGCCCACGCCATTGACTACCTGCTTAAGCCAATAAAACAAAGTCGCCTCGAAGCCGCTCTGGATGCAGCAAAGCGCATGAACAAAGCTCAACTTAGTCAGTTACGCGAAGATAAAACCAGTGACTGTCGTCAAAAAATCTGTGTAAAAACCCGTGGTGCATTAGAGCTAATTCCTGTTGATGAAATTATTTATTTTAAAGCTGACCAGAAATATGTCACTTTACGTACAGCCGAACAGGAATTTTTAATCGAAGAATCACTAAAAATGCTGGAAGAAGAATTTACAAATAAATTTATTCGTATTCATCGAAATGCGCTGGTTGCTCAACATATGTTACAGGGCCTCACTAAAAATCATGATAGTCATGCCTGTATCTGTTTTAAAGATGTCGATGACTTGCTAGAAGTTAGCCGCCGCCATCTACCCGCTATCCGTAAAAAACTAAAAGAACAAAAATAATACCTTAAAAATTCTGTTTAAGGTGTTTCGCTGTTACAATATTGTCGTTCAATTTAACGCTTTCATTTAAATGAACCAGGCAAGCTCACTACTAAACAAGACGATACTCATCACCCGACCTCTTGGTCGAGAGGCTCATCTCCGCCAGATTATTGAGCAGGCTGGCGGTAAGGTTATTCATTATCCTGTAATAAGCATCAATCCCCCGACCGAGCTTGAAATTGAGCAGCTCATGCAATTACGTGAGCAACTACAAAATTTTACGCTGGCAATATTTATCAGCCCTACCGCTGTCGAACAGAGTCAGAGATATTTCCCCGTTTTACCCGAACACTTAACCATCGCTTCCATTGGCAAAAAAACCACTCAGGCTTTAGATTACCATCATATTAATGTTGATATCGAAGCGCCAGATTACAACTCCGAGTCTTTATTAAACACCGATGCTTTTCAAATGCCAAAAATACAGGGGCAACGTGTTTTAATTTTTCGTGGCAATGGTGGTCGCACACAACTGGGCGACACGTTGATAAAGCGTAAAGCTCAGGTACGTTACGTCGAAACTTATCACCGTCAAATTCCCTCTCACCCGCCTTTAACACAACAACAGATAAAAACATTGAATGCGGTCACCGTCAGCAGTAGTGAAGGCCTGGAAAATCTGATTAGTTTAATGGAAGATCCCGGCTTGTTAATCGACATCCCGCTCATCGTACCTTCCCCACGTTCCGTGACTTTAGCCAGGCAACATGGTTTCAAACAAATTATTGCTGCTAAAAACGCAACAGATGAAGCCACTGTAACTGCTTTAAGTGACTGTTTAAATTAAGAAACTATTCTAAAGCTTTATTAGAAAAGCAAAAAAAGAAACTATAATTTTCGTTATAAATGCGATATTCTATGGATTAAATATAAACAAAAATTATTTGGTGACCTCTATGAACCGACTATTATATGTACTGCTAATTTCAGCAATGACTATCGTCGGCTTCAGCATGTACAAACAAAACGATCTCGGTTTGATTCGTTTTGGTTTTGCTGAATTTCAATTTGAAACAAATCTAGTTGTTTTTGCTGCAGCAATACTTAGCGGTCTGTTTATCATTTCCGTTCTGGTAAAAATTTTTCACCTGATAAAAAATGTGTTTGTTTACTTTGGTAGCCAGAAGCAAAAACGCCGTGAAGAAAAAGCGCGGCAGTCCTTATCTCAGGGTTTAATTGATTACGCAGAAGGTCGTTTCGAACAAGCTGAAAAATTATTGTTACAACAAGTGCAATACAGTGAAAGCCCTTTGCTGGTTTATCTGTCGGCCGCAAGAGCAGCGCAACAACTTGGCGCACACGATCGTCGTGATGAATATTTAAGACAAGCACATTTAATCACACCTGGTGCTGAAGTCGCTATCGGTCTGACTCAGGCCGAATTACAGCTTGCTCATGACCAAAACGAGCAGGCATTGGCAACATTAACGCTGTTAAATAAACAGACAGAAAACCACACCTACGTTTTAACCCTACTGGCTAACACTTATAAACATCTCCATGACTGGGATAATTTAAAAGATATTCTTCCTGCGCTTAAAAAACACGGAAAATTATCTGCAGAAAGTTTTCTATCTTTCGAAATCAGCGTTTGCAACGGACAGTTCTCAAATATTTCAAAATCTTCCGAAATCCATAACACGGGTAGCCAACCACTGATTAAACTATGGAACGACACACCGCATCATCTTAAGGCATTACCTGATGTTGTCGAACATTATGCGCGTCAACTGGTTATCGCTAATGCTACTGACGAAGCAGAAAATATTTTACGAACCTACTTAAACAAAAACTGGCAAGAAAGCACTATCGTTCTTTATTCTGAATTAGATGTGATGGTTGATAACAAACAACTGGACATGGTTGAAAGCTGGCTGAGTGATCACCAACATAATGCTTACCTGTTATTAGCACTTGGTAAAATTTGTACTTCTCTTTCTCTTTGGGGAAAAGCTAAAAATTATCTTGAAGCTAGTATTGCCATTAACCCCATGCCAGAAAATTATTTAAAATTGGCGCGGTTATTAGAAGAACACATGATTGAACCGGCAGCTGCTCAGGAATATTATCGCCAGGGTTTGCATCTTTTAGCTGGAGATTATGGCGAAGAAGTATTAAATAGAGATGGACACAATTTCGAACGCGAAACACCACAGCTTAAAATAGTAAAAACTTAACTCTTGTGTAGCCCAAAATACTAACTAATTTCACCACAGAGACGCAGAGAAAAACTAAAAATGTTATCTCCGTGTATTCTGTGTCTCTGTGTCTCTGTGGTAAAAGCTTTTTACTTTAAGTCTCTATGTAACAACTTCAACATTATCACCGATATTAATTATTCCAGGGCTAATTACACAGGCGGTGATTCCACCATGCCCTCTTACCGCATTGTACCCGCCTTCACCAAATGTTTCTTCCATTCTTGAACAAGGATGACATAAACCCGTCATTTTTAAAATTGCTGAACCAATTTTAAATTCCCGGTCTTTAAGCGCTAATAAATTAATGCCACTGATGACAATATTTCGACGTAACGCTGCGGGTTCAATAGTTTTTTTATGCAACAACGAAGCTATCGTTACGATATGTTCTTGTTGTATTAAGGTCACACTTCTTTTACCACTATGTCCTGCATAGTGATCACCCTCGAGTCCATTCTTTAAAACATTAACCGTTTCTGTACTAGTTACGTCTTTCCTTTTTTTAGAACGAACACCAATCCATTCCACCCGACCTTGTTGTGGTAAGTTTTTTAATAGTTGTTTTATTGTTTGTTGCTGCAAAACCAGATTTTAAGTTATTCAGTGTTGGGTTTTTGAATACCCATTGCTTTCAATGCATCATCAGAATATTCAAATGAATCTGAATAAATCTGTGTTTCAGGTAAGCCTTTTTCATAAAACAAATCCATGCCCGCTTTCACCATCGGTGGTGGCCCGCTTAAATAAACATCATGTCCAGACAAATCGGGATAATGTTTCACCACGCATTCATGAACAAACCCTGTCTCACCCTGCCAGTTATCATCATCTTCTGGTTCCGAAAGTACGGGGCTGTATTTTAAATTGGGATTTGATTCCAGCCATTGCTGTACCTGTTCATCCATATATAAGTCACGCCTGGATCGCGCGCCACAAAACAAATGTATAGGCCTTTTCATTTTGATATGAAAAGCATGCTCCAACATACCTTTTAATGGTGCGAAGCCGGTTCCACCACCCATTAAAATAATAGGTCTTTCCCTGTCTTCGCGTAAGAAGTAACTACCTAAAGGACCCTCGATACGCATCAACGTCTTTTCTTTTAAGCCATCGAAAACATAATCGCCAAAATGCCCATCTGGCACATGCCGGATATGTAATTCAATATATTCGTCATTATGCGGTGCGTTTGCGATCGAAAATGCACGCCGCTTACCATCTTTCAAAAGAAATTCTATGTATTGTCCTGCCATATATTGCAGTCTTTCTGTCTCGGGAAGTTTTAACTGCAGCTTCATTACATCATGAGTTAATTTTTCCATTTTTTCTATGCGACAAGGCAGGGTTTTTATTTCTATGTCACTATTATTTATAATCTCCCTAACTTCTATTTCCAGGTCGCTAACAGCACAGGCCTGACAAAATATTGTTTTACCATCAGCTTGCTCTCGTTTGGCCATGGAACGTAAAGTGCTTGTATCGTATTCAGTTTCACCGGATATGACTTTACCTGAACATTTTCCGCATGCGCCATTTCGACAGCCGTACGGCAGGCCTATACCTTGTCGTAAAGCAGCTTCTAAAATGGTTTCATTTTCTTCAGCAGTAAACTCATGCCCACTGGCGGGCACATGGATCTTAAAACTCATGTAAAATGACTCGGGTTAATGTCTAGTTTGACGCTTTATTGCCTCAGGCAGTCATTCTCGCTTATTTTTATATGAAAAGAAAACAACAATTTATAAGGTATTTATCCATTGGCACGTGTAACTGTATATAGCACCGGTATTTGTCCTATCTGTGACAAAACCAAAGGTTTATTAAATAAATGGGGCATCGATTATAACGAAGTTCGAGTCGATCAAGACCAATCAGGATTACGAGAGTTTTCTCAGGTAACTAATGGCGCGCGTACTGTTCCACAGATCACCATCGATGGAAAATGGATAGGTAGTTTTTCTGAATTAACCGAAATGCACATGGATGATCAGCTCGACGATTTAATGTCGTGATTCTATTTACTAAGGAGTCTTAATTATGACTGAAGAAAACAAAACATCACCAAAAATGCCTTTCTGGGTTTTACTCGCCTTTTCCAGTATCCATAAGCGTAAACACGCTATTATTTTAATCTGGGCAAGCATTCTATTTACTCTTTATTGCCTGCCTATAGTCAATTTCGTAGACAATGAAATTGTCTCAACATTATTTTTAATTGATGACTGGAGCTGGATTGCTCTTATGATACCAATCTGTATCTGGTATATTTTAAGTCTGCGCTGGATGGATAGGAATAATGCCTGGCAACAACTGGCTTAATTGCTCAAGCCAGGATTAACTGGATTTTTTTACAAATTTTGTCAGTATAACAATTCGCTGGCCTTCAACTTTCCCTTCGATATGCTCAGGGTTGTCCTCAACTAAGGCTATGCCTCGCACAGCTGTACCTCTTTTAGCCGTAAAGTTTGCACCTTTAACATCTAAATCTTTAATCAACGTTACTGTATCACCTGCCTCGAGCATAGCTCCATTGCTATCAAGGTGTTTTATTTGTTCTTCACTGCTGCCTTCACCCGTCGCTTGAGCCCAACTCATGGTTTCATCATCAAGATAAAGCATTTCCAGTAAATCTTGTGGCCAACCTTCATCTTTTAAACGCGTCAACATCCGCCATGCCATTACTTGAACGGCGGGTATTTGGCTCCACATACTGTCGTTTAAACATCGCCAATGATTGGCATCAATAGACTCAGGTTTTTCAATTTGTTCAATACACTTTCCACAAAGTAAAACACTATCATCAGCGGTCGACTTTGATTGCGGGGGGATTTCGTATACTTTTAAGTTTTCAGCAATATTACAAAGTTCGCATTTAGAATCGCTACGTGATTTTAATTCTTCTTCAACTGACATGGTTTATTTCAATTTTAAATTAATCGATACCGAGATCATTCCAGAGTTCATCGATACGTGATTTAACATTTTGATCCATCTCGATGGGTGTGCCCCATTCTCTATCGGTTTCACCCGGTAATTTATTAGTAGCATCAATACCAACTTTTGAACCAAGACCAGAAACAGGTGAAGCAAAATCCAGGTAATCGATTGGTGTATTCTCAACCATAGTAAAATCACGGACCGGATCTACACGTGTGCTCATCGCCCAAATTACATCCTGCCAGTCGCGAGTATTTACATCATCATCAACAACAATAACAAACTTGGTATACATAAACTGACGAAGAAAAGACCACACACCCATCATCACGCGTTTAGCATGACCAGGATACTGTTTTTTCATGCTAACCACAGCAACACGATATGAACAGCCTTCAGGTGGTAAATAAAAATCAATAATTTCAGGAAATTGTTTTTGTAATATCGGAATAAAAACTTCGTTTAACGCTACGCCTAATATAGCAGGCTCATCGGGTGGTCGACCTGTATAGGTACTATGATAGATAGGATCTTTTCGATGAGTAATTCTTTCAATGGTAAAAACAGGAAACGTTTCCGTTTCATTATAGTAACCGGTATGATCACCATAAGGCCCTTCTTCAGCATAATCATCAGGATAAATAAATCCTTCTAAAATATATTCAGCTGAAGCGGGAACCTGTAAATCACTCAGTTCACATTTAACGACTTCTGTTTTACTGCCGCGTAATAATCCTGCAAATCCATATTCAGATAATGAATCGGGTACTGGCGTAACAGCAGCTAAAATTGTTGCTGGGTCGGCACCCAAAGCAACCGCGATAGGAAAAGGCTCACCCGGATTTTTAATCTGCCACTCTTTAAAATCTAAAGCACCGCCACGTTGTGCTAACCAACGCATGATCACTTTATTTTTAGATAAAATTTGCTGTCGATAAATACCTAAATTTTGACGTTCTTTTTCGGGTCCTTTTGTTACGACTAAACCCCAGGTAATTAAAGGCGCAACATCACCCGGCCAACAAGTTTGTACTGGAATATTATTTAGATCTACACCTTCTTTTTCAAAAACGATTTCCTGGCAAGGCGCTTTTTTGATTTCTTTTGGCGCCATGTTCAACACCTGTTTAAAGATAGGCATTTTTTCCCAGGCGTCTTTTAGTCCTTTTGGTGGATCAGGTTCCTTTAGAAAAGCGAGCAGCTTACCAACTTCTCTTAAAGCTTCGATTGATTCTTCGCCCATGCCCATAGCAACACGTTGCGTTGTACCAAATAAATTCGCCAACATGGGAACGGAAGAATCTTTTACGTTTTCAAATAATAAAGCGGGGCCCTGTTGCTTCAGGGTGCGATCACAAATTTCTGTAATTTCAAGATAAGGATCCACCTCAACGCTGATACGTCTTAGTAATCCTTTTTTTTCTAATTGTTTTATGAAGTCACGAAGGTCGTTATATTTCATCTAATTACAAATCAAGAAATTTAACTTTTTAGGTATCGATATTTGTTGCAGCAAGGGCATTTGCTTCGATGAACTCACGACGAGGTTCAACCTGATCACCCATTAACATGGTGAAAACTTCGTCAGCGGCGACAGCATCTTCAATTCTTACCTGTAACATACGACGGGTTTCCGGGTTCATCGTGGTATCCCATAACTGATCTGGATTCATTTCACCCAAACCTTTATAGCGTGAAATATTTTGACCCTTTCTGGCTTCGTCAAATAACCAGTCCATTGCCTGGTCAAAATATTTCACCAGACTTTGTTTTTCTCCGCGCTCAATATAAG
>Ga0316209_1000569_pt1 | contig 60405 bp, 59 predicted proteins | sample 6monopyrite_MG_FD_204945 | JGI IMG/M metagenome (GOLD analysis project Ga0316209, IMG submission 204945) | Microbial mat bacterial communities from mineral coupon in-situ incubated in ocean water Damariscotta River, Maine, United States -... | ecosystem: Environmental > Aquatic > Marine >... | reverse complement strand
TAATCGAAATGATGCGACTCTCTAAAAAAATGCGTCAAATTAGTGGTTAACGCATTAACAAAGGCTTTTTGCTCTTCATTATCTCCGGCGACAAAATCAAGATAGTCGTTAAATGAAGTCAAACCCACCTTTCTCAAACGGCGAGCAAGTCTTGAATAGACCATATCCTCTTTACGTTCTGAAAGACTAATGCCCGATACTTTGTATATGGTATTGACAACTTTTTGAAAGTCCTTGCCGGTATATTCAAACTCGCGGTGTTTGTCCAAGTTTTGTTTAATTACCACAAAACATCCTTAATTAAGTGAGTTTTTATTGATTACTCAATTATAATTTATTAAAGGTTTAAGAGCGACTAGCTAGAACTCTTCCCAATCATCTTCAACCACTTTGGTTTTTGATTTATCGGCTTTATTTTTTACCGGAGATACAATTTTGCCACCTTTAGCACCACTTTCTTCACCGGTTTTAAAGAAGCTCATCAGTTCTAACATGTTGCCTGCCTGTTCGGTTAATGCTTCTGCTGCAGCAGCGGCTTCTTCAACTAACGCTGAATTTTGCTGGGTCATACTGTCCATTTGAGTAATGGCCTGATTCACTTCTTCAATTCCGTTGGCTTGCTCTTCACTGGCGTTAGCGATTTCGCCAACTAATCCAGAAACATTACGAACGGAGTCGACAATTTCTGCCAGTTTTTGTCCGGAATCGTTCACCAACTCAGTGCCTTGATTCACCTTATCAACACTATTGCTGATTAAAGTTTTAATTTCCTTAGCGGCACCAGCGCTTCGCTGAGCTAGGTTTCGAACCTCCGCTGCCACCACCGCAAATCCGCGACCTTGGTCACCAGCTCTGGCGGCTTCAACCGCGGCGTTAAGCGCTAATAGATTGGTTTGGAAAGCAATTTCGTCAATCACTCCAATAATGTCAGAAATTTCCCGTGAGGCGCTATTAATTTCTTTCATAGCAACTACCGCATCTTCTACTACTTTACCGCCCGATTCAGCTTGTTGCATAGTAGTTGCGCTTAATCGATTCGCTTTGTTTGCAGCATCAGAGTTTTCTTTGACCGTTGCCGTTAATTCTTCCATGCTCGAAGCTGTTTCTTCCAAGCTAGAGGCTTGCTCTTCCGTTCTTTGACTCAGATCAGTGTTACCTTGTGAAATTTCTCTAGAAGATGTCGAAACGTGGCTAGAAGATTCCATAATTTCGCCGACCATATTACGCAGATTGTCGATGGTCGTATTAATCGCATTTTGTAAATCTGCAAAAGCACCGCTGTATTCACCATCCATATTCTTTTGTAAATTACCAGCGGCCATTTCAGTCAATACACCTTGGCAATTAGTCATGGGCTCCACAACCGTTTCTAGCATGGTATTAATAGAGCTACCCAAGTTTTTCATAAAACCGTCAAAGTTTTCGACATCAATTCTTTCAGAAAGATTTCCCTTAACCGCTTGCTCAATTAAGCCTTCAATTTGAGATTGGGCGCCAACTGACTCGGTGTTATCGGTCCACTCGACCGCAGAACCAAGGTGGTTATTATTTTCGTCAAAAAGCGGTATTGCGGTTAATTGAAAATGCAAATCAGCCACCTGAATATTCGACGTATAAGGTAAATTTTCCGGCTGCAATAATTTTTGTTGATGCGCGGGATTAGCGTGAAATATGTCATAGTTACTTCCGATAATTTTATCAACATCAAAATGAGGCAGCGCCTTTTTAATCGAAGTTTCACGACGACGTAACATTGCTTCCACGGCAGGGTTCATATAGTTGATTACACCTTCGGGATCCGCCATCATTAGGTTAACGGTCATTCCCTGAGTGGCAGAAACAAGTCGCCCAATTTCAATTTCAGACTGAACTTGAGCTGTGATATTCTCCCATTCCAAACTAGAACCAACGTAATCGCCGTTGGCGTTAAGAATTGCGGCAACATTTAAACGAACTGTTTGGTCGCCTAACTTAATGTTCGTTTGGTAAGGCAAATTCGCTGGGTCATCCAATATTTTACGTTGATGTGCTGGATTTCGATGGAAATCATCAATACATTTACCCAGCATGTAATCTTCATCGGCCTTAAAGTCACTCCAAATTACTTTCATCACCGGCTCTAATGTTTCTAGCAATCTCATAGTGGCAGGGTTCATATAAGTAATAATGAAATCTCTATCCACCATCATGGTTGCTGTAGCCGAACCCGCCATCGCACCTTGCATTTGCGCAATTGAGTTTTCCGCTGCTTTTTGTTCGGTAATATTCGCCCATTCGAGACTTGAACCAACATATTCATTATTTTGATCCATGATTGCCGCAACATTAAGTTTAATAATTTGATCGCCCAAAGCTATTTCTGCTTGGTAAGGTAAATTGTTGGGATCATCCAATATTTTTCTTTGGTGGGCAGGGTTTCGATGAAAATCATCAATACACTTCCCCATCATAAATTCTTCAGTGGCACGAAAATCCGACCAAATAGCTTTCATTGTGTTTTCCAGAGACTGCAATAAAGATAATGTAGCAGCATTCATGTAAGTGATATGTAGATCTCTATCGACCATCATTACCGCAGTAGCAGAGCCTCCCATAGCCCCTTGCATTCTCGACGCTTCATTAAAAAGTCTGGTTTGCTCGGTAATGTCCGATGCAAATTTTATAACCTTAACCGGATTATTTTGCTCATCAAAAATCGGATTATAAGAGGCTTGTATCCATAATTCTTTGCCCCCTTTACCGAGCCGCTTGAATTCTTTAGAAATAAATTCACCGCGGCTTAAGGTTTGCCAAAATTCTGTATACGCTGCGCTTTCTTGTTCGCTTTTTTCAACAAAAATGCGGTGATGTTTACCTTTTACTTCATCAAGGCTATATTCCATCAAATTGAGAAAATTATCATTGGCGTCAAGAATTGTTCCATCCATCGAGAACTCAATAACGGCTTGCGAGCGTCGAATAGCTTCTACTTGTCCAATTAAATCTCGGTTGGTATTGTCACTATTACTGGTGTTCATACTGTTTCCTTGATTGTCGTTTCTGTTATCTTGTTGTTCCGAATCGTCTTTCATTTGAAACTCCGTCTCTCATTACTTAAATTTTGTTCGTTTATTGCTATTGCGATAATTCTTCTAAATCGATCAACTTGGCTAAATCTAAAATGATGATCATTGACTCTTCAATCTTGGTCATACCTTTAATGTATTTAGTATCGATTTTACTACCTAGACTCGGCGACTTTCGTAATTCGCTTGCCTTCACATCGTAAACATCCGCTACCGCATCAACCACAATTCCAATAATGCAATCTTGACCACTGCTTAGTGTGGTTCTGAGAATGATAACTACGGTGGTACTTGTGTAAGTCGCCTCTGGATATTGGAACCGCACTCTTAAATCAATAATTGGTACAATGGTGCCGCGCCAATCAATCACACCGCGAATAAATTCTGGTGTGTTGGGCATTGGTCTTGGTTCTGTCCAGCAATGAATTTCTTGAACCGATAGAATATCAACGCCGTATTCATCTTTACCCATCATAAAGGTCAAATACTGTTGTTCGGCATTGGCTTGGTCTTGGTCGTTATCCATAACGGCTGCACTAGGCATGTGAAACTCCAGTGTAAGGATGATTAATTAAATCGAGACTCAATAAATTATTTAGCTCAAGTAAAGTGACCGCATGATCATCTACTGTCATAACTCCTGCAGTAAAACGAGAATCAACTCCGCTACCGTAATCTGGTACGTCATTAATTTCTTTTTCTTCTTTGTTAAAAACATCAGAAACACCGTCCACCACACATCCCATGAGTCGTTCTTTATCACCACTGCTAACCTTCAAAATAATAATGACGGTGGTATCCAAATAATCCGCGCCTTTAAATCGAAAACGGTTTCTTAAATCCATTACCGGAACAATGGTGCCTCGTAAATTAAGAACGCCTTTGATATAAACCGGAGAGTTAGGTAAAAAGGTCGGATTTTCCCAACCACGGATTTCCTGCACGCTTAAAATGTTTACCGCAAACTCTTCTCCGCCAATATCGAAACTGAGAAATTGGCTGCCTTTTTCTTCATCACCGACATCTCGGTGCAAATCCGATAGATTTTGACTTTGTTCCTGTAAAACATCTGCTATTTCTGATGTCATTTTATTTTCCTAAATAACCGTTATTAGTTTCAGTGATCGACGTTTTTAATCTAGTGTTAGGCGACCTTACTCTTTCTTTGTGATGCTCGCTCCGACGACCGTTTTGATAATCCAACAATATCTAAAATAAGCGAAACACGGCCATCACCTAAAATCGTCGCTCCGGAAACTCCTTGGATGGATTTGTAATGACTTTCTAAACTTTTAATGACTACTTGCTGTTGGCCGAGCAACTCATCTATTTTAATTGCAATTTTTCTATTTTCACCTTCAACAATGGCAATGAGGCCTTCATTAGTCGACTGTTTATGATGAGCGATTTCAAACTCCTCGCACAAGTCAACAATTGGAATATATTCGTCTTCGTTCTTGTACACTGGCATATCGCCTGCGATGCGAGTAATTTGAATACCCGACAAAGGAATGGATTCGACAATAGACGCCAAAGGGATTACATAAGTTTCATTTGCCGCTCTGATCAATTGTCCATCTAAAATAGCCAGAGTAAGAGGTAACCGAATCGTAAAAGTGGTTCCCTCACCAAGAACTGATGCAATTTCAACGCTACCACCCAAATTATTGATATTTCGCTTTACCACATCCATACCAACACCGCGACCAGAAACATCACTCACTATCTCAGCGGTTGAAAAACCCGGTTCCATAATCATGCCAATAATTTGCTCGTGCGGTAACTCAACGCCATCTTGGATCATTCCTTTTTCTACCGCTTTGGCGTAGATGATATCTGGATTTATTCCGGCGCCATCATCTTTAATTTCGATGATGATATTTCCGCCTTGGTGAAAAGCATTTAATACAATGGAGCCTGTTTCAGACTTTCCAGCTTTGACTCTTTCTTCGACGGACTCGACGCCATGGTCCAGTGCATTTCTAACCAAGTGAGTCAATGGATCGCCAATTTGCTCCATCACTGTTTTATCGAGTTCGGTGTCTTCGCCAATAATATCCAGATCAATTTTTTTGCCAAGCTGTGCAGAAAGATCTCTAACCATCCGCGGAAGTCGATTAAATACAAAACCAATCGGTAACATCCGAATTCGCATCACACTTTCTTGTAGTTCGCGGGTATTGGCTTCTAGCTCTCGTAAGCCAGCCACCAATTGTTCAACTTTTTCCATGGAAAAATTTTCGCCTAACTCACCGAGCATTGATTGGGTAATGACCAACTCACCCACTAAATCAATCAACGTATCTACTTTATCAATACCGACTCGAATAGATGCGGTACCGGCAGTTTTCTTAGCCGCTTGAGCCTTACTAGCGTCATTTTTGATAGGGACTAATTTTTTGTCGGCTTCAACCGCCGCGGAGGTTTGTTGTGTTTGACTAACATCGTTTGAAACATCATTGACTGAAGAAGCTGGTTCGTCCACCGGCGCTGATTGTTCTTCCGTTGCCGCAGGTAATTGGTTTTCGTCTGGCGCATTTCCTAAGGGATTAACCGATAGTTTACAATCATCTTCGACCCATTCAAAAACTTCTCGAACCGCTGTTTCTTCTTCAGTAGAATCGAGTTCTAATTGCCAGGAGATAAAGCAAAGCTCGGGGTCCAATAGTTCGAATTCTGGTACTTTGGATAAGTCTGCGGTTACCGATAAGCCGCCTAATCCGCATAGCTCTTTGAACATTCGGATCGGTTCGTTACCGGTTTGTAAAATGTAGTTTTCCGGTGCGAAAGCAATTGACCAGCCTTTGCTATTTATTACTGCTTGCTGCTGGCTTTCTTGAGTGTTTTGTTCGCTAGTCGAATCATTTGCTTGTGGAGCAGACACATTATTCGGATCGCCCGACAATAACTGATTAAAGTAATCGACCAGTTCGACGTAATCGTTACTCACTTCGTCTCCGTCCTGTAGTTTATTGAGCATGCCGCGTAGGCAGTCGACTGATTTTAAGAGCAGATCGATAATTTCTCGAGTGACCGCTCGTTTTCCATCGCGCATTTCATCCAGCAATGTTTCCATTACATGGGTAAAGTCAGCGACTTGAGAAAAATTGAAAGTGGCGCTACCGCCCTTTATAGAATGGGCTGCGCGAAAGATTGTATTGACGTTTTCTAAGTCGGTATCTTCTTCCAAATTGAGCAGTTCTTGTTCCATGACGTCAAGCCCTTCGAAACTTTCTTCGAAGAATACTTCGTGAAACTGGCTTAAATCGATTTCCATTTTATCTTCCTAATGCCTATCGTTTGCGCTGTTTGAAATTAATTGTTGCCTCTACTGCTAACGGTCGGCCTATCTGTCTAGTGTTTGACACTTATCGTCATCAAACGATATTAGAATGTTGTTTGAATTGTTTTTGAGCGCTTAACCGATGACTTTATTAACCGTGGCCAATAATTGATCTGGGTTAAATGGTTTGACGATCCACCCAGTAGCCCCAGCACTTCGACCCGCCTGCTTTTTTTCTGCTGAGGATTCTGTGGTGAGCATTAATATTGGAGTGAACTTAAAACTGGGCAGGCCCCTTAGCTCCTTACATAAGGTAATGCCATCCATATTTGGCATATTGACATCGGAAATCACCACATCAAAGCTATTGCTTTGGGCGATTTTCAGCGCTTCGACGCCATCACTGGCATCGGTAACATCAAATCCGGCGCTTTTGAGGGTAAAAGCCACCATTTGCCGCATTGAAGCCGAGTCATCAACTGCTAAAATTTTAGTCATTCAATCTATCTCCACAGGGTTTTCTTAAATCCATAATTTTCATTTGTTTAGGAATTACCAACAATTGCTAATGCTTCGCTCATTCCTAAGGACTCACAAGCTGCAATTAGTGCATCGCTTGGTTTTTTCCAAGAGACTACTTTTTGTTGAGTTTCTGCGGCTTTTTTAAACGCATAAATCAACTGCAAACCGGCAGTATCGGCTCGTTCAACTTTGTCTGATATGAGGACAATTTGGGATTTTTTTGCCAGAGCGGTGGTTAGCCGCTCTTTCAGCCCCTCCGCATGCATAATATCGAGCGCGGTACCTAAGCTGACAGTGGTTTTGTCACTCAAATTGAGGTCCTCTTTAATCTTTCACAGTCCCTAAATTAGGAATTGATCGAAGTCGGTTGGTTTGCCGAATAGTTAATTAAAATAACTTGTTCTAGATTAGGTATAGCAGAAATTTCAAAAGATTCTAATCTTTTGAGTAAAATCCTGTTTTTGCAGAAGAAATCCTGCAATACCCGTAGTTTATAAAGGGATTAAATTTCTGGAGAAACGGATTATTTCAATTTGAGATATAACGACAGCTTGGTTTTGATTAACGAAGTTTTCCGCGTAAAAAAGCTTGAGCCGATAGCTCATCAATTTGAGTGGCTTCTTTCTTATCGCTTGCTTTCACTTCTTTTTGTTTGAGCTGGTCAATCGCCTTGCCAATAGCATTAGCTCGACTATTCTTTGAACGCCATTGATCTTGATTTTGGCTCATTTGTTGCTCAGATTCGCTTACGACTACTTTTTGGTGGTCGATGGCGGTATCTAATTTGGTGAGGAATTGGTGATATTGCTGAAGTTGATCGCCAGACATACCTTGTTGAGTTTTCAATGCCATGGAATTAACGTATTCCGCGCGATAGCTTACTAATTGATTGAGCTTTTGAATTTGAAATTTGCGCATCTCCATTGATTTACCAAGAGTTTGCGCAGCAGCTTTTTGCTTATTATCGGCCAGCTTTTTGATCGGTTTTAAGCGTTTAGATGAGTTCATATTCTTCCTACAGCAATTAGCTAAATATTAGCCCAATTTCGTGTTTATTGCGTCATCATTTCGGTCAATTCGTCGATACTCGCCTGCATATCCACCTTATCGTTGAGGTTTTGGCAAAGAAAAGCACGAATATGCGGCATACTATCAATCGCATCATCTATTAACGGGTCACTACCTTTTTGATAGGCACCTACAGTTATTAAATCTTTATTTTGTTGATAGCTGGAGTAAAGATATTTAAGTTGGCCAATTGCATCGCGGTGGCTTTCACTGGTGATTTGATTAATCACTCGGCTAACCGAACCTTCAATATCAATTGCCGGATAATGGCCAGAATCAGCTAATTCCCTTGAAAGCACGACATGCCCATCTAGAATTGCTCTTGAAGCATCTACAATTGGGTCTTGTTGATCATCCCCTTCTGCTAAAACGGTATAAAAAGCGGTAATTGAGCCGCCATCGAGACTGCCATTGCCCGCCCGTTCGACCAATTCTGGTAGCCGCGCAAAAACCGATGGCGGATAGCCTTTGGTTGCTGGCGGTTCGCCAATGGCTAATGCAACTTCCCGTTGCGCCTGACAAAAACGGGTTAACGAGTCCATCAGCAATAGCACGTCTTTTCCTTGATCTCTAAAATATTCAGCGATGGTGGTGGCTGTCATCGCACCTTGTATTCGCATTAATGGAGAATTATCGGCCGGAACCGCCACCACAACGGCTCGACTAAGACCTTGTTCACCTAAAATGTGCTCGATAAATTCTTTTACTTCACGACCACGTTCACCAATTAAACCGACCACAATTATTTCCGCTTCAGTAAAGCGAGTCATCATACCTAACAAGACACTTTTACCAACACCACTGCCCGCCATTAGGCCCATTCTTTGACCACGGCCAACCGTTAATATTGAATTAATTGAGCGTACCCCAACATCAAGTGGCTGCTCAACGGGTTTGCGATCGAGTGGATTAATATGTTTTGCGGCAAGCGGCCTTGTTTGTAGGCAATGTAATGGACCCTTGCCATCAATGGGTTTTCCTTGTCCGTCTAAAACACGACCCAAAAGCGAATCGCCGACGGGAATCTCTGCTGAACGGTTGGTGGGAATAACGCGAGCGCCCGGCCCTAATCCATGAATGCCACCAATTGGCATTAAATAAATTTTGTCATCGGAGAAACCTACTACTTCAGCGTCTTCTAGCTGGCCAGAATTGGTTTCGACTTGGCAACGTTCGCCAATATTAACGTTACAGCCAACAGCTTCAAGGGTCATTCCAATCATGCGAGTGAGACGCCCTTCTACCACGATCGAATTGACATCGGATAATTTGCTTTTATGTTGACTCAGATAATCACTCAGTGACTCATCCGTTAACATCGTCTTCTCCGGCTCGTTGTCCGCCGGCGATGCGGCTAAACAAAACGGCAATTTGACGGTCGACCGATGCATCGACTTTAGAGTTATCGGTTTGTAATAAACAACCGCCTCGCTCCATGGATGGTTCTTCAACTAAGCGCCAGGTTGAATCGGGATTATTTTGATCGATGGATAAAACTTCACGAACGATTGATGCGTCTTCTGGATGCAATAATATTTGAATATTTTTTGCTCCGATTGGCAAAAGTTTTAGAGCATCTCGGATGATCGCGATCAGCTGAGTTGGATCTTGTTTTAGCTCTCTGCGAACAATTTGCCTAGAAATGGCAAAGGCGAGTTCAAGCAGTTCCTTTTGTGTTTGTTGGCCGCATTGCTGCAACGGTTCCACTAACTGGCTAACCATATTATCGAGTAAGGCATTTTTTCGATCGATTTCAGTTTGCGCCGATGCCAAGCCGTCGCGTCGTCCATTTTCAAACCCTTCAGTGTAAGCTTGATCTTTAATACTTTGTAATTCTTCAGCGGTAATAAGTTCTTCTGTTTTTTCTTCCACTTCAACTTCGACTTCTTCTTCGACGGTTTGTCTAAACAGTTTTCCTTGCTCTGCGTCAATCGAAGGAAACGCCCAGGTTTCATAGTCTTTGACGTTTCTCAACGGCTTAATCGGAATATCTGAGCGTGCTTTAAAAACCATGGCTTAAACCATTTCCTCGCCGCTGCCACCCAGCACTATTTCGCCGGACTCAGCCATGCGCCGTGCAATGGTTAAAATTTCTTTTTGCGCCGATTCCACTTCACTGAGTTTGACCGGTCCCATCGCTTCTAAATCGTCACGCATTAATTCGGCGGCGCGTTTGGACATGTTCTTAAAGATTTTTTCCTTAATCGATTCTTCACACGCTTTAAGCGCAACAATTAACGTGTCGGTAGAAATCTCTCGTAATAACGCTTGAATGCCCCGGTCGTCGACTTGTTCTAAGTTGTCGAAGACAAACATTAAATCTTGAATTTTTTGTGCTAAATCTTCATCGGTTTCTTTTAGTGAATCCATGATCAAGGCTTCATTGGTTCCATCCATAAAGTTCATAATATCCGCGACTTTTTTAACCCCTCCAATTTCGTGTGCTTGGGTAGAACCGCTGCCAGTAAATTGTTTTTCCATGATGTCATTTAGTTCTTGCAAAGCGTCGGGCTGAACTGCTTCGAGCGCTGCAATTCGCATGGTTAGATCGATTCGAACTTTTTCTGGCAATAGTTTTAACACTTCCGCCGCTTGGTCGGGATCGAGATAGGATAGAATAATGGATTGTATTTGTGGATGTTCAAATCGCACCACGTCAGCCACCGAACGTGCGTCCATCCACTTAAGTGTATCTAATCCTTTGGTATTGGCTCCGGCTAAAATTCGATCGATAATACCGCCAGCTTTGTCGTCACCTAAAGCGGCTTTTAAAGTACTTCGAATGTAGTCTTCAGTACCGATACCGATACCGGTTTGTTCTTCGACTTTTTCTAAGAATTCGCTGACCACATCTTCGACGGTTCCTTTACCGACATTTTTTAGCGATGCCATACTCATACCCAAAACTTGAACTTCTTTGGGGCCCATATGTTTTAAAACTTCCGCAGCGGTGTCTTCCCCTAACGACAATAACAATACCGCGGCTTTTTCGACTCCGGATATCTTTTTACCTTTTTTGCTTTCAGCCATCTTCTTCAATCCACCCTTTGACCAATTGTGCCACTAATGTCGGATTGTTACTGACCACGCCCTTAGCTTGTTCCAGTTTTTCGACTTCACCAACCGTAGGCGGCGGTAATTCTAAGCTTTCATGGCCGGAGAGTGTCACTTGGTCACCCGCCAATCCTGACTCACCCGCTAAGCCGCTGCCTAAGTCATCAAAATTGGGTTCATTTTGTCCCTCGGGCATTGCTGTAACCGCTTGAACTGAAGACAGTTTGCTAAAAGTCGGTCTGAGTACCACAAATATTAACGCTAATCCTAAAATAAGACCAATAGTTGGCTTCAAAAGTGATTGAAATAACTCTTCTTCATAAAATGGCAAAGGTGCTGGCGCTGGCAAAGTTTCACCCGCAACAAAGGGAAAAGACTCGACACTAACCAAGTCTCCCCGCTGAACACTAAATCCAACAGCAGCTTGAATTAATCTGGCAATTCGATCTAATTCGTTGGCGGCTCTTGCTATTTTTTGTCCCGCGTTATTTGGATCATCAATGTAATCTAAACCCACCGAAACGCTCAAGCGATTGACGATGCCAACTTGCGGCAAAATGTGACTAATAGTCGTGTCCAAATCGAAATTACGTTCTGCTTCGACTCGGCGACTATTATTGCTTTGGTTATTTGCTGGGTTATTATTGTTTACGTTGGCTGGAATATTAGAACTACCCGGCGGTTGATTAGACAAAGAGCCTGGAACGCCACTTGCGGCACCTGCATTTGCATTATCTTCAATGGTCCTTTCGCTTCTTACCGCCGGTAAGTCGGGATTAAACGTTTGAATTGTTTGCTCTTTGCGGGTGAAATCCATGTCTAAATTAACTTGGACAGTGTACGCGGCGGCTCCCACAATAGGTGTTAAGATTTGTTCAATACGACTGCGTATTTCTTGTTGTCGTTCACGCACCATATTGAGTTCTCGCGAGTTTTCTCTTTGTGAGCTATTCATTGAGCCGGAATGGTACAAACGGCCAAACTGATCGGTAATAGTGACTTGGCTTCTTTCCAAATTTGGAATACTTCCCGCCACTAGATCCACCATGGCATCACTCTGTTCTTCTGAAATAGCACCACGGGAATACAAATTTAATAGTACTGACGCGGTCGGTTTTCTTCTATTTTTAATAAAAGAAGATTCTTTCGGAATAGCCAAATGAACTTTCACCGCTCGAACACCATTAAATTGCTCTAAAGTCGTTTTTAATTGGTTTTCTTGATTACGTAAAAGGCGCGCTTTTTCCATTCGTTGTGAAACACCAAAACCAGTATCTTTATCTAAATAGGAGCGACTGCTTGCATCTTCTAAAACCACCCCTTGTGCGCCGAGTTCTATTTGAATACGCTTGTAGCGTGATTGCGGCACTAAAACTCGACCACTTGAAGCAACCTTGTAGGGAATTTGTTGCTGCTCCAAATAATTAATCACATCCATTGACGCTTCAGCTTCTAAATTTGGCAGTGGGCGCATAGGTGGTTCGTTAGACCACATAGCAATAAAAACCCCCATCGCGATGCTCGCTGCAATAGCGATTAAAATACCGACTTGCCGTAGTGGTCCTAAACTACTCATACCCGGCAAAATGCCGACCGACTCAGTTTCCACAGGGATTAAATCTGTTGTTGTTGCGTCTGCCACTTTTACAATTCTCCGATTATTAATGGCTCGAGGGTTTCGTTTTTCTTCTCTTTATAATTTGTGTTCATTAGTTTATTTTCCACCAAAGATTCCAATTTTTAAATTGGCATATTCATAATATCTTGATAGGCAGAAACTAATCGATTTCTGACTTGAACGGTTGCTTGAAATGCCACATTAGCTTTTTGAGAAGCGATCATCGCTTTCACTAAGCTCACACCACCATCACCCATTTCAACTTGATTAGCGAGTTGGCCCGATTCCATTTGTCGTTGGTTAACGCTGTTAATCGCATTAGTTAACAAATCGCCAAATTGTGCGCCAGCACCATTCGCTTGATCGACGGCAGGTAGACTACCGGCCTTTGCCAACTTACTGAGTTGTTGCATTTGTGCAAGTAGCTGATTGCTATCCAATGACGTTTTCATGGTTTAAACCCTTAAGCTAGAGATTTTTTATCGGGAATGCAGTATCCCGCTTCTTTCATTTTAGCGATTTTATATCGCAACGTTCGCGCACTAATACCGAGCTGTTCTGCCACCGCTTTTTTCTTGCCTTGACATTTTGCTAATGACTCAACAATTAATTGATATTCGTGGTGACGCATATCGCTACCGAGCTGGCTATCGAGTTCGTTTTCGATAACTTTATCGATTGTTTCTTGCTCGCTAATAAATCGATCACCGTTTTGCGTTTCGAAAATAATATCTTCCGCGCTAATCAGTGTATCACTGGCGAGTACCGCCAAACGCTGAATGAGATTGTCTAATTCGCGAACGTTACCCGGCCAAGCATAAGCAATCAATTTCACTTTGGCTTCTGCAGAAAAACTAAGTTTACCGCGAGCATCGACAATGTCGTACTTTGCTAATAATGATTCGGCTAGTGGTAAAATATCTTTGGGTCTTTCTCTTAACGATAAACAATGGATTGGAAAAACATTTAGTCGATAAAATAAATCTTCTCGAAAGTTTTTTTGTGCGATTTCTTCTTTTAAATCACGGTTAGTGGTTGCGATAATTCTAACGTCTAACTGGATTGTTTTCTTTCCGCCTAAACGTTCAACTTCTTTTTCCTGTATAACCCGCAAAATTTTCGCTTGCAAAGACAACGGCATTTCCGAAATTTCGTCTAATAATAACGTTCCGCCCTGTGCTTGCTCAAATTTTCCAGCGCAAGCTTGGTGAGCCCCCGTAAACGCGCCTTTTTCGTACCCAAACAAAGTCGACTCCAACATATTTTCTGGAATGGCTGCGCAATTGATCGCAACGAATTTATTCTCGAAACGACTAGAATGAGCATGAATATATTTGGCCATCACTTCTTTACCAGAACCACTTTCACCGGAAAGTAAAACACTGGACGGCGTGGCAGCCACTTTTTTGGCGTATTGATATATTTTTACGCTCAAAGGATCTTCGATGATGGTATTTTTGTTAGTTATACGGGGCAAATATTGTTCGATTAAATCGGTTAATGTTTCAGGGTCAAAAGGCTTTTGAATGTAATCACATGCGCCGAGCTTCATTGCCTCAACCGCATCGCTGACGTCACCATAAGCCGTCATTAAAATAACCGGTAATGATTGATTGTTTTTACGAATATGTTTTAATAAATCAATGCCCGACATTTTCTCCATCTGAATATCGGTGATCACCATATCGAGTTGAGAATTTTTGGCCAATAAAATAACCGCCGACTCTGCGCTTTCGCTGGTCAAAATATTATAGCCAGAAATTTCTAAACTAGCCGTTAGCGCGCTGCGCAATGCGAAGTCATCTTCAACCACTAAGACCTTAGTAACCATAAACTTCATCCTCGATACAACCTGTGTTGATGGATTGAGTGACCGTTGATTGTGTTTTAGATTTTGTTTTTTCGGCTACCATTGAGGGCAAAAAGAGATTAAATGTACTGCCTTGTTGGTTATTAGCATCCGTTTGGTTTGATTGGTTCGAATCAATACTAATGGCCCCTTGATGCTCGATTACAATCCCGTGCACAATTGCTAACCCTAATCCGTTGCCGTGATTTTTTGTACTGTAAAATGGTTCGAATAATTTTTTCTTTTGCTGCTCGCTGATACCTACGCCAGTGTCTTTGATTTGAATTAATAAACGGTCATTAGCTTTCAGCTGAATATTAATCACAACCGGACTGTTCGGTTGTGATGCATCGATAGCGTTGTCCACTAAGTTGCCCACAGCGCCTACCAATGAGTCCATATCACCAATTAGTTGTCGATCTTTACTTGCGTTATTATCAACATGAAATTCGAAAGGGTGAGCCAATGCGTCACAAGCTTTTCGAATTTCGCTAACAATGTCGGCAATGTTGAGTGGTTTTTTTTCCTTTCGTTCGCCTTTGACAAAATTCAGCATATCGCTGATTTGTCGTTCCATAAATTTTAGCCGCTCTAACAAAAAACCACTAAACTGCTGTTTTTTGTCGTTCGAAATTTTATCACCATTAATATGCGAGCCATAAAGAATGGCGGCAGATAACGGGGTTCTGATTTGGTGTGCGAGTGAGGCAATCATTTTGCCCATACTGGAGAGTTTTTGTTGCTGGCTTAACTGAGATTGCAGTTGTCGAGTCTTGGTCATATCGGTTAGTACAATCATTTGTCCAGGTTCTGAATCTAACGCACGAGTTTCAATATGAACTTTACGGCCATCTCTTAGAGATATTTGATGACCGTCATCAGCTTGAGGCAGGAATGCTCGGTTAATGACATCTAACCAAAATTCCCCCAACAAGGGCCGGCCGAGGATGTCGATAGCGACGGCATTGCAATCTCTTACAACCCCTTTCCCGTCTAATACGACAACCCCGGATGGCAAAATAGCAAGCAAGTTTTGCAGTCGATCGGTAATCGTTTGCTTTTCATCGATTAGTTGTTGTTTTTGTTCGATGGCTTGTGTTCGTTGCTCGCTAATATTTTGTAATTGACCGTTAAGCTGCTCAACCTGACCTTCTAAAGTTTGATAGGAACTAACAAAGGATTTAGAAAGCTGATTGAGATCTGACATGACTGAACTCAGATGCGAATGGTCTCCAGCTATCGACTCGGCAGAGTTATCGACATTATTCTGGTGATTATCCGCAACCGACAAATCGGAATTCTGGCGTTTAGTTACAGCAACAGATGAAATAGTTTGAGCAGTTTGTGGCATAGGATCCTCACTAGAATCAATGTAAAAGAGCCAAAGTATTTACAGCTTTAACAATCAGTAAGGTATAGAGCAATTTGCATGCCTACTAGGTTATATTCAATAAATACAGTTAGTTAGGAGTTGTTTTGGTTGTCGTCGACGATTAAGTGTCAATAAACTGCCATTTGATTCGGGGGGATCGATACACCCTGACACTGGGCATCTAGGTTTATTGAAAAATAGAATATATATCCCGTAGCATGGGCACATTGGCATCTCCCTATTCTAAAAGAGGATAGAAGGTGTTTTTTCGGAAAAATTTTAAATGCGTTTCGCAGCGCTGCGCTTTCCTGCGAGTTACTTTTGTCAAGAGCTACAAAAGTAACCAAAAGAGCCCTTAGCGTTCCCACTGGGGAGAAAAACCTTCAAGTTTTAACAGAAGTATTTTTGTCTCTGAGGGCTGTAGGTTCCTTGATATTTGTAGCGAATTTTATGCTAGATTTTAGAATTGAGGACATCATCTTTGTTTTCTATCTCGTCACACCCCATGGACGCACGCCATGTGCGCTACGATATTAGTACAAATGATGACATAGACATCTCCCTATTTTAACAAGGGATTGAGAGTGGTTTCTCGGAAAAATTTAAAAGCATTTCGCAGCGCTGCGCTTTCCTGCGAGTTACTTTTGTCAAGAGCTACAAAAGTAACCAAAAGAGCCCTTAGCGTTCCCACTGGGGAGAAAAGCCTTCAAGTTTTAACAGATGTATTTCGTCTCTGAGGGCTGTAGGTTCTTTGATATTTGTAGCGAATTTTATGGTATATTATAGAATTGAGGACATTATCTTTGTTTTCTATCTCGTCATACCCCATAGGCGCACGCCGTGCGCTACGACATTAGGACTCTGGATTTATCGAACAGGGAATTTATGCCATACAGTAAAAAGAATATGGCGGGATTAGCTCGCTTGAAGTTGCTAAATGGGCAGCCATTATTTTTCTTTTTGTAAGCCGTATTTACGCATTTTTTCAACCAAGGTGGTTCTTTGCATCGAGAGCCGTTTGGCAGCTCTTGCGACTACCCAATCTTCTTCGGTTAATGCTTGTTCAATGTAGCTCAATTCTAGATTTTTCATAAAATCTTTTAAATCGATGCCATCAACTGGCAATCGAGCGTTGGCCGGGTCTATTGCACTCAGATTTGGATTGCTTGAAGTTGGTGGAATTTGCTCTGCCAAGTCTGGTATTTCGTAACTGTTATTTAACTCGCTGTGCTGATAGTCCACCGGTAAATCTTTAAAGTCCACCACCCCATAAGGAAACAAAATACACAGCCGTTCCATTAGGTTCGCCAGCTCCCGTACATTACCTTGCCAGCGACATTGCATTAAAGATTGCATTGCATTTGGGCTAAGCCGAACTGATCCTCGTTTGTCTTTTTCTAGTCGCGCGACTAATTCATTGACGAGTTGAGGAATGTCCTCTACTCGCTCTCTAAGCGATGGCATTTCAATTGGGAAAACGTTTAATCGATAAAAGAGATCTTCTCTAAAGCGAGCTTCTTTCACCTCAGAGGCTAAATTACGATGAGTTGCCGCAATGATTCGAACATCGGCAATAATAGAGCTATTACTGCCTACTCTTTCAAAGGTTCTCTCTTGTAAAACTCGCAGTAGCTTTACCTGCATTGGCATCGGCATATCACCAATTTCATCGAGAAAAATGGTGCCGCCTTCCGCCAGTTCAAAACGCCCTTTTCGAGTGGTTAGCGCTCCGGTAAATGCGCCCTTTTCATGGCCAAAAAGCTCACTTTCTAATAATTCCGCTGGTATTGCACCGCAGTTGATCGGTACGAACGGCCTATCGGCTCGATCGGATAGATTATGCAAATTCCTTGCTGCAACTTCCTTACCAGTTCCTGATTCACCTAGAATCAATACGCTGGCGTCGCTGTCTGCAACTTGTTCAATTAATCTCCGAGTATCGCCCATCGACTCACTTTGACCGACAATGCTTTGGGTCAAGGCATAAACACGCTGTTGCTCAGCTTGGTCGGTCATACCACCTCGGCAACTTTGACAAGCGTGAAGTGTTGAGACCAGTTGAGTGTAATTTAACGGCCATTGCAGGCAATCTACCACCAGTTGAGAAGAATGTTCGGCGAGTGTTTTATCGGCGATTTTGTCAATTGTCACCACGGGCATATGTGCATCGAATTTAGCAATTTGCGCTAAAAGATCGCCAAGATTATGTTTATTTTCTTCTACCGTTAAGAAAACACCTTTTATGTTGTTGGATGAGGCTACATGAGATCGCCAATCATCACTGGATAATACAAGGCAGGATTCTCCAATAAACTCCAACATGGTCTTTAGATCATGGCGACGGTGGTTATTGTCATCAATAATCATAAAGGCATTAATTTGCGACATGCATTTTTTCCTTTGAAATAAACCAACAGCTTGTGGTTGTTTTTTAACCAAAACCGTTATAAAAGAACAAGATAGCTTATGTTTTAGTCGAAAATGAGAACTTTGTCAAAGTTTTGGCAGTCTATTTTTGAATCGCCAACACTCAATTGTGTTAGCCAATGATCTTCAGAAGGATGTTAATAATTTTAAAAGCGGAGGCAAATTACCGGTTTGATTGGTTAATCCATTGAAAACAGGGGAATTAAATAACCGGAAAAGAAAAGGGGTCGACTAGCGACCCCTTACCGTACGACAGAAGTTAAGCGATGGGTGGCTGTTCTCAGCAACCACCCGACTTAAAGCTTCGGGCTAGAGTCCTTGATATAAGCTGTTCTCAGCAACCTAAACCAGCAACTCTAACCTTGTTCCGAAGAACAAAACCGACATAAGCACTAGGAGATTTATCATGGGTAATGAATTTATTTCACTAATATTTATATTGGCTAGTTTAAATAGAGCAAAGCCTGTGCCAACTTTTATCGTTCAAGAATCGCTGATGTGAGTTAATTTTGTCTAGTGCAGTTCTTGCTTAATTATTTTTAGTAGGTAATCGCCATAACTGGCTTGTTTAAATTTTTGATACTGGTTTTGCAATATTGGCAGATCGATCCACCCTTGACGGTAAGCAATTTCCTCAAGGCAGGCTATTTTTAAGCCCTGACGCTCTTCAATGGTTTGTACGAATTGACTGGCTTTAAGCAATGCATCATGGGTACCGGTATCAAGCCAGGCAAATCCCCTTCCCAAAATTTGCGCCGACAATTCATCTTGTTGTAGATACTGACTCAGTAAGTCGGTAATTTCTAGCTCATTTCGCTCGGATGGTTGAGTATTTTTGGCAAATTGGATCGCTCGATTATCGCAAAAATAAATTCCAGTCACCGCATAATTGGACTTTGGTTGGCTGGGTTTTTCTTCAATACTCAAAATTTCATTATTTTCCGAGAGTTCCACTACACCAAACCTTTGCGGATCGGTCACGTAATAGCAAAATATGGTTGAACCTTGTTTTTTCTCGGTGGCTATTTTTAATTTATCGGTGAAATACTGCCCGTAAAACAGATTGTCGCCGAGAATAAGACAACAATTATCATTGCCAATAAAATCTTCAGCAATAATAAAAGCCTCGGAAATACCCCGGGGTTCTGCCTGCTGTTGGTAGCTGAGTTTTATTCCAAACTGATGACCGTCACCGAGTAACGTCTTGAAATTATCGATATCTTGAGGGGTTGAGATGATCAAAATTTCCCTAATATTAGCTAACATCAAAACCGATAAAGAGTAATAAATGAGCGGTTTATCGTAGACTGGCAATAATTGTTTTGAAACCGCCATTGAAACAGGAAACAATCGAGAACCAGTGCCGCCAGCGAGGATAATACCTTTATAGTTGCTCATGAACGATTAAACCTCTTGAGAGCTTGTTGAGGGCAAAGAATGGCTGGAATTCTCGCTGCCATAATATTGCAGATAATACCATTCGACCGTCTGTTTTAAACCCGACTCAAATTCCACCTTTGCTTTCCAGTTCAATTCGTTTTGTAATTTAGAAGGGTCGATCGCATATCGTCGATCATGGCCTGCTCGGTCTTCAACCTGAGTGATTAAGGATTGATATTTAAAATTTTCCCGACCATTTTCTTTATCGAGCTGGGACAAGTAACAACAAAGTAATTCAATCACTTGTCGATTAGTCCGTTCATTATTTGCACCAATATTATAATGCTTATCGGCCAATGGTTTGTCCAACATTAACAGGATAGCCGCCACATGATCGCTAACGTGCAGCCAATCTCGAATTTGCTCACCATCGCCATAAACAGGTAAAGGCTCTCGATTTAAAGCGCGCATGATAAAATGAGGAATAAGTTTCTCCTCGCATTGCCACGGGCCATAGTTGTTAGAACAATTGGATATCACGTAGGGAATGTTATAAGTTCTTCCCCATGCTCGGACTAAGTGGTCGGCAGACGCTTTAGATGCAGCATATGGAGAGCTAGGACGGAAGCTGGCGGTCTCACTAAAAGGCGGTTCACCTTGTTCTAAATCACCATAAACCTCATCGGTTGAAATATGGTGAAATTTAAAATATTTGGCGCTTTCGGTCGATTGTTCAATATAGGTACGTGACGCTTCTAACAAATTAAAAGTACCAACAATATTACTTTGAATAAAAATTTCGGGACCATCGATTGAGCGGTCAACATGGGATTCAGCTGCTAAATTAATTAGTCTGGTCGGGCGATATTTGGCGAACAAAGCGTGTAGTTTCGGTAAATCGCAAATATCCGTTTTTTCGAAAACATATCGTTCAGAAGAAGCAATCGAATCAAGCGCTTTTAAGTTGCTGGCATAGGATAATTTATCTATGTTAACGACGTGATGTTGACTGTTTTCAATTAAGGAGCGTATTAAAGCGCTACCTATAAAGCCTGCCCCGCCTGTCACAAATACCGTCATATTTCTCCGTATTCCGTTGTTTGATTTGAGTCTTTAATCTGCGCAGTCGATTGCTATCTGAACAATTCACCTAGATGCTCGGCTAAACCCTTTGCTACACACTAAACAACAAGGTCATAGGAATTTTATGAAAGATATCATATACTTCCATTAAGTTACTATCAAATACGACTGCAAAATACTGCTTTTTAATCAACTGGATTTTAGCATTGGCAAAAATAAAAACAATTCCATTACTCAAGCCGTGTCTTCCCCCTGCCGAGACTCTAATGCCATTGTTGCAACAAATTGATCACAATCGGTGGTACACAAATTTCGGACCGTTAAATTCCAAACTGCATCAACAATTAAATCACTTTTTCCCCAATCGCTATCTAACGACAACCGCCAGTGGCACCAGCGCGTTGGAATTAGCGCTCGCGGGTTTGAATTTAGCCAAAAACAGCAAAATACTATTACCAGCATTAACCTTTCCAGCGACTGTCACTGCGGCACTGAGAGTTGGCTTACAACCCGTCTTAGCCGATGTCGAACGACTAAGCTGGCAGCTTACGCCTGAAATTTGTCTGAGTTACATGGCCAAAAATTCGATCGATGCCGTTTTACCGGTTGCGACCTTTGGATTGCCTTTGCCAACTGAGATGTGGGATCGGTTTTTTGAGCAAACTCAATGTCCAATTGTGATTGACGCCGCAGGCGCATTTGGCAATCAGTCAATCAGTACAAAATACCCCGTTATATTCAGTTTGCATGCCACTAAAAATTTCTCTTCCGCTGAAGGAGGACTGATTGTCAGCGCGAATGAAAAATTGATAGAGCAAACCAAACGATTAAGCAATTTTGGCATCGAAAATGCAGGAGAAATAAGCCATAACACACCGGGTTGCAACGCAAAAATGAGTGAGTATCATTCGGCCATTGGTATAGCTTCGATCGACGGGTGGCCACAACAAAAGAAAAAACGCCAACATTTATTAAATTGGTATATTAAGTATCTGAAGCCTCTGGGCTCGCGTGTTCAACTTCAACAAGGAATTTCAGGACAGTGCCTAAGCATGTTTAACGTTAAATTAAACTCTAATAATTCCTTAGACAATATCATTAATAGCCTTGCCGATTCTGGTATACAAACCCGTCGTTGGTATTTTCCGTTGCTGTCAAATCAACCGGCGTTTTCTGAACTTGAAATTGCCGCAACGCTGACTAATTCAGAAAAACTCCGTGATACTTTGCTGGGGTTGCCATTTCACTTGGATTTAACGGAAAATGATATTAAAACGGTCTGTCGACAACTCGATAAGGCGAGCTAGTAGTGAGAATTTCTATTATGCAGCCGTACTTCTTTCCTTACGCTGGTTATTTTAGACTGATCGAACAAAGCGATTTATTCGTTATTTTCGATTGCGTTCAATTTCCTAGACGTGGCTGGGTCCATCGAAATAAAATCGAAATTGATCACGGACTGTCCCGTTGGTTAACACTACCGCTGAAAAAACAAGCTCGAAGTACATCGATTAACCGCTTAGAATTTCATCCTGATGCTGAACTCGAATGGAATAAAAGAGTCGCCTTTTTCAAAAAGCAATTAAATAAAGAAAATAATCCACGGCTCTCTAGTTTCTTAAGTCAACTTAAAGCGACTCCGGTTGATGAATTAGTAGACTGTTTGGCACTCACTTGCGAGCAATTAGGGATCCCTTTTAATTTCATTCGCTCGTCCAGCTTGTCAGTTTCCAGGGAGTTTCAAGGGCAAGCGCGCATTCTTGAAATTTGTAGGTTATTAAAAGCAAAAAGATACTTAAACGCTTCAGGTGGTCGAAGACTCTATAACGTCAAAGATTTTAAGCAACGAGGAATTGAACTTGAATTTCTGAGGGACTACCAAGGTAGTTTCCAAAGCATTATTCAAAGACTATTTAATGAAAAACATCAAACCATTTACCAAGAATTAACTTCAACGGCTAACCAACAATTAGTTAGCCACTAAAAATTGTGTTTGATCAAAATCGACAAGGGCAGCAACGATGCAGAGATTACAATCCATCATTGAGCAAGTTTTTGATACTAGCTTTACTTCAATAGACCGACGGGATGATTTAAAAGAACTGGATTTTTGGGATTCGATGAATCATATGCTATTGATCACCGGGATAGAAAAAGATTACGATATTATCTTAGAAGCCGAAGAGATCATAGCGATGACAAGCATAGAAACGATTGAGACTATTTTGTTTAAAAAATTGGAAGAATCTTAATGCAAAAAGACCGTCATACGATTCTAATTACCGGCGGTGCTTCTGGGATCGGTAAACATCTTGCTATCAACTTAGCCAAGCAAAATAATCAAGTGCTGGTTCTTGATAAAAATATCGAAGCGATTAAGCAATTGAAATCCGATGCGCCAACAATTAGCAGTACTCAATGTGATGTTACTGATTTCAAACACCTTAACCAGGTTATTAGTCAATTATATTCACATACACCAATCGATATTGTAATTAATAATGCCGGATACATTCATAGTGAGCCACTAGTTAACTTAATGTCCGTCGACGACAAACACCACAGTATTTCAGCTTGGCATAAGACCATTAGTAGCAATCTCGATTCCACTTTTTATGTGACCACTTGTGTGGTCGAAAAAATGGTTGCGCAACGCATAAAAGGACTGATTATCAATATTAGTTCGGTGTCAGCCAGTGGAAATATAGGTCAGTCAGCCTATTCTGCAGCCAAAGCCGGTGTAAACACACTAACCGCTACCTGGAGCAAAGAGCTTTCAATGTTTGGCATTCGCACCGCAGCCATTGCACCCGGTTTTTTCGACAGTGAATCCACACGTGATGCAATGAGCGAAAAACAGCTCGCAAAATGGAAAAAAAATGTTCCTTTGAACCGATTAGGCGAGTTAGATGAAATTCTAAGCGGCGTTAATTTCATTATCGAAAACGATTATTTTAATGGACGTATTTTAGAAATTGACGGCGGCCTTCGAATCTGACAATGAATCAATCCCAATCAATCACTGAAAACAATTTGGCCGTCGATTTTTATCAGGTGGCGGCTCAGTTCGAAAATAATACCGCATTGAAATACCTGAGTGGCGAAATATTAACTTATAGAGTTCTCAATTACCGTTCTAATCAAATAGCGCGCCAAATGCTTGATATGGGGATTAAGTTAGGTGACTGTTTGGTAATTTTTAATGATAAGTCCAGCAACGCATTTAGTCTAATGTTTGCCTGTATAAAAATTGGTGTTGTTTACTGCAATCTCGATAAAAACAATCCAGAACAAAGATTAAGTAAAATGCTTGAAGTCTGTCAGCCAGTTTATATTTTCGATTTTTATCCACATAGCCACGATGAGCTGAACGATATTAGAAATAAACATAGCTGGCCGTATCTAAATTGCGATAAAAAATTCATTAAAGCTTTCGAGCTGCAAACTGGCAACAACTTAATTGAATCAAATCAGATACGCGGTAACTCAGCACTTTATGTGGTTTTTACTTCTGGCTCGACAGGAACTCCAAAAGGCGCGTTAATCTCACATGATAATATTCGTCATTTGATCAATTGGAGTCAGAAGCGACTCGGTATCAATCAAGACGATCACTTGACCAACATTAATCCAATTCATTTCGACAATTCGGTGTTCGATATTTATGCGACCTTGTTTTCGGGCGCCTGTTTATCGCCGATTGAATCTAGCTACTTATCGGAGCCGCACTTATTAGTGAAAGCGATTGAAAAACTTGCCTGCAATATCTGGTTTTCAGTGCCCTCATTGTTGGTCTACCTATTAACTACAAAATCCTGGCTAAGGAACCAATTACCCGCTTTGAGAAAAATTATTTTTGGCGGTGAAGGATTTCCAAAACAACATTTGAAGCATTTGTTTAAATTGATTGGTAGCAATTGCCAATTGATCAACGTTTATGGACCCACGGAATGTTCCTGTATTTGCAGTGCCTATACCATTCAAAAACAAGATTTTGATGACATGCTAGAATTGCCGCCGCTTGGAAAAATAGCGAGCCACTTTAATTTCAAAATATTAGACGACGATGACTCACCTGCATCAAGTGGTGAATTGGTTTTATCCGGCAAAAGCGTTGGAATGGGGTATATTAATGCGGCTAAACAAACCTCAGAACATTTCTATTGCGAAAATGATAATCTAGGGATAGCACATCGTCACTACAAGACAGGCGATATAGTACAACTAAAAAACCAACAGCTCCATTTCTTGGGGCGAAAAGATAATCAAATTAAGCATATGGGTTATCGCATCGAGCTGGAAGAAATTGAAAACCAGGTCAACGCATTCAAAGAAGTCATTGAGTCTTTTGCTGGTTATGTTAAAAATGACCTTTATGCTGGTACTATTGTGCTGGTGGTAGCCATGCGGAAAGGTCATTCCATCAAACAGTTAAAACAGTCGCTCATTTCAGACATTGCAGAATTTATGCGTCCAAAAAAAATCATTTGTTTGGAAATTCTTCCGAAAAACAGTAATGGAAAGATCGACCGACAATTCATTCGACAAGAGTATTTAAACTCATGAAAAAAATATTTATTTTTGGCGCAGGCAAGATTGCCGAAGTTGTTTTTGACTATTTTAACGAGTCTACCGATTTCGAAGTTGTTGGGTTTGTTTGTGATAAAGCGTTTATTACTCAAGATACTTTTCACAATTTGCCGGTAACACCATTAAATGAGGTTGGTACTATATGGCCTGCTACTGAGTTCTCCTGTTTTGTTGCAATCGGCTATCAAAAACTGAATCAAATTAGAAAAGAAAAGGTAGAAGCATTTAAGAGCCTTGGTTATAACATCATCAGTTATATTTCACCTCGACTCAATTTACATTCATCTATCGTGGTTGGCGAAAACTGTTTCATTATAGATGGTGTCAATCTACAACCCTATGTCAAAATAGGCGACAACAATTTCGTTTGGAGTGGAGCCACAATTGGGCATCATTCAAGTATCGGCGATAACTGTTGGATAACCTCCGGCGCGTGTATTGCCGGAAGTGTTAAACTAGGAAAAAATTGTTTTGTTGCAATTAATGCTACGATCGCAAACGACGTTTCCATCGGAGAATTATCTTTTATTGGAGCCAATGCTCTAGTCACTAAAGATTTAGAAAATGAGTCGGTAGTTATAGAATCTTCCAGCCCACTATTTCGACTGAAATCGGAAGATTTCTTAAGACTAAGCGCTTTTCATTAAAACCGGCGATTAAACAATGAAATTAGACCAATTACGCCAATATGATTTTCGATTAACCACTGACAGACTAGTGTTAGAGCCTATTGATATCCAGCACGCTGGCCAGCTTTTCCCTTTTATGAAGGATCCGAATACCTCTCAATTTCTTGCTTGGTCAAGCCACCCGAATGCTGCATTCTCTCAGCAAGTAGTTGAAAGTTTATGCAGCAATCATCGAGCCTGTAAAGCGTTTCATTGGTCTATCTATTTCAATTCAAAAATTTGCGGATTAATTTCGCTCATTGATATCAAAGAAAAACACCTGAGTTGGACCCTCAATCGAAGTGAACTCGCTTACTGGATAGCTGGAGAGCAGCATGGTAAAGGACTAGCTACGGAATCATCAAGACGAGTCATGTCCTTTGCCTTTAACGATTGCAATTTTCATAAAGTCATTGTCGCCCATGCCAGTGAAAATTTGGCTTCCGCTAAAGTCATCGACAAGTTAGGTTTTCGATTCCTGTGTGAGGAAAAACAGGCCTTTAATAAAGATCGCTGCTGGCACAATTTGAAGCACTATGAATTATTACAATCCGAGTATAGAGATAAGGAGTAAAAGATGTTCCCTAACTACGTCTGCCCAGTCAATGGTTGTGGTTTAAAACTTCAGCAAACAACCGATTCAGAAAATGAGGATAGCGTTCTAGTTTCTGAAAAAGGACTGCGCTATTCGATAATCGACGACATACCAAATTTCACTTTTCCTCAACAACTGGGCGAGTTGCAGCAACAACAACTGGACTACTATCAGGCCTGCGCCGAAAATTATGATGATGTACAACATTTAACCTTTGATATTCAACGAGAAAACGAAAAACAGGTACGTGAAAATAGTATTAAACAGTTAAATCTTCGCCGCTCATCGAAAGTTCTAGAGATTGCCTGCGGCACGGGTAAAGATTCGGAGATTATTGCCGATCAGCTTGATGATACCGGCGAATTGTTCCTGCAAGATATTTCATCAGCAATGATAAATCAATGCCGCGACAAACTGATCAACAGTAAAGTTCAAACCCATTTCTCCGTTGGCAACGCTTCCTATCTTCCCTTCGAAGATGATGTTTTTGACGCTATTTATAGTTTTGGCGGTTTAAATGTATTCGACGATAAGAAAAAAAGTTTACAGGAAATGGTTCGAGTGACAAAACCCGGCGGACGAATTGTGGTAGGAGACGAAAGCATGCCGCCTTGGCTGTACGAGACTGAATTCGGCAAGATTCTATTGAACAACAATAAGCTTTTTAAAATCGAATTACCATTGAACGAAATGCCAATCGAAGCGCGAGAGGTTTGTGTTCGATGGATTATTGGCGGTGTTTATTATCTGATTGACTTCACCGTAGGAAAAGGCGAACCCAATGCGAATTTTGATATGGAAATACCGGGCTCCCGCGGTGGCACTTTAAATAGCCGATATTTTGGACAGCTAGAGGGTGTCTCAGTCACTACCAAGGTACTCGCAGAACAAGCGGCAAAAAATAAAGGTATTAGCCATCATCAATGGCTTAACGAAGTCGTATTGAATGCGGCAAGATCTGAAATAGACAAGTCCTAACTTGAGTTAATCGAAATGTTTCAATGGATAAAAAAAGGTAAAATATTCGATCCGAGAGAACGGTTCGATTGGATGTACGAATATGCACAAAATCCAAACGCACTATTACTGGAAGATCGCATTCGAGTCTATTTTACCTGCCGACCAAAGAGAAGCGAGGATGGCAGTTGCACTAGTCAGATAGGGTTCGTTGATTTAGATAGAAATGATCCATCAAAAGTGATTTATGTTCATGACAAGGCCGTTCTAGATTTAGGTGGAATTGGCGATTTCGATGAATTTGGTACAATGCCGGGCAGCATTATTCATATCAAAGAACGCAATGAAATCTGGCTTTATTACGTTGGATGGAGCCGCAAAGTCTCGGTTCCTTATCAATGGGCAAATGGATTGGCTATTAGCAAAGATGGCGGAAAAACTTTTAAGAAAATTGGTAAGGGTCCTATTTTATCGACCACAGTCAACGAGCCATATTTGCAAGCCTGCCCCAGAGTTTGGCGATTCTCCGAAAGCGATTGGCATATGTGGTATCAGTCCGGTTTAGAATGGTATCCATGTAATGGTCATATGGAATCCGTTTATGTCACTATGCACGCCACCTCTAGCAACGGTGTTGACTGGCAAAGAGATGGCCGACAGATAATACCCTCTAAAGTCTTTAAAGAAAGCCAAACTAGCGCAAGTTTTTTACAGCAAGGAGGAAAAAACCACCTGTTTTTTTCCTATCGACATGGTACTGACTTCCGAAATGGGCAACGAGGCTATCGAATCGGTTACGCTCATTCTAACAGCCTCGATGACTGGCAAAGAAACGACGATTTATCGGGCATCGATATATCAACCCAAGGATGGGATTCCGAAATGCTGTGTTATCCGCATGTGGTACAAGATAATGAAAAAACCTATTTGTTTTATTGCGGAAATTATTTTGGCCGAGAAGGGTTTGGTTATGCCCAATTATCAAACAATTAAAATGCTACCCATATTTCTTTTCTTTTATTTTGCAAAACTAAGAGTGTTTAATGGCTAAAATTCTTATCTTTCCATTCTCCGATTGTGACGATCCATTTTATCGTTATTGCCTTTCGATTGACCACGAAATAGTTTTGGCAAGTTCTGAACGCTTTAACGAGAATAGCAACCAACAACTTAACGTAGAACTATTGCCCTACATTTATGATCAGTCATTCTTATCAGAAATAACGAATATGATTGCTCTCAATGGCATTAACACCATTTATTCGCCAGTAACTTCGGTGCATGCTTTTTTAAAAAATCAAATCGAATCTGATAAAATTGAGGTTAAGTTAATCGCTGAATCACCCATCGATAACCAACAGTCAGTTTATCGAAAACTATTCGAACAGGCGGAAACTGCTCAAAAAGACATTCGAAGATTAGAACCAAACAATCGATTAACCGTCAATCAAATAGCCTCCATTTTAAGACAGACGAAACTGATTTATGGAGAATCTAACTTAAATAAAATTCAAGCAATGATAGCTATCTTTGCCAGCGTTCCAAAAGGAGACGTTGTAGAGATCGGCTCGCTAATGGGAAGAACGGCATTTGTATTAAGTTTCCTCAGCCAGCAGTATAAGATTGGTCCAGTTCTAGCCGTTGACCCTTGGTCAAATGAAATAGCCTTGCAGAAAGATTCCCCGCAAGTTTTCCAATCAACACTGATTGATGCTTGGGATTGTAAAATCTTATCACGAGCGTTTATTGTCAACTTGCTTTCCTTTAATCAAGAACAATTTAACTACTTGAAAATGACTTCCGAAGAGGGTTATCGCTACTGGCATGGTAACTTCATCGTGCACTCTGAAGACTTTGGAGAAACTCGCTACATTGGAAAAATTGCATTAATTCACATTGATGGAAATCATGATTATGAAATGGTTAAACAGGATTGTCATTTATGGCTTTCAAAACTCACTAAAAAAGCTTGGGTAATTCTAGATGATTATATTTGGGCTCATGGCGATGGACCAAAAAGAGTTGGCGATGAAATTCTGGCTAGCTTTGCCGATAAAATTAGTCGTTCTTTTGTTTGTGGTAAAGCGCTCTTTATACAACTAATTTGATGATTGTTTGGTACGGTCAATTAAAGGCAGTTGGTTGATTAGTTACATATAGTTCTAGCAAAGAGATTCCTTAGGTCTCAATAACTATTTTTTCGAACAAACAACGATACTCGCTTTGACTCTAACCCCAAAATAGTCATCGTCGATAGTTGCGAAACTGAAAGACTCAAAATATTCTGAAAAACATTCTTCAATTTGCTGGTTATTTTCGAAGTATTTGAGCATGCTTCCGTTTCTCAATTGATAAGGATCGTCCGTTATTTTCGCATACATGCCGGCTTTCAACTCACTTGCATTTAATAGGTAATTTCCAATTATCGGAACACTTGCGATAAACGTACCGCCTTTTTTTAACACCCTTGAGATTTCCCTAAGGTTATCTTCAAAAGTCTCATTTTTGTCAACGTAATAACAGGAATGACAGGCCAGCACAAAGTCGAAATAATTCGACTCGAAATTTACTGATGAATTTCGTCCGACAGTTAGGTTAGCAGAGATTTGATTGTTGCGTAGAAACTCTTTCGCCAACTCGACTATTTTAAGGGTCGTTTCTACAGCATAGATATCGAAACCCAAATGGTCCAATAGTGGCATATTTCGGCCATCACCAAAACCCAAATCTAATATCTTTTTGCCGTTGTATTTGCTGTTATCCAATTGCAAAAGTGGATATTTGCCAAGCAGCGTTCGCACAACAAATTCGGTTGGATATAAATGCGTGTTGTTTTTATCGGCATAAAACTGGGAAAATTTTCTTTCAGCAGTCATTTCGAATTAGCTCTCATAATTTATATCCCTAACCTAATTAACCCATCCATATGTGCAATAAAGTCAACGAACTCTATTGCTAAAACTATGGAAAAAACATTTTAGCTATATTTCGATGACTTGCTCATCGGATTGTCGAATACTCTGTATGTTTTTCAATGCCCATAAAAGCGAATCAACTGATATGCCAGCGTCGTGGTCACCATCACGATAAAAAATACTCTTTTCGAAATCAATTGCCTCAATTTGAGTCACAACTTCCTGTCGCAGCGATATATCATCAATTAGCGCAATGCTTTTATCGACTAATTGCTCAATATTGTCCGCGACAAGATATTTTGATAATTGCGGGCAGTAACGATTGATCAACACGCTGTCCGCATGATTAAATATTTCTGCACCATCCAAGGTCAATACTGGAATTCCGAGTAACAAACAATCAACGGTGGTATTGGTGCCACCAAAAGGAAAGGTTCCCAAACGAATATCACAATGAGACATTAGTTTCATATAATCATCGTATCCCAACGTGGGGTACACAACACTATTTGGAATTTGTTGGAAAATAGCATGCTTAAGATAATCCAATAATAACCCACTGGTATCTGCAAAAATATGGAATTCGATTTTGCTTTGGCTTTTCTCCACCAGTTCCTTGCATAATGATAATAATAGAGAATTTAGTTTCATAAATTTGGATACAATCGCGATGCGAACAATTCCGTCCTGTCCTTTTTCTACTTTTGTTACCATTTTATTAGGGTGCGGGGCGAACGCGCCACTGCCTTTCGATAACAAAATTTTCTCGGTAAAACAAAGCGGATCAGACAAGGTATCTTGATCACACAAAGCAAAATCAATTTCTGACGAGCAACTTGTCGCCGGGTGTCCTAGCGAATAACACTGAACGGCGGCGAGCCTCAAATTTGACATAATAATAGTCCAAGTACTCATTCCAATACTGGGATAATATATCATCTCAAAATTCTGTTTTTGTATTAGCTCTGCTATTTTTTGCATGCTAGTGGTGGTGTAATCGATATAAATACAGTCATCAGCCAACTGACTAACTGTGTCATCGATACTATCTTTAGTGGCGATAAAAGTTACATTAAACTGCTGCTTTAGTGATTTCAGTAAGGGTCCATAACAACGATACATCGCATGATCTTCTCGACAAACCTCAATTAATACCGCTAATTTGGGCTTGCCGGAATTTTTTGCCTGCGGTTTGCTGGGTTTAATGACACTAAAAAGTTCTGAAATCAGTTTGTTAATACCCATTTTCACCAAATGCCGATGGTCATCAACCGCATAGCTACAAAACATCCACGGTTTATGAATGCAACCAGCAAAGTCATCATAAAGATTGGCACCTTCTGTTAACGCATTAAAGTTTTGGATGAGCATCCCACGTTTTTCTTGCTGTTCCTGATCGAGAGTACAACTGTCGCCAACCATTGATAGAACAATTGGCAGGGATAGATCTTTGTCACTCAACAGAATTTGATAGATTTCCTGAGGCGAATTCAACGAAATATGCAAGAAAAATCGCTTAAATTTCTGTTCTTCAGACGGATAGCTAGTGGAATTAATAAGATCCAACACATAGTTACCATTTTGTACAATGGACAACTCATAAATTTTACTCAGCCAATCGTGAAATCGACTCAAGAAGTAATAAAGACTGTCACTTATCTGCCACTTTGGGCTGACAAAAAGCGCACTACACGCGCCAGCCAGACGGCTAGACCAACGTTTTTTTCGGGTAGAGAACTCGACGATTGATTCACCTTCTTTTGGCAAAAGTGTAAATGATTCAAAAGTCCTTAACAGCCTAAGTAAATAGTTAGCTGCTGAACAATAATTACCACTATAGACTTGCTGTTCGAATTCCTCTAACACGAATTCGGTCGAATCCGACAATTGCAGCCCTTGCTGTATTTTTGCAGCTTTCGATTGATTGCTTGTAGAGTTTGATTTTTTAGTGGCTCTGTTTTTTTTTGCTTTATTTTTTTTACTTTTCATTTTCCCTCTTTGACAACTTTATCATTTTCCCAAGAAAAGCTGGGCAAACAGTATTCTTCACAAGATAGTCATCTAATTCAGCTCTTACATAAGCAATTTATACACCAATTAATCTTATAACAAGCATTATTTAGCCCCAACCGATTAATTCGCCAAAAATATATTCGTATTGAATTAAAGTTGGCATTGTGTGAGTCGATAATTACCTTGAACGGAAATTCTCAAGCTGTTCATTCGCACAAAAGTCCCTCAAACGATTGCGCGAACTAATCACCATTCTCAGACGGTTGATTGTTAACCGAAAGATCTATTCTCAGTGTTTCTTTCCCAAATGTATTTTTATTAATGTTTTATGCTCAATTCAAATGGTAAACCTCTATAGACCACCATTTGTCGGCATTTTATAAGGAGTAAATAATATGGGAAACGTTATTTCGACGAATGTAGCGTCACTCAACGCCCAGCGTAATCTGTTTGGTACGAACAACGGATTAAGCACCACATTTCAACGACTGTCTTCAGGTTTTCGCATTAATAGTGCGAAAGATGATGCCTCTGGACTTTTTATCTCGAATCAACTGACTTCTCAAATTACCGGTTTAACCATTGCCGCCCGTAATGCGAATGACGCGATTTCAGTGGCACAAACCGCTGAAGGCGCAATGCAGGAAATTACTAACCTGTTGCAACGGATGAGAGATCTTTCAGTTCAAGCTGCCAGTGGGATTACTGCTGATGGTGGGAACGAAAAAGCCGCTCTCAATGCTGAATTTACACAGCTAGCCGCAGAAATAACTCGAATAGCCACTCAAACGACTTTCGGTTCAACCAATTTACTAGATGGTTCCGTGGCGAGTATGCTAATTCAAGTGGGAATAAACGCTGGTGAGCAAGTGACTATGGCCTTGGTTGACATCACGGGTTTAACGGCTCTCGCAGGTAGTATCACAACCGTTGCCGGTGCTGGCAATGCGCTGACCGCATTAGATAACGATATCATAACCGTTGATAATGGCCGAGCAAGTCTAGGTGCGGTTCAAAACCGTTTCACTGCGACGATTTCTAACTTGCAAAACGTGGTAGAAAGTACCTCAAGCTCCCGCTCACGCATAAGAGATACGGATTTTGCGCTAGAAACCTCAAACTTAGCCAAATTCCAGGTGCTGCAACAGGCGGGGTTGAATATTTTGGGCCAAGCAAACGCCAATTCCCAGAATATTCTCGCACTCCTTCAAGGATAAAGTTATGAATGTCGAAATAGCCCCTTCCGTACGACAACTTTAGGTGCAAGACCCAAATCAAATGATTTTATTTGGTTTGGGTTTCTTCATTAAATCAACCACTTAGCTAAGAGTTATTTTTATTTGCGATATTTCTTTGTCCGAAAGTAAAGTCGACTCTTTTATCGCCGATAAATATTCTGATCGCAAATTGTTCTCAGCAGTGTGCGAACACCGCAAGTTATTGTTTCTCAGGCGATGGCGGTTCCTATTAATAGGAACAAATCTCAAAACAACCACTTCCTGAACCACTTTAATTTGTTGTTGAATTAAACGTTTCTCAGACATTTAGTTCAATCAATGCCTAATTTTGGGCACACGCGGATAGTTATTGGTCGCTGATTAAAAGGTTAAAGGATATGGGTTGATACTAACTCTGCTCCCTGCACCTCACTCCCAGCTTCTATTTGTCTATCTATTATTTTAAGCACTTTGTAATTTTAGGTTTTAAAAAAGAGTTCTCAGCTCCTTTTTAATTCAACGCCTAAATATCAAAGGTTTAGGAGATTTATCATGGGTAATGTTATACAAACCAACGTTGCGGCGTTGGCTGCACAAAAAAGTTTATTTAGAACCAATACTGGCCTTGCTACTACTTTCAACCGGCTTTCCTCCGGTTTCCGTATCAATAGCGCAAAAGACGATGCATCGGGACTAGTTATTTCCAATGCCTTGTTAACTGAAGCGAACGGTTCAAAAGTCGCTCTCAGAAACGCTAACGATGGTATTTCTTTTGCTCAAATAGCTGATGGCGCTCTTAACGAAGTCACCAACATTTTGCTGCGAATGAGAGATTTAGCCCTTTCGGCAACCAGTGGACAGACACCAGCTGCGGGTGTTACCGCACTCAACGCAGAATATGCAGCACTAACTGCTGAAATTACTCGAATTGGCGCAGATACCACTTTTGGTGGAACGGCGGTATTTGGAGGTAGTGCAGCAGTAATCGTGGATTCGGGTGGCGCTAGCACAATCACTGTAGCGCCAACTGCAATAGCTGCAGTCGGCGGTACTGCGAGTAACGGTGGCTTAGCTGCAGTTGACGCTGCTATCGCTCTGATTGATGCGGATCGTGGTGCTATTGGTGCAGGGGCTAGTCGATTAACCTTTGCGGCAAATAACTTAGGTTCTCAAATTGAAAACTCATCAGCGGCGGCTTCTCGTATTCGAGATACTGACTTTGCTGAAGAAACCTCCAATTTGGCGAAGTTCCAAGTGCTGCAGCAGGCAGGCTTCTCGGTGCTGGCGCAAGCTAACGCGTCTAGCCAGTCGATATTGTCACTTCTTCAGTAAAACTGGTAAAACCTAATGAGATTAATGCAATACATCTTTAGGTTTTGTTGTTGGAGAGCAGATCTTCGATCGGCTCTCCATTCGCACGTGAAAGGAGAAGACCATGGCGACTAATCCATTGTCGGGCAACTTTCAACTGCCAATTCCGGTTCAAAGCGGCAAATTATTGCCAGAAAAAACCAACCCGGTTGCTTTGAAACCAGCAATTATTGAAAAAGTGAGAACAGAAGAATCCGTCGCGAGCAGACCTTCTCAAACTAACGAGAAAGCAGCCGCATTGGATAGTAAAGAAACGAGGGATGTGCAAGAGTTTGCTCGAAATTTTGAGCCTTTTTCTCAAAGCATTCAACGAAAACTAAACTTCCAAATTGATGATGCAACTGGTAGCACGGTAATTCGAGTAATCGATCGATTAACCAATGAAACCATTCGTCAAATACCCGCGGAAGAACTACTTACTCTTTCTAGGCGACTGAAGGAGTTCAACGAAGATATCACTGCAATCAGAGGTGTCTTAATTAGCAAAGAAGCATAATAACAAAGGGAGCTTGCCTCCCTTTGTTATTCTCTCCAAATCGCCCTATATCTGGCGTGTCTATTGCATATATAGCGGTAGTAGCTCCAAAAAAATAACTCTAAATAATTTAAAGTAGCGGGATTTCTCGCCGATAAAATACCTAAGTTTATAGCGCTGACACATTTGCCAGCTATAATCATAAAACGACCTTAGTTTATTTAAAGTTTTTAACGTTTCAGCAATCTAACAGTAACCATTTATTAAACTGTCGAAATAAAATATATATTATGAAAAAAGTAATTAGATTCACCAGCAATAAAAGGGTTCAATTATGGGCTTAGTGACTTCAGCAGGTATTGGTTCTGGCATTGATGCCGAAGCAATTATCAGTGCGCTACTAAATGCAGAACGATCTCCTAGAGAAACGTCATTCCTTAGAATAGAACAGCAAAATAATGCGGCGATTTCCGGTATTGGCAAACTCAAGTCCGCATTATCATCGCTGCAAGATTCGTTAGCTAATCTCAACCAAACTAATTTTAATTCTCGCTCGGCGACACCTGCCGATATCACTCAGCTAACTGCCATCGCTAATTCAAGTGCTTCAGAAGGAAATTTTGATGTCACTATTGTTAATACCTCTGAAATAACTCAGTACAGCACCGCGACCATTGCCGGCGACTCCAACACAATATTAGGCACCGGCAATTTAACCATTCAGGATTCTGGCGGCACTAATTTCACCATTGCCGTCGGTGCAACTGACACTTTGGCTGATATTGTTTTCGCAATCAATAACGATGCAAATAACTTTGGTATTTCAGCAACCTTGGTTAACGGCGATACCGGCACAAAGATCGTCTATCGTGGCGACAATAGCGGAACAGTCAACGATTTTACGGTGACTAACGACAATGCCAATCTCGCGCCGATATCCGATGGAAATGGCGGTGTATTAGTCAAAGATACCACCGCAATTGACGCGCAAATTACTATTTCTGGGTTAACCATTACTAGTCAAACTAATAATTTTGTTGACCCCGTACTTGGTGTTGACCTAACCCTTAACGACGCAGCGGTTGCTGGCACAGTCAATGTGGTCGTTGCCAATGAGCCTGACACTGTAAAAACTAATATTCAGCAATTTGTCACTGATTATAATAACTTTATTACGGTCGCGAATGATTTAGGTTCCGCTGCCTTAGGCGCAGAAGGCGAATTGCTAGGGAACGCCACTTTAAGAATTATCACACGTCAAATCAATACCGTCATTTCAGATCAAGTCGCATCATCTCCAGCAGGGTTTGACTCGTTATCTCAAATAGGCATCACCACCGAACGAGACGGTACCATCACCTTAGATACAACCATTTTAGATTCAAGGTTGGCTACTAATTTCGACGCGATCGGTAATTTATTTTATGCCGCGGATGGTATTGGTACTGTGTTGGAAACGGCGATAGATCCCTATACCCAATTTTCTGGAATTTTAGATCAACAGAAAGACTCTGCGCAAACAATTCTCGACCGAGTCGGTGACGACCGCGAACGACTAGATGTTCGAATCAATCTTTTAGAATTGTCGTTACGCTCTAAATTTGCGGCAATGGATACACTGGTTTCTCAATTTAATTTTACTGGCCGCTTCTTGGAACAGCAATTTCAATCCCTTGCCGGTAATAACAATAATTAGTTCTATCATTCATCGACACTTGAATTTTATAAGGCACAATCTATGAGTTTAAACGGTCTAAAGCAATACCAAAATACCAGCACTCAAACAGGCATCGTTGGTGCAAGCCCCCACCGGTTAATCCAAATGTTATTTGAAGGCGCACTGGATAAAATTGCGATTGCAAGAGGCGCAATGGAACGAAACAACATCGAACTAAAAGGGCGTCATATATCTTGGGCCATTAGAATCATTGGAGGGTTGCAAAGTTCTCTCAATTTGGAAATTGGCGGTGAGCTTGCTGCTAATCTCGATAAACTATACGAGTATATGAGTTTAAAATTAGTGGAAGCCAATGCAGAGAACTCTATCGACAAACTTAACGAAGTTAGCAAACTGCTTAATAATATTAAGGAAGGTTGGGATGGTATTGAAGAAGAAGTTAAATCTCTTGCTCAACAACCACGCACTAATATCGCCTAACCGAATATGACCGAGTCTGAAGAAAATATTCTTGAACGTATTTTAGCTGAGACACATAGCTATCAGCAGTTAATTGATGATAAACAGTGGGATCAGCTCGATAAAGAAATGAAAGCTCGACAACTACAGCTCGAAAAAATATATAGTGTTGAAGTATCCGATTCAGACGCCAGCATTCATTTAGATTTCATAAAGAAGATACAACAACTCGATAAAAGCTATCAAAACCAAATTAAATCACAAAAAAATCGAATGGCCAATGAGGCGATTGAAACCAAAAACAAATTCAAAGCAGTAAAGGCTTACACCAGTGTCCATCAGCAATAGCGATAACAATAATAAAAATAGCATCCCTACTTTAAATCTTAGCCAGTCGACATCAGAGGATATTGATTTCCTACAAGAGAAAATGATGTTATTGCACCATTTCGAGACTCAGGATGGCGACAATAATTTGCAGGTTAATTTAGATTTTGCTGATAAAATTAGATCTTGGTTGGCCTTAGAAGTCGAAAACCCCGCCAGCCTACTGTTCAACATTTATGCTAATCAACAAAGGATTGGTTTCGCTTTTTTAAAAATACTTGATAATCAAAACGATTTCACCATCTACCAATCCTACGGATTGTTACAATCGATATGGATTGATGAAGCCTATCAAAATAAATCATACGGCCGGCAAACAGTCGAGTTTATTGAAACTATTTTCAAAGAACAGAAAATACCTTATTACGAAGTTAACTATGCGGCTAGCAACCTTGTCGCGGAAAAATTTTGGCAAAGCTGCGGTATGGTAGCAAGCGCAGTTACTGCGCGAAAGTTTTTGACCTAGGAAATTTCTTTGGTTTTGATAGTTTTTGTTAAAAACAAGCTTGTATTATAGAAAATTAAATAGACTTAAGCTTTGCACTCGAACAAAACTTGACTGGGCCGCCTGTAGTACATTAAGTTGTTGAGAAAATCGGGTCGAAGCTTCAACAATATCCAAATCTTCCACATCTGACAGTGCTTCACGACTTGTTAACAACAAAGATAAATTACTGTCCTGTTCGGACTCTATCGCATTGAGTCGGCTACCAATTTCCGCTCTTACAATATCAATATTTCTCATGCTGCTATCGACTGCTACCTGTTGTGAACTTACCGCGTTAGTCAGTGCAGCTCTCCCTGCCGGAGTATCCACAAAGGCATCCACCGCATCGACAATATTTTGTATTGAAGTAAACAGATCTTGACTGCTACTCGGTTCAATGCCGAATGTATCACCAGCTGAAGGTGCTCCAGAAACATTCACCTGAATGCCATTAAAATTAATGCTACTGCCATCTTGATAAAGCGCAGGTCCTGCAACCACTGCTCCAGAGTTTCGACCTGTTGCGGTATATTCAAGTTGTAACGCCCCGTTTAATGCAAAACTAATATCGTAAGGTTCAGCTAGAAAATTTGGTGGCGCAGAATAAGAACCCACAGAAATAATTCCGGAACCGGTATTAGTTGCTGCTGAATTCGAATCAAATTTTCCATTGCCATTTTTAATATCAACGAATACTTTAAAGCCTGAATCTGAGATCGGTAAAGTTACCCCACTGCTGATCCCAATTGCGCGTTGGTCTTGGTTTCCCACGTAGGAATAAGCTCCCGTATTGTCTTTGACAAAAGGTGTTGTTTTCACCAGACTACCGGCAAACAGAGAGTCGCCATTAGCATTCTTAGTATTGGCTAAACCGACTAACTCTTCTAACCTTTCAGACATTTCAACTTTTATCGCGTCGAATTCCGTTTGTCCATAAGTACCATTACCTAAAGAAACCATTAACGCTTTTATTCGAAACAAAATATCGGTTGAAGTTTTTAGCGCGGTTTCTTCTAGTTCCGTACTAGCTCTAGCCGAATCGGCATTTCGATTAAACTGTTCGAGCTGCGCGATTTCTGAACGAAGAAAATTAATCGAGGTCGCGGCAACCGGATCGTCCGAAGGTTTCAAAACCCGTTTCTGGGTCGATAATTGCAATTGAGTACGTTGCAACTCCGACTGGCGCAATAACATTTCACGCACCCCGGCACTGGTGATCTGTGAAGACGATATTCTCATAACAATTGTTTATAACCTAAAAAATAGATGTCTATTCATTATTGACATAGGCATTAAATAACTAACGAACCGAATCTAAAACAGTTTGGAATAATGAACGAGCGACATTAATCACTTGCGCCGACGCTTCATAGGCTTGCTGAAATTTCAGTAAATTCGCAGCCTCTTCATCGAGGTTAACTCCCGATAAACTTTCTCTTCGCTCTTTTGCTTGAAAAAGAATACTTTCAGCCGCATCACGTCTAATTTGTGCTGATTGTGTATTGACCCCAACACGACTGATAATACGACCAAAAGCTTGCTGGAAACTAGAATTGCCATTATCAAGCAATCCCATTTGCTGCAATTCCCCTAACGCTGAAGCATTTTCATTATTGCCGCTGCCATTAGTATTGTAACTAAAATCAAAACTATCGCCCGCTTGAGGATCGCCGTTTAACGTCACTTCGTAACCATAAGCGTTAAATGGAGCACCCGCTAGAGCCAACATATTATTGTCTTGTCCAGGAACGTAACCGGAGATACCGCCCGCTAATAGAACCGGAGCGCCACCAGAAATATCATAAATTGAAAATTCACCTGGGACGCCAGGAGGCGAATCAAATTCAATCCTTATCGGCGGATTGAGATTATTAGCGACACCAGTAAATTGTAGGGTACTAGTATCGGTGACGGAAATTCCAGAAATTGTGCCAGAGCCTATATTCGTCTGTGACAATTCACCTTTCACTGGCGATGCCGCTGCTATTTGCTCGGCGGTGGTTATAGCCAAACCGAAATCGCGCGAAAATCCTCTAGTCGGTTGAATATTAAACGAATCTCCATTGACCGCAGCGCCCGACAAGAAGTTAATGGTGATTCCTTCAGACGCAATGGTTACTGTATCTGGCAACACGGCAGGCGGTGCGAAAGTCGCAATAGTAAGACTGGTATTTTCATCGACCAGTTGATAATTTCCGCCTTGTAAGAATAAAGTATAGTTGCTATCGTTTAACATCGAAGGATCGTCAATATCGATACTTAAATTAACATTGCCAACATTGTTAATATCGCCAGCGATTCTTGATGCAGCAATCGCTGGATTATTGATGTCAGTAAATAGATTACCACCTAAATCATTATTTAAATCCATTCCTAGTTGATTTTGTCGATTAAAGGAATCGGCGATTGAAATTGCGACACGCCCTAGGGTGTTGAATGAAGGTTCAATAATATCATCAACAACTGTTAGCAATCCGCCGAGTTGACCACCCGATAAATTATTGGTTATTTCAATTGAAGAATTTCCTGAGACTAAACTTAAGCTCATTGATCTTGGATTTTGAGTATCAATATCGGCAACTAATTGATTGGACAAAGAACCGATAACCAATGATTGTCCCGAACCGATGAACACGTTTAAACTACCATCTGATTGCTGAGTCGTTTGAACGGAAACAAGTTCGCTAAGACGTGTTAACGCAACATCGCGCTTATCCAGTAAATCGGGTGGTGGACTTCCTGGCGCGCCAGAGATCCGATTATTGAGAGTTGCTATTGATTGACCTAATCCGGTTATTTCATCCGCAATTGATTCAATGCTGGTATTAACTTGAGTGATTTGCGATTCGAGTTGATTATAAATTGAATCAAATCGAGCGGCTAATCCGTCAGCTGAATCAAGCATCACCTGACGAGCTGCTATCGATGCAGGATCGTTAACCACTCCTTGCAGTGCAGAGAAAAAACCTTGAATCGCCACATTGAGACCATTTTGGCTATCGGCAAGCAATCCGTCCACTCTTCCAGCTTGTGCAAGATAGGTTTCCAATTGCATAAAATTAGCTGTAGAAGATTGAATTTCAAGCTGCTGTGTTTGTTCAAAAATTCGAGTAACTTGACTAATTTCTACACCGGTGCCTAAATAGCTGCCACCAATGAAGTCCGGTGTTCTTGGTGCCTGAGAAACCCGCTGTCGGCTATAACCTTCCGTATTAGCATTGGCAATATTATTTGAAGTAGTGCTTAACGCAGCCTGATTAGTTAGCAAACCAGAAATACTAATTCCGAAAAGACTAGGCATAGTCGCCTCCAAATTTTCTTGAAACCATTAATCGTTTCATTTTTCCTGTTCCACAATAGATGGTTGATTTAAAGTTCGATTAAAAATACTTAATACTTTATTGGCATAATTTGGATCGGTTGCGTATCCGGCTGATTGCAGCGACTTCATAAACTGTTTAGCATCTTTGACCAACGATAATGCCTGCTGATAACGAGGATTTGATTGTAAAAATTCTGCGTAATCTGCAAAGGACTGTTCGAAACCATCGTAAACTCGAAACTCATCTTTTTGTTTTACAAACTCTCCATTTTTTACTTCCAACGTGTCGATTTTGAGTTTTTCTCCAGACCAATTATTCGCTTTAATTCCAAATAGGTTATAACTCGGTTTACCTTTACCATCGTGCATGATGTATTTTCCCCAACCGCTTTCTAAGGCAGCTTGAGATAACAAAAGTTTTGCGTCAACGCCAATCGATTTCGCAGCTTTCTCGGCGAGAGGCATCAGTCGCTCGATAAAATCGACGGAATTATTAAACAGTGACTTTTTCTCTGGCACTTGAATATTCGAAGATACAATTTTTTTGACCGATTCGATCGTATCCGATGTAGGTTGGTTTCCTTCACTTCCAAATTTAGTATTTGAGTCGTTACTTTCGGTTATTGGAATTGAAGTCGCTAACTTGTTCATTTTTTTAGATAGCATATTCGCATCGGTAGAAGTCTGCGTCGACCGCTCTATCCCAATTATTGGGTCGGCCAAGTTTGACTTGAAATTTTGATCCGATTGATACCGATTTCCTAAAATACTTTTAGTCATTAAATCGGCGATCCCTAGGTTTCCTTTTTGAGAAAGCTCCACCGACATTTGTTCATCTAACATGCCTATAAACATCTTTTCTTCATTGCTATTAAATATCGAATCTTCTCCAAGAACTTCACTGGCTTGACGCATAGATTTGAGCATCATATTCATAAAGAAAGCTTCAAATTCTTTTGCAGCTGCTTTAATAGCGGCGGGCGCGTCCACCTGTGCCTGTTGTCGTATCCCATTCAGTGAATTGATATCTGTATAGATGCTCGGGTTAGAAGATTGATTAATTATAGAAAGAGGCATGATTAGATAACCACAAGTTCGCCGCTGATCGCGCCGGCGACTTTTAAGGCTTCTAATATAGCCATTACATCACCGGGCGCGGCTCCTACAGCATTTACCGCCTCGACTAATTGTTGTAAAGTCGCTCCCGGTTGAAAAAGGAACATTCGATTATTTTCCTGCTCTAACTCTACTTGGCTATCTGCCGTTATCTCTGTAGTGCCCTGCTCAGAAAATGGAGCCGGTTGACTCACCTGCTGATTTTCCTTAATTTTAATAATTAATTTACCATGCGCTATTGCGGCTTCCTTGAGATGAATATTCTTTCCTATAATAATCGTACCCGTTCGAGAGTTAACCACAATTTTCGCTGATGCTTCAGCCGGTTTGATTTCAATATTCTCCAAAACAGAAAGGTAACTAATTCTTTGCGCTCCCTCTCTTGGCGCCGAAACTTGTATGCTGGTAGCATCAAGAGGTTTGGCCGATTTCGAACCAAGTAAGAGATTGATTTGTTTAGCGAGTCTAACCGCGGTCGTAAAATCCGGCTGATTTAAATTAAAAGTGATAAATTCGCGTTCCATAAAATCTGACTTAACGGTTCGTTCCACCGAAGCACCATTCGGGATTCTACCGACCGTTGGTACGTTAACCGTAATTGAAGAACCATCGCCACCTTGAGCCCCAAATCCGCCCACAACCAAATTTCCTTGTGCAATAGCATATACTTCGCCATTAACGGCTTTTAGCGGAGTCATCAACAAAGTACCACCTCTTAAGCTCTTTGCCTGCCCGAGACTACTAACAGTCACATCGATCAATTGTCCTTTTTTTGCGAAATAGGGTAAATTACCGTGAATAGCAACAGCAGCAGTATTTTTAATTTTTAGCTGACCGCCGGCAGGTATGTTTATGCCAAATCGCGCTAGCATGGTTCGAAAGGTTTGTTCAGTATATAGCGTTTTTTCACCTGTCCCACTTAAGCCTACAACAAGACCATAGCCGATCAGTTGATTTTCTCGAACACCTTGGACGCTTGCTATATCTTTGATTCGCTCAGCATTAATTTCGGTGGCAAAAGAAACCAATAGTATAATTAAATTTATTTGAAGAATTATTTTAATGAACTTCATTTTATGTTTCTCTTTATAACAAATTCTTATTCAATGTCCGTCATGTATCGACGGGCCAATGCAGCACTAATTTCTACTGCGGCTAACTATTAGAATGGCCACCAACCCGAATTAAAGAAACGACTGAGCCAACCTTCTTCATTCGATTCTGCTAAAACGCCTGTGCCACCGTAAAATATTCTGGCGTTAGCGACCTTAGTCGACCGAATTTGGTTATCTTTGTCTATATCTTCTGGGCGGATAAAACCAGAAATCCGAATGAATTCTTTTCCCTGATTAAGCGCGATCCACTTTTCACCACGGATAGCCAAGTTACCATTAGCAAAAACTTTTTGAACCGTTACACTAATCGTACCGGTTAGCAAGTTACTTTGCTTGCTATCATTTTCTGACTTAAAGGCATTTTGGCTGGTTAGCGCTACTCCCAAATCTGTCGTGCCTGCACCCACATTTAACGGACTAGCTGGATTGTTAAAAATCACCGGCGCAGTAGTTGATACCGATGTATCTTTTGAAAGTTCCGTGTCTGCGTTTTTCGTGGCACGGGTATTTTCGGCAAGAACGACAGTGACAATATCACCTATTCTCAACGCTTTTTTATCTTGAAATAACATTTTTGCGGTTGCTACGTTATAAATAGAACCGGAATTATCGAATTCGTTATCGGGAAACTCTGGGAAGCTTGGTGCCCAATCAGGATCGTCCTGTTTCTGATTTTGATAAATCGTTGTGCAGGCAGAAAGAGACAAAATAACAATCAAAGCAAACGGGCGTAAAATCATTTTTTTAACGACTCTCATTTAAAGATTTTGATTAACAAATTGCAGCATTTGATCGACTGCAGAAAGTACTTTAGCGTTGGTCTCGTAGGTTCTTTGCGTTTCGATTAACGCAACAAGCTCCTCTACGCTAGAAACATTTGAAGTTTCTAGCTGTCCGCCGAGCAACTCGCCAACACCATCTAACCCTGGAGTGCCAATAACAGGTGTACCACTGCTTCCGGTTTCAAGAAATAAATTACTACCAATCGACTGCAAACCTGCAGGATTAATGAACGTCGCCAAAGTGATATTACCAATCGTTGTCGGTGCTGCCGTACCTTGTTCTTGAACCGTTACGGTACCATCCAACGAAACGTCAAAACTGGTTGTGTTGGGTGGAATAGTAATAGCTGGGTCAAGTAAGAAACCGGTTCCGGATGCGACAATTTGTCCTGTTTCATCGGTCCCAAAATTTCCAGCTCTCGAATAGCCGACTGTACCGTCCGGCATTTGAATTTGAAAAAAACCGTTACCCTTGATCGCCATGTCCAACTGTGACGACGAGGTTTGAAATCCACCTTGTACGTGCTGCTTTTGAGTAGCGACAACTTTTACACCGGTGCCTAACTGAAGCCCCATGGGCAGTTCGGTATTTTGTGAAGATTGGCTTCCAGGCTGCCGAAAGTTTTGATAAAAAAGATCTTCAAAAATCACCCGGTCGCGCTTAAACCCAGTAGTACCGGCATTAGCGAGATTATTTGAAATAACAGCGAGATTTAGCGACTGTGCTTCCAATCCTGTTTTTGATATCCATAAAGCTGGGTGCATAATTTATACCTCAATTACTGAACACTAATATTTCTATTTTTTTAATTATGGCTGCAATAACCGGTCCAAAGCCTGACCTCTTTCTTCCACTGAAGCCATTAATTTAATCTGCACTTCATACTGTCTAGATAATTCGATCATATGACTCAGCTCTTCAACAACGCTAACATTGCTGGCTTCTAAGCGTCCGGTCGATAAGGTTACTGCGATATCATCGTTAAAAGTCTCGGTTTGAGAGCTACGAAAAAGTCCGTTGATATCTTTAAAGAGGCTTTGAGGGTCGGGATTTACCAATTTAATCCGGTCGATAATTGCCGTTTCACTTGAAAGAGCTCCCAATGGACGTATTGTAATGGTTCCATCTGCTGATATATCAAGCTTTTCGAAAGGCGGAATTGAAATGGGTCCGCCTTCTCCCATTATTTTCTGATTGACGCCATTGCTCAAAATACCATTAGCATCTATTTTTAAATCACCACGGCGGGTTAAAAGTTCCTCACCATTAGCTCCTTGAATAACTAACCAGCCGACACCTTCAATCGCTACATCCAATTCCCGTCCTGTTGGTGTAGACCCGCCGTCCGATAATCTGTGTCCGGGCCTTTCTGTCATCGCAAAAACTCGGCTAGGCGTCCCTTCCCCATAAATTGGCATGGAGCGAAACTGAGCGAAATCAGCTTTAAATGCGGTGGTCGACGCGTTTGCTAAATTATGGGCCGTCTTGGCCTGAGCGTAACTGGATTCGCGAGCGCCGGTCATTGCTATGTAAAGTAATTTGTCCATTTTAAAACCTGTTTAGCGTTTAGGGTCAAAACTCCCAACCCTAAACATACTGCCCAAAACTATTTTTATCGAATATTGATAATCGCTTGAGTTACTGTATTTTCCGTTTCAATTGCCTTGGCATTTGCTTGGAAATTTCTCTGTGCAGCAATTAGGTTAACCAGTTCAGCCGTTAAATCGACGTTCGATACTTCAATAGCGCCAGAACGTATTTGTCCAAAACTAGAGGTAACCGCTTCCCCCACTAAGGGTGTTCCTGATGAGGTCGTATCCTCCCAAGAATTATTGCCTTTTTGTGAAAGTCCCTGTGCGTTTTGAAATCTTGCTAAAGCAATTTTTCCTAACGCCGAAGATTGACCGTTACTAAAATTAGCTCTCACAACCCCTGTGTCGGAGATTTCAACCCCGGTCAGTCGTCCAATTGGAAAACCATTTTGCTCCAAAACGTTCACTGTAAATGGCGAAGAGAATTGAGTAGTGCCATTACCGCCATAATTAAAAGTTAAAGTTCCTGTGGTACTTGAACCGTTACCAAAATTTATCGCTGAAGTAACAATAGGATCCGGAGCACTGGATAAATAAACACCGGCATTACTGAATGTCATGCTATTAAAAAGTTGTCCTCCAGCACCAGCAGTACCACCTGCGATATCCATTGGTAGCGTTGCTCCGGTATCATCCGTGGTATTGTAATAAGAGCCCCAAGTGTTAGCGCCGGTCTTAATATAATAGGCGGTTACTACGTGACTTTCTCCTAACGAATCAAATACCGTTAGTGAAGTTGATTGGGTAAAAGTAGATGCTTGTAAAGGGTCGAATAGAGCTGGGTCTAGTATTGCTGCATTGGCTGGTAAGTTAACGCCAATATCGACCAAGCTGGTTGTTGTGGGCACACCCGCGGTTTGTGGCAACTGCAGTGGTATAGTGCTCGAAATACTAGTGGCAGTAACCGTTCCATCTGAATTTACCGGAAACACTTGTAACCTTGCTCCCGCGTTATTAACAACAAACCCGTTGCTATCGACACCAAATTCACCGTTTCGAGTAAAGAGGTTATTAGCGTTTGACTCACTGGGAGAAAGGATAAAAAAGCCTTCGCCAGAAACCGCGAGGTCGAGAGTGTTGGAAGTAAATTCCAAATTTCCTTGACCGAACTGCTGGGCGACATTAGCCAATAACGTACCGTTACCAATCGCGGTACTGGAACTACCGAAAGAAGAGCTGGCGAAAATATCGGCGAATTCAGCGCGCGATCCCTTGAAACCAGTTGTTCCAACATTTGCAATATTATTACTTGTGACATTAAGCTCGGCTTGCGCCGCATTTAGTCCACTCAGTGCTGTATTAAACGCCATAACTTCTCTCCAGTATTTAAATAATTATCGGTTAACCAACTTCTTTAACATCATTAAAATTAATCTGCCCTAACCCGGTTAAGTTAAGGAATATTCCACCACTCGAGCCACCTAAATTAACGCTTTGTACTTGTGCTCGAATTGATGTTGGTAACTGTTCAGTTGTTCCGTTGATATTACCGAAAGCGGCGACCTCATATTGACCCGCACCAAGGAAATTTCCAGCTTCGTCTCTGCCATCCCAATAAAACTCGATATCGTCAGCTTCCTTATCACCAACGTCAATTCGTCGAACTAACTGGCCGGCAGAGTCGCGGATTTCGAACCTTAAATTATTTACTCGTGTTGGTAGATTAATTTGCCCCGACATTCCAGACTCGTCAGGTACAAAACCCACTGCCGATGGAATGAGTACGTTCCGCCCCACCAATGAAGACGCTTGCAATGCTTGATTAGAGGTCAACGACGTTGAAAGATCGTCGAACTTGGTGACCAACGACTGCAAACTGTCAACACTGGCAAACTGTGACATTTGACTAATAAATTCTTTACTATCGGTCGGAGAAAGTGGATCTTGATTGGCTAACTGAGTTGTCAAAAGTGCTAAGAAATCTGACTGACCAAGTTCCTTGGTCGCAAAGCCATCATTGCTTCTCGGCGCATTAATACCAATATCTGCAAAAACATTTTCAGTTGGATTAGTAATATGTGTCATAGTGAATTTCTCTTGTTAATTTCTTGCGACAGTTATGTAACTGTTTTTATTTTAACTTTTTAGATGCTTCTTAATTTCATTTTTACTGTCCAAGTGACAATGTCCTTGTTAGTAAACTTTTGGTCATATTGGCGACCTGTACATTCGATTGATATGAACGAGAGGCAGAAATCATATTCGCCATTTCTTCAACCAAACTAATATTGGGCGCGTAAACATAACCCTTATCATCAGCTAACGGATTATCCGGCTGATAACGTGCAACCGCTTCTGCTTGGCTCTCAACAATACCCGCGACTCGCACCCCACCGACTTGATTCTGATTACTGACATTTTGAAATATGGTTGAGAATACTGGATGCCTAGCTTTATAAACTTGACCACTACTGCTAGTTACTGCGTCAGCATTTGCGATATTGCTGGCAGTAGTATTAAGACGAATACTTTGCGCAGACATTGCCGAACCGCTGATATTAAATATGTTATATAAACTCATTCTTTGTCTCTTTTGGCTTAGTCAAACTATTCACCACGAATAGCGCTTAATAACCCTTTAATACGACCGTTTAGGAATGTAAAACTAGTTTGGTATTGCATGGCATTTTGTGCGAATTTTGTTTGCTCGATTTGCGCTTCAACCGTGTTACCATCGCCAGTATCTGGCTGCAGTGGAATTCGATAAGATAATCCAGGAATCTCAGTACCTAAACGGCTATCAATGTGTCGACTATTAGTCCTCGTTAGTCCAGACTGCCGCTTTGACGATGCCATTTGAAGTGCTTTTTGGAAATCGATGTCTCTTGCTTTGAATTTAGGAGTATCCGCGTTTGCAAGATTATTCGCTATTACTTCAGCCCGTTCAGCCTTTAAATTTAAAGCTGCTTCATGAACACCAAATGCTTTGTCGAAACTGATTGCCATAATAATTTAATACCTGTTACTCGCGTCAAAAAGAAAGGAGATATTAATTCGATCCAATCTTTTGTTGCTTTGAATTCCTGTTTTAAGTAGGAAGATTGCAAAGCTTATGCCAACCTTTTTTTGTTAACACTTTTGGCCATAGAAAGTTCATTCGGCGCCGATATTTTTATCCGGTTATGTTTCGTTTCTCTTTTAAAACAAGCCCTTGAACGGTAAAGAACAAAAAACAGGTAAAAGAATTGGGTTAATATAATTAACAAAATAGGCTGCATCGCTGAGACAAAGGGACGACTCGCAAAATTTAGCGGCAATGCGCTACCGCAAAAGCGGCAAAGGTTTAGTTAGTAAAAGATTGGTTTTTGAAAGGAATAGCAAGATTGAGATAGAAGACTAGGCTTTTTTATAGACTAAACCCGGATTACAGCGGACCATTTGTAACGGTTTACAATCTCGTGTCAGAGATTCAGACGCGCCAAGGAATAAATAGCCGCCTGGTTTTAAACTGTCAATCAAGCCATTTAACACTTGTGTTTTATTCTCTTGAGAAAAATAAATCAGCACGTTTCGGCAAAATATGATATCAAATTTACCGCCAACATAAGGCAACCCCAACAAATTTAGCGCTTGAAAACGTACCCTAGATTTAAGCGTTTGATTGACTTGCCAGCTCGATGTACCCGTTTTAGAAAAATAACGTCGCAACTTTTCCTCTGGAAGACCGCGTTTTAACTCTATGTCCTGATAAACCCCTTGTTTTGCTTTTTCTAGAATTCTTGAAGAAAGATCCGTTGCGACAATTTCACTCGAAACGCTACTTGATGTTTCATCTAACAGCATTGCTAATGAGTAAGGTTCTTGTCCCGAAGAACAAGCTGCGCACCAAATTCTAAAACGGCTTTGCTTTTTTAGTTCAGGGATTAATTTTTGCTTCATATATTCAAACGGATAACTATCACGAAACCAAAGCGTCTCGTTTGTTGTCATTTGGTCAATGACTTTTTGCAACAGCGTTTTGCCAGACGGCCTAACAATTTCCTTTAATAATTCTGCTAACGAAGCAAGTTGATTTTCTTTGATAAAGTTAGATAAGCGACTAGCGACCAAGTACTGTTTGTTATCACCTAACAAAATGCCACTTTGCTGCTCTAAGATTTGGCGAAAATTATTATAGTCCGAAGGAGAGATTTCCATCAATTAAACGATATCCAATAGTCAGTTATTTTATGTATTGCTTGGCTTGGCTGCATTAAGACATTAATCGTCCATTTCCATTCTTCGTTGAACAGCTTTGGCAAGTTCATCAGGATTGAACTTAGGAATAAAATCATTGGCGCCGACCTTTTCTACCATGGCTTCGTTAAAGACCCCACTCAAAGACGTATGCAACATGACCCACATATGAGACAGTTTTTCATTATTTCTTATCTCCGCCGTTAAGGTATAACCATCCATTTCTGGCATTTCAATATCCGAAATCAGCATCAAAACTTCATCGTCGATAGCTTCACCGTTGGCAACAGCGCCTTCTAGGTAATTGTAACACTCTCGACCATCTTTAAAAATTTTGGTTTTGTAACCAATTTGTTCAACCGTTCTTTTTATCTGATTTCGTGCGACTGACGAATCGTCGGCGATTAATACGAATTTATCTTGTGGCGCTTTACCCGCATTATCATCGACAATATCCTGACTAACTGTGGCGTTATTTGGAGTAATTTCTGAGAGAATTTTTTCGACATCAATTATTTCGACTAATTGCTCGTCTATATTAGTGACGGCCGTTAGGTAATGGGTTTTTCCAGAACCACTTGGTGGCGGATGTATATCGCTCCAATTCATATTAACAATACGCTCAACGGCTTTAACTAAGAACCCTTGCACCTTTCGATTGTATTCGGCAATAATGACAAAACAATTTTCGACATCTCCAAGTGACGGACCTCCGACAGCCATACTTAAATCGATCACCGAAATTGCTTTCCCACGAATTTGCGCAACTCCGCGAACAACATGATGGCAACCAGGCATGGTCGTTAAGGGCGGACATTGAATCACTTCTCTCACCTTAAAAACATTGATACCGTACAACTGTTTACCGGCTAGACTGAACATCAGCAACTCGAGCCGGTTTTGACCGACCATTTGAGTTCGTTGATTGACCGAATCAAGAATACTGGACATGAACTATTCCTCTTTACTGTCTGGGCTGCCAACCATTAGTTGGCATAGATACTGCTAACTAATATTACTAGCAGTCAATTTTAAAGCGCTTTTGGCTAAAAAAGGGTCGCAATTACGATAAACGAGCCTCGATTATTTACTAATAACCAAAATTCTAATACGTCTGGTTATTAGTATAGTAAAAATCGACGAAACTGTAGGATAAAGATGTTATTTTTTGGTATCAAAGACAATAAAAACCCAATCCGGCGACGGATTAGGGGTTCGATCGCGCTACTTTTTACATTGGTTTCTATGACTAGCACCTCTGCCGAACTGATTAAGGCTTTCGAAAGTAATGAAGATATTCGTCAGACAGCTAAAATATTCCTTGAAGAAACCGCCAATGCTGCCGATAACCCCGCTATAGAAGTGAGTATTAACAAAATTGACTCTCGACTGAGGCTTCGAAAATGTGACAGCGGTATGCAGCCTTTTTTACCAGTCGGAGCCAAACATCGCGGAAAAACGACAGTAGCTATTCGGTGTGAGGCTCCAATAGCATGGAAAATATTTGTTTCCGCTAATATCAGTGAATTTGCTGAAGTGGTTGTTGCTAATCGCAATCTTTCTAAAAAAACGATTATCAGTAAACAGGATATTCAGATTCAAAGAGTCAATGTTTCGTCTCTTAGAAATCAACCCGCTTTGAGCGCCGCCGACGTCTTGGGCAGTTCTCCTAAGCGGCAAATAAGATCCGGTTCAATTATTTTCATAGACGGAATTTGTATGGTTTGCCGTGGTGACAATGTAAAGGTTTCCGCGCAAAGTAAATTTTTCAGTATTGATTTAGAAGGAATCGCACTTGCTGATGCGCACATTGGGGAAATGACGTCGGTGCGCAATGTTCAGTCAAAGCGCACATTCAATGCTAAAGTGGTTGGTAAAGACCGGCTCGAAGTTTCGCTTTCAGGCGACCAATTAAAATAAAGGCAATTTCATATGGTTTTAGACGTGAGAAGTTTAGTCCCAGGGCAAAGCAAGGCGCTACTGGGAAAAACAAGGAAATCAGAAAAGAAACAAGGCAAAAATGTTGCAGCCCAATCCGGAGCAATGGATCAAGATTCGGTTGAAATTACCGGTCAAGCATCTCAAATAGGACGACTTGTGGAACAAATGAAAGCTCAACCAGCAATGGACCCAGATAGAGTATCACCTGTCAAAGAAAAACTTAGCAAGGGTGAATACAAAATAAAATACGAGCAAGTTGCCAATAAAATGCTGGATTTCGAATCAAGTTATTACGGCTACTAGCACCGCGCCGATCATATAAGGAACAAAGCGATGAATGAAACACAAGCGTATCAAACTCTTTTGAATCAATGGCTTGAACAATATCAATCTCTCTTTAAACTGTTAAATGATGAACAAAAGGCATTAGAAAAAAGAGACTTTGCTCAACTGGAAAAACTCGTCAATAATAAGAACGACTTGGTTGATTTGATTAACTCTCAGCAACTTCCTTCGATAATCAATGCATCACCAGCCAATCAACCAAAAATAAATGATTTGAAGAAATTCTGTTTTAAAACACCAGAATTACTACCTATTTGGGATAACTTGATGGTAGTAGTTGAAAAGTGCCAATTTAGAAATGAAGTCAATGCTAGACTTATTGAGCTAGTAACGAGTTCAACCAAACGAACATTTAACTTAATCAAAGGATTTGACCCCGACAATAATATCTATGATTCGAATGGCGACCGTAAAATAGTGAAACATTTCAGTGAGCCGTTGTCCGCTTAATACTAGACAAAGAGACGAATACCTCACAATAGTATTTAACGCACTGTTAATCTCCTAGCGGCCAACCACCCAATTTTTTCCACCGGTTAACAATAAAACAAAATAATTCTGCCGTCTTTTTGGCATCATACAATGCTGAATGGGCCTCTTTTGTATTAAAATCTATCTTCGCCAATTCACATGCTTTAGCCAATACTGTTTGGCCAAGCGCTAAGCCGGAAAGGGTTGCGGTATCAAAATTGGTGAAAGGATGAAAAGGATTGCGTTTGGCATCTATTCGCTGCGCAGCCGCTTGTACAAAACCAATATCGAAAGCGGCGTTATGACCGACCAATACCGAGCGCTGACAATCCGCTTCTTTTTGTGCACTTCGAATAGCTGAAAATATTTCTTTTAATGCGGTTGATTCAGATACCGCAAACCGCAGAGGATTGCTGGGGTCTATTCCGGTAAATTCGAGCGCTGCTGTTTCTATGTTTGCGCCTTCGAAAGGTTCAACATTGTAGTGGTATTCGGCATCTGGATGAAGAACACCTTGTTCATCAAACTTAACCGTAACCGCTGCAATTTCAAGTAATGCATCGGTTTTTGCGTTAAATCCACCGGTTTCAACATCGACGATGACAGGAAAAAATCCTCTGAAACGACGTTTCATTATACTCATTGAGATCAAGTGCCTTATTGGCTGTTATTATAATGCTGGAAGTCTATCATTTACAGAGTAAAAAAAGTAACTATTAAGATTGCTAATCGCTCCGGATTCTTATCGCAAAATACCTCTTTCGCTAAGCAGTATCCATTTTTCCGTCCCCTATTTTCTAGTATTTCCACTCGAATTTATTTTGTTCCAAATTCAAGTCGTTATTTTAAGCGCCGATAACCTAATACCAAAGTGAAAAAATTACTATCTAGCTCTGAGGGAGCACCTATGAAGGTTGCAATAAAGACCATATCAGTCAGTTTTTTACTTTTTTATAGCTTGGCGAGCAGTGCTAGCTTTAAAGTTTATGAAGCGGAGGTTGGTGAATCAACCTGGCAGTTTAACGGTAATCCGATTTCATGCTCTCTATCGCACAATATCCCTTTTTATGGTGATGCGTCTTTCAGCAAAATAGCCGGAAAAAAAGAAGCGCTAAAATTCAATCTTAGTTACAAACGACACGTGATTAATCAGGTCAAAGTAGCATCCATTACCTCGTTAAGTCCCTCTTGGTTACCACGACATAGAGCGCGAAACATTGGAGAGATAACGATCAACAGAGGCAATAATATTTTTACAAGCCAAAAATTGGCCAGTTGGAAATTACTGAATGAACTAGAAGTTGGTCGTTTCCCTACTTTTCGCTATCAAAATTTCGATACTATCGAAGATCAGGTCGCAGTCTCTCTCTCTGCGGTTGGCTTTAAGCAGCCTTACGATAAATTTCTTAATTGTTTAAACACATTAGTCAGCTATAAACTGAATGAACTCACCAAAATGACACTTCGGTTCGATTTTGATAAGTCGTCCGTACGTGCTGTTTATCATAAGAAACTAAAAGCACTGGCAGCCTACGCGCAATACGACCCAAACTTGGAAGTTGTTTTTATCCACGGTTTTGCTGACAGTAAAGGGTCTAGAAATTATAATCAGCTGCTCTCAGAAAAACGGATAGCATCGGTTCAGAAAATTTTAAGCTCAGAAGGGGCGGACTCGTCACGATTTAAAACCCTAGCATTTGGAGAAAAAAATCCAGTTGCGAGCAATCGTAATGCCAGTGGTCGAGCGCTAAACCGAAGGGTATATATTCGAGTTAGTCAAAAATAAACTGTTTAAAATAAAAAACTCTATTCAGCTTAATAAATTGTGGTTGAACGGCAAAAATACGGGGTGATTTTTATACCGTCCAACCTTTATTAATCAATCGCTAGCTCTGCTCTTTTCCCGCCAAAAATAGCCAAGTTTCGAGTACACTATCGGGATTCAGTGAAACGCTATCGATGCCTTCTTGCATTAACCATTTAGCCAAATCAGGATGATCAGACGGTCCCTGACCACAAATACCTATGTATTTGTTGGCCTTGCGACAAGCTTGAATCGCCATGCTGAGTAGCTTTTTAATCGCTGGATTTCGCTCATCAAATAGATGAGCGATGATTGCAGAATCTCTATCGAGACCCAAAGTTAACTGGGTTAAGTCATTCGAACCGATTGAAAACCCATCAAAATGTTCGAGAAACTCATCAGCAAGCAAAGCGTTTGAAGGAAGCTCGCACATCATGATGACTCGTAGTCCATTCTCCCCTCTTTTTAGGCCATTTTTTTCGAGTAATTCGATAACCTGTGCGGCTTCGTCAACGGTCCTTACAAATGGGATCATAATTTCAACATTGGTCAGCCCCATATCTGCTCGCACTCGTTTGATAGCTCGGCATTCCAACTCAAAACATGCCATAAATTCGTCAGAAATATATCGTGATGCGCCTCGGAACCCCAACATTGGATTTTCTTCCTCTGGCTCATAAAGATGACCACCAATTAAGTTAGCATACTCATTGGACTTAAAATCTGACATTCGAACGATCACTTTTTCCGGCGAAAAAGCCGAGGCGAGTGTCGAAATTCCTTCCACCAATTTGTCGACGTAAAAAGATACCGGATCGGCGTAACCTGCCATTTGATCGCCAATAGTCGCTTTTAGATCGTCGTCTGTGAGTTGATCAAAATCTAACAATGCACGTGGATGGACGCCAATCATACGGTTAATGATAAATTCTAATCGAGCCAGACCGATTCCATAATGCGGTAATCTTGCAAAATCAAAGGCTCTATCGGGATTACCAACATTCATCATAATTTTGAAGGGTAAATCGGGCATATTACTGATTTCACTTTCATTAATTTTGAAATCTAATAAACCTTCATAAATATTTCCTGTATCCCCTTCTGCACAAGAAACAGTCACTTCTTGATTTGGCTGGATCAATTGAGTGGCGTTACCGCAACCCACAACGGCAGGAATTCCTAGCTCACGAGCAATGATTGCCGCGTGACAAGTTCGTCCCCCTCGATTGGTGACTATTGCCGATGCTCTTTTCATAATCGGCTCCCAATCTGGGTCAGTCATATCAGTGACTAACACATCGCCAGCTTGAACTTTCGACATTTCAGAAAGATCGCTAATTAATCGAGCCGCACCTTTACCTATTTTTTGACCAATCGCTCGGCCGGTCGCAACCACTGACGAAGTGTTTTCTAAAACGTAGCGTTCAATAATTCGTCCGTCATCACGACTTCTAACAGTTTCAGGACGAGCTTGCACGATATACAGTTTTCCGTCGGCACCATCTTTCGCCCATTCAATATCCATTGGACGTTGATAGTGTTTCTCGATAATCATCGCCTGTTTAGCAAGTTCTTCAATTTCATCATTATTGATGCAGTATTGCTGTCTTTCACTCATTGCAACTTCGATGGTTTCAACGGACTTACCATGGCCCGACTGTGCGTCTGAGTCAGTGGTATAGATCATTTTAATTGCCTTTCCACCAATATTTTTACGGACAATGGCCTGTTTTCCGGCTGCTAGAGTTGGTTTATGCACATAAAATTCATCGGGATTAACTGCGCCTTGTACGACTGTTTCACCTAAACCATAAGCGCCAGTAATAAAGACCACATCGGAAAAACCGGATTCTGTATCGATAGTAAACATGACTCCGCTGGATGCTAGATCGCTGCGGATCATTTTTTGAATACCTGCAGATAATGCAACTTCGCTGTGTTCAAATCCTTGGTGGACGCGGTAGGAAATTGCACGATCGTTAAACAATGAAGCAAACACTTCTTTTAACGCCAGTTTGACATTTTCCCAACCTCTAACATTAAGAAAGGTTTCCTGTTGACCCGCAAAAGAGGCGTCCGGTAAGTCTTCAGCAGTCGCTGATGAACGAACCGCAACCGCAAACTCATCATTTGCATCGCCTTTTAGGGTTAAATAAGACTCGTAGATAGCGTCTTCTAATTCCGTTTGAAAAGGCGTTTCCATAACCCACTGGCGCACTTTCTTGCCAATCACGGCAAGTGCATCAACATCTTCAACATCCAGTGCGCTCAACTCCGCCTGAATTTTGTCGTGAAGCCCACTTTGATCCATAAATGTGCGAAAAGCGTCCGCGGTAGTGGCAAAACCATTCGGGACACTAACACCCATATTACTTAAATTGCTGATCATTTCGCCTAGTGAGGCGTTTTTGCCTCCCACTCGATCAACATCGTTCATTCCTAAACCGTCATACCAAAGTACATTGTCTTGCACAGTTTTCACTCCAACCTGATGCTTTGTGGGTGCTAGTTGCAATAATTCTTCATCATTCAGTGACGAACGAGGAAGTATATCGGTTGCTTGAGCACCCAGAGCATGATTAAATTAATAATGAGTGGGCTATTTTACTGCATGGTGAGGAAATATGAAACGCAAAGTCTTTTTTGTTTCAGATAGAACAGGAATTACTGCCGAAATGTTCGGCCAATCGCTATTATCTCAATTTGAGGAGAGTGAGTTTGATGAAACAACCTTACCTTTCATCGACAGTATCGAAAAGGCCCACGAAGTATGCCGCATTCTTGCAAAAGCCGAACAAGATAGCGGCCAAAGGCCAATCGTATTTGATACCATCGTTATTCCCGAAATTCGGCAAGTTGTTCAATCGAGCGGAGCATTAGTCCTCGATTTTTTTCATACCTTTATCGGACCGCTGGAAAAAGAACTCAAACAATCTTCAGGCTTTAGAGTGGGCAAAACCCACTCTCTTACCAACGCGGCGGCCTATGATTCACGGATTGACGCAGTCAATTTCGCCCTAAATAATGACGATGGCATCACCATGCGTCACTATGACAAAGCTGATGTGATTTTGGTCGGCGTTTCCCGTTGCGGAAAAACGCCAACATCTTTATATATGGCAATGCAGTTTGGTATTAAAACGGCAAATTATCCGTTTACCGAAGATGATATGGATAATTTGGCATTGCCGCCAGATTTGAGAAAATTCAAAAACAAGATTTTTGGCCTAACGATTAATCCCAATCGGTTGCACGACATAAGAACAGAAAGGAAAGCGAATTCTCGATACGCATCTTTGAAGCAATGCCAATTTGAAGTTAGAGAAGTCGAATCTTTGTACCGGCGACTAAAAATCGAGCATCTAAATACTACCTCTCGATCGGTCGAAGAACTTTCCGCAAAAATACTGGCGTCGACGGGTATAAAAAGAAAAGTTTTTTAGATTTAGAGCGGGCTTATTTTTGTATTTGGTAGCTTAACCACCATTTTTCTGTTTCTGAATTGGCTTGCGCACCCAAACTAATCACCCCTGCACCTTTCAATACAAGCTCATCCCGTCGAAGGTAACTGGTGGCGCCATCTTCGGTACGAACATAGGTTCCATTAGTGCTTTGATCGGTCAACACAAAATTACCGCGTTTGACACCGATTTTTGCGTGAAATCTCGATGCTAACTCGGCGCCAACAACTACATCGCAATCGTCACTACGGCCCAGTTGAAGCCCCGAACCTTCTGTGTCGGTAATATATTCATTACCATTACAATGCAAAACCAATTCTTGTTTTAATTGTTCGATCAAATTATCAATCGACATCATGCGCGTAACGCCAGCATTTTCCCAGACCATTTCACTTATGATGACTTCTTCGGACTTTCCTTTGAGATGAACTTTATCGAAATCTCTGGTTTTATCACACAATTCTGGAGAGAGACTGTTCGCGGTGGATTTACTTAGGATAATTTGCCGACCTTTAGCAATGCCAGCCATTCTAGCGGCAACGTTAACAGAATCACCAAATATATCGCCATCTTCTTGCAATATGGCTGGACCGGTATGAAAGCCAATTCTTACCGCGACAAAAGTCCCTTGAACCATCCCCAGTTCAAGTTTTTCTTGTATTTGGATTGCCGCGTTCGCAGCATTATCAGCCGAACTAAAACGACACATCACTTCATCGCCAATGGTTTTAATAACCGTTCCTTGGTTATTAACAACTGACGTTTGCATGAGTTCAATCACCTCGGAAATGACACTATTGGCAATAACGTCACCTAACTGCTCGTAAAGCTTAGTACTACCGGCAACATCGGCAAACATTACTGTGCATGAATCGATTGTACTGGTTGGCATTTGAATAAAAAACCGTCTTTGGCTAAGTTAAATGGCTTGTTACGAGAATAGGATATTTAGGAGGGATTAGCAAATTGACAGAATAGCGTTAAATGGCTGGAAATTTGACTAAAGTAGTATTGTTCGCAGCTTCCGCGTCCTGCTCACGCCCCTTACCTACTTCCTGTAGGCAAAGCTTCCGCTCCCTGCTCACGCCCCTTACCTACTTCCTGTAGGCAAAAAAAAGCCACCAAAATGGTGGCTTAACTTTATCGGAAATTCGTCGTATTGAGCAATAAAGGGGTAACTCTCAATGACATCCGAATGCCTAACTAACAACCGAAGGGGAAATCGTCTTCTAATAACTCTGACAGGCTCTTTCTGGTTTAGTTCAAACATCTTTGAGTTATTTTCGATAAATCGTCAAATAATCCAAAATAGATCTCATAATTCACGGAAATTCTTCCTACCAACGCCTTATTCGTAACGCACTCTCCTCAGCGAGCTTTTATCGGTATGCTCAAATCCCTTGCCATATATTTGCAAAGAAGTGGTTTCCTTGTAATCTAGTTGGTCACCGTCAACCTGTAAAGCCATTTCAAATGCTACTGTTTTTGCTTTTTCGAGCATAAATGGCGACTGCAAAACGCCAAAAGTATCACTACCCGCTTCTGCTCGTACTTTAAAGGTGGTTGATTCGCCATTTTTCTCAAAGTTGCCTCCAGCTAACACACAGACTGCTCGCGGTATGCTTAAAGAATGCATAATTAATCCGCTACTTGGCTCATAAATCCAATGCCCAATTTGATCATGAAATATACGTCCAGTACTTAACTTTCGTACCAGATGGTGATATCGAACTGAAACCAGTTGTT
>Ga0316209_1000568_pt1 | contig 60722 bp, 66 predicted proteins | sample 6monopyrite_MG_FD_204945 | JGI IMG/M metagenome (GOLD analysis project Ga0316209, IMG submission 204945) | Microbial mat bacterial communities from mineral coupon in-situ incubated in ocean water Damariscotta River, Maine, United States -... | ecosystem: Environmental > Aquatic > Marine >... | reverse complement strand
TTTTGCCGTGAACTGAAAGATAACCCTGAAACAGCGTCCATCGCGATCATATCCATTGGCGTCGCGGATACGGCGCGCGCACGTTTTGCTGCCTTGGATGCAGGGGCTGATGATGTTTTGCCGCGGCCTATCAATGACGCCTTGTTGCTGGCGCGCATCCGGTCATTGTTGCGGGTCCGCAATGCACGCCAAGAGCTGATTTTGCGCGACGGCACGAGCCGCGCGCTTGGGTTTGAAGAAGTCCGCAAAGGATTTGATGCGGCCGCACATGTCGCGTTGCTGTCCCATTCCGAGGCCTCGGGTGATGTGTTGGCAGAAAAGCTGGACAGCCAGTTTTCGCTGCCCGTCACGCGTTTCGATACCGATCAGGTGTTGACCCAATCGGCAAGCCTGCCTGTGCCCGACCTGTTTGTAATTGATGGCACACAAGATCTTGATGGTGGACGTGGCATTTTCCGGTTAATTTCTGACCTGCGGTCCCGGTCCGAAACCCGTCTTTCGTCACTTCTTGTGGTGTTGCCTGACAATCTGCCCGATATCGCAGCGCTTGTTCTGGATCTGGGTGCGGATGATGTCATCGGTGTTAGCGTTTCACGTGGTGAAATCGGTCTGCGCACCAAAGCCCTTGTGCATCAAAAACTGCTTTATGACAAATTGCGTGATACCGTTCGCGACGGGTTACATGCCGCTGTTACAGATTCCCTGACTGGTCTGTATAACCGCCGCTATATTGAACCCCATCTGGCGCGTATTGCCGAACAGGCAGAATCTACGCAACGTGAATTTGCAGTCATGATGTTGGATATTGATCATTTCAAGTCGATCAATGACCGTTATGGTCATGCGGCTGGCGATAAGGTTTTGATCGAAATTTCACGGCGGTTGCGCGAGAATCTGCGGTCGATTGATTTGGTCGCCCGCATTGGTGGCGAGGAATTTATGGTCGCCATGCCGCGCACCGGCACAGATCAAGCCGAAGCTGCAGCCGAACGTCTACGCCGCATGGTATCGTCCAAGCCGTTCTCGATGGGCACCGATCACCCCTACCTGACGGTCACCGTTTCAGTGGGCGTAGCCATTGGTGGCCTTACCCCGTTAGATGGCGATCAAATCGAGGCGATGTGCAACCAAGCAGATGCAGCACTTTACGTGGCTAAAAACGCGGGCCGTGATAAGGTTGCGATGAGCAACGCCGCCTAGTTTTTGCGGCGTCCGCCATTTTCCAACCGGTCCGCCAGCGCAGCCCGGGCCTGCGGCGTCATTGCGGCAAGCCGTGCCAGAAATGCGGTCTGAGCATCTTGCTGGATTTTCTGGGACCTGATCCGAAATGATCCCATAATCTGTGCAAAGGCATCCGCATCAAACGGCTCGGCCCGCAGTTCGGTCGCCAAATCCCTAACTTTTTCTGACAATTCATCGTGGTCCAGTGGCTGCGCACCACGCTTGCGCATTGCTTGTCCGATGGCGCGCCGGTCCTCGGGCTCCAAGACCCGTCCGAGGGGGCCAAAATCGAAAGACATGCGCTGCGGCGGACCGTCATGTGCGCGTCCCGAAACCACCATGCCGATAGCACTGCCAATCACCGCCACATTCAATGCCAATGATAGCACAAGCACCGTGCGCCACATGCGGCTTGGTTTGGTCATTGCATCAACCATCTGTCAGTGCCTCCGTAAAATATGCGTTTGTGTCGCCGAACAAATCAACTGTCACTGGCGTGCCGATCAATTCCGCCGTCCATGTGGACAACGCCGCAGGCGGAGCCACACCAAACCAAAGCCCCGCAACACCTGCCATCGCAAGGCCACCAACCGATGGCCATCCACCGATCATATCCAAGATTCCCGCCAATAGCGATGACGTTGCGGCGCGGGTTGGGGCCGTTTGCGCGAAATGGGCATCATTTAGGACGCGTGCCATCAAGTCATCAGGAACGGTTGGCACTTGGTTCCGGGCCGCGTCAAAAAGATCATCCAGAAAATCGTCATCTGATTTAGTCATCATCATACCCCAATGCTGTTTTGTGCTTGCCCAAACTGTCCGCAAGCGCCCGTTTGCCGCGCGCGGTCAGACTTTCGACCGAACGAATGCTGATATCCATTATCTGCGCGATTTGCGGATTGGAAAGTCCTTCCAGATGCCGCAACGCAACCGCCTGCGCCTGACGCTCTGGCAGGTCGGCCAAAGCCGCAGAAAGCGCGCGCATCCGCGCGTTTTCCTGCATCCGCGCTGGCGCGCTTAATTGCGGATCGACGGCTTCGGCGATCTGGTCCAACGACACCCCGCGCCGCTTGCGTAACCGGTCCGTGCAAAGATTGGCGACCACCCGAAACAACCAGGTCGATACCTGAGCCTCGTCCTGCCGCCAATCGGGGGCAATTTTCCATAGCCGCATCATCGCGTCCTGTGCCACATCCTCTGCCTCGGCCTGATCGGCCAGCATCCGCGTCGCTTGTGCCAAAACACGTGGCAAAAGTCGGGCGGACAATACCTTTGCTGCCTCTCCATCCCCTTGGGCGTAGGCCAGCAAAATCACGCCATCGGGCGCATCGCTCCAATATCCCGTCGGGGGTGTCATGTGTTAAATAGGTATCCAAATTCATCCGACTTCGCAACGGGTGAGGCCGTTTCCTGCCTCACCCAAAAAGGTTTTACCCCCGACGTCCGTGGCCTTTGCCACCACGGTCATCACGGTCGCCGCGCTTACCACGTTCATCGCGGTCTTCGCGCTTCTCGCCGGCATTATCAAACTCTTCCTGGCTGATTTCACCGTCGTCATCGGCGTCGATGCGCGACAACATCCGCTCCGCATTGTTGTCGCGCGGTGCCATTTCGTCGGCTTGCAATACGCCATCGTCATTGGCATCCAGGCGCGACAACACGCGTTCTGCGCGCTGCTGTGCCATGTCAGCTTGCGACGCTGTCAATTCTGCCAAGGAAATCGCACCGTCGCCGTCAGTGTCCATTTCCACAAACTTTGCCGTGCGCGCAGCTTCGAGTTCTGCCACGCTAAGCGACCCGTTGCCATCGGCATCAAGTGTTGCAAAGTCAGGCATTTCGCGAGGCTCGCCGCGCCCTGCGGCACTTGCATCAAGTGCTGTCAAAGAAATGCCTGCTACGATTGCCGCGATCAATACTGTCGATTTCATGTGTCTGTCCTTTTACTTGTTTCACCAAGGCACCATTTGCGCCGTTGACCCCTCTTCAACGTGCCGCAGCAAACTTTCCGTCGCGATCTATCAAAGTTTTTTGCCTGCGGTTTCTTGCGTCACGCCGCCGCAATGTGCAGCTTGTGCTTTTCAAGGCGCGCAAAAAGCCCCATGTCTGTTCCACAAGCCTGACCGGAGCCCGAACATGACCACAGCCGTAATTGACGACCGCCCACCGAAACCTGCGATGTTGCGCGGGGTCCGTCGCAAGTGCCCCAATTGTGGTGAGGGGAATATGTTCACAAGCTACCTGAAGGTCACCGATCAATGTGATGTTTGCGGCGAAGAATTGCGCCATCACCGCGCGGATGATGGCCCCGCCTATTTGACGATCCTGATCGTCGGGCATTTGCTGGCACCGCTAATCCATCTCGTATGGACAAATTTCCGCCCCGATCCATTGGTCATGATCGCGATTTTCGCGACCTTTACGGTCTCGCTGTCATTGTTTTTGTTGCCCCGCCTCAAAGGTCTTGTGGTTGCGATACAGTGGTCGCGACGGATGCACGGGTTCGGGGCCGTGGCCTAGATCATGCAGATAAACGTTCCCATTCGCGATGCCGCAACGATGATTATTTTGCGCGACCGTCACACATCACCGTCGGTGCTCATGGGGCAGCGTGGCAAAACAGCCGCCTTCATGCCGGGCAAATTTGTGTTTCCCGGTGGCGCGGTTGATCCCAATGATGCCGATGTGCCCAGCAGCCCGCTGCCCGCACTCTGCGCCGACCGGCTTGCGGATCGCTCGAACGTACAGCCTGCGGCAATTGCCAATGCTGCGGTGCGCGAGCTTTGGGAAGAAACCGGTCAGGTTTTGGGCCTGCGTCAGGTTTGGGACATGCCACCACAAGGCTGGCGCGGGTTTGCCGCCACAGGGCACATCCCCCATGGGTCCGCGCTGCAATTTTTCTTTCGCGCGGTGACGCCGCAAGGCTCTGCACGCCGCTTTGATGCGCGGTTTTTGCTGGCGGATGCCGCCGATCTGATCACAGACCCCGATGATTTTTCGGGTGCCGAAGATGAGCTTTCGCATCTGCAATGGGTTCCGCTGAAAGACGCGCGTGCGTTTGATCTACCCTTTATCACGCAGGTCGTGCTGGCCGAATTGATTGGTCATATCCGACAGGACGGTCCGCCCAAAACCGTGCCGTTTTTCGCCAACGAGGACGAGCGGCATCTGGTGCACCGCTTGGGCGGTGCCAGCCCGCTTTAGATCACAAGCACCAGCAGGATGATGCTGCCGGTTAATAACAAAAGCCCCTGCCATTCGCGGCGGCTGGTCCGTTCGCCAAAGACAAACGCCCCGACCAACACCGAAAACAGCAGTTCGATTTGCCCCAGCGCATTCACATAGGCCACCGTTTGCAGGGTAAATGCGGTGAACCACCCCAATGATCCCACCATCGAGCTAAGCCCGACAAGCGACGCGGTCCGCCATGCGCGCAACACGCGGGTGATCTCGCCGCGCTCGCGCCAGACCAGCCAAAGCGCCATCACCGTGGTTTGAAATGCTGTGACAAAGGCCAAGGTCACAATCGCGCGGTAAAGCACATCGCCACTGCCAAGCGACAAGGACGCGCCGCGATAGCCGTTTCCTGAAAACCCGAAACTAAGGCCCGACATAAGCCCCAAAGCCGTGCCCTTGTTCCAGATGCGCTGATATAATCGTCCGGTGATCGCAGGCACATCCGACAGTAAAAGAACCCCAAAAAGCCCGAGCAAAATTGCGCCCAACCCCGCAAGACTGATCACATCGCCCAAGATGACAAAGCCGATCAAGGCGCTGAGTAGAACTTCGGTTTTCTTGAACGTAATCCCGACCGCAAAATTGCGATGGCTGAAAAGCGCCACGACACAGGCGGTCCCGATGATCTGCGAGGTGCCGCCAAGTGCGGCGTAGCCCCAAAACGAGGGCGGTATTTCGGGCGCGCCCTGCCCGCTCGCCCGCGCATAGATCACAGCCGTAATGGCGACCAACGGTGCCGAGTAGACAAACCGCGCGAATGTGGCACCACCCGTCGACAAATTGCTCGCCTTGAGTTGTTTTTGCAGCATAAAGCGCAGGGTTTGCGCCAAAGCCGCACCGATTGTGATGGGTATCCATAGCTCCATGCAGGCTCTATGGCCCGTGGCTAGCGTTTTTGCCAGAGAGGATGTGCAACCGGATCCTTGGCCCGCCACGCATAGCGCCGCAGAATGTCCCAATACGAGCGATAGAAATACCCGTCATTGCGGCGCAGGTAATTGGCCTTATTGGCTGCATAAAGTCGGGGCAATTTATACCACGCGACCGTCGGATGAACGTGATGAACGACGTGCAGGTTGTTGTTGAGAAACAAAAATCCGAACAGCCCACCGCTTTCCACGATTGCTGTGCGCGCACGGCACTGCGGGGCTGCTTTATGTTCCAGAAAGGTGCGTAGCTTCAGGATCGACAAACCGATATAGACGCCGAATGCATAGGTCCACAAACTGGTGGGCGAGACCCAGACAATGCTTAACACCAGCGCCATCGCCGGCAGATGCCCAAGCCATTGCCGCAGAGATCGCGCCGTCATTCCGTGAATTTCGCCCACCGCAAAACTGACAAGTCCGATGATGGGCCCAAGCACGAGCCGTCCCAAAAGCGTGTTATTAACCGACAACAGCCAGCGCAAAGCGGGGTTGGCACGCTGCCAAACATCGGGGTCAAGGTAATTGGTCTCGGGGTCCTCATAAGGGTCGGTCAGCATCGGATCATAGTGATGCGCCAGATGGGTGTCGCAAAACCGCGCATAGGGCACAAGCACAACAAGGCTGGGCCAAACGAGGGCTGTATTGAGCCACGCGGTGCGGAACGGATGCCCGTGCAGGGCCTCGTGTTGCAGCGACGAATGCAACGTAATCACCGGCCCCAGCAAAACGAGTGTCAGCCAGATCGGCGCCCAGAACAGCAAGGCGCCCCAAACGGCATAGCAGGCGAGAATAAGAAAAAGTGTTGGTATATCAGTGTGTTTGAACATGCTTTGTCATCGCAGCACAGACCACCTTGGACCAGTCCGTCAATGGTTCACAAAATGAAAAATATGTGATTATAATCACCTATTATGATAAAAGTTGACAAACGCGACCGCGCCGCCCTATTCCGCACCCGCTTGGCCACGGCCATTGCGCTGGCGGGATCAAGCCAAAGCAAACTTGCACGCGACACCGGCGTCGACCGCTCGACGCTGTCGCAATTGCTGCGCGACGACGGGGCGCGTTTACCCAATGCCCAGCTTGTGGCGGCCTGCGCCGCGGCACTTGGCGTAAGTGCGGATTGGCTGCTTGGGTTATCGGACCTGCCCCAGCAAGCCGCGGACCTGATGGCGGCGGCAATGTCGATCACCCAAGCGCCACGGGCCTTGATCGACGAGGCCATCTTTGCGTGGCACAAAGAGGCCGCAGGTTACAAAATCCGGCACGTGCCCGCTGGGCTGCCCGATTTGATCAAAACCAATGAGATGCTGCGCTGGGAATACCAGCCGTCGCTGGGCAAAACCACCGAGCAAGCCGTCGGTGCCAGCAACGACCGTCTGACATGGATGCAGGCCGCACGCTCCGACTATGAGATCGCGTTTTCCACGTGTGAATTAAGCAGTTTTGCCAAGGCAGAGGGCTATTACACCGGATTACCGCTGGACATCAGACTGGCTCAATTGCAACGCATTCGCACGCTTCACGGCCAGATGTATCCGTCGATGCGCATTTACCTTTTCGACCAGCGGCAGTTATTTTCCGCACCGGTCACGGTCTTTGGGCCACTCTTGGCCGTCATCTATTTAAGGCAAAACTATCTGGTGTTTCGCGACCGCGACCGCGTTGCTGCACTGACCAGCCACTTTGACGGGTTGGTGCGGTCCGCAACGATCTCGCCGCGCGACATGGACGCCCATTTGGACCAGTTGATCCGCGAGGTAAGCTAGATTTTCGGATCCGGATTTTCAGTGTGCCCGTCCACAGCAATCACTTGCCCCGATACCAATCGCGACAGATCGCTGCCCAAAAAAACCGCCATATTTGCGACATCTTGCGCCGCCACAAAACTGCGCATGGATGTGCCGGATGCATAGCCGTCATAAACCTGATCACGGGTCATGCCCTTGGCTGCTGCTTCTCGGACGAGCACCCCCTCCATGCGCGGTCCCTCAACGGCGCCGGGGCAGATCGCGTTTGCGCGAATGCCAAATGGGCCCAGCTCCATCGCCACGGTTTTCATCAAGCCAATGATCGCCCATTTCGCCGCCGCATAGGGCGCGCGGTTGGGATAGCCGTAGATGCCGGCGGTGGAGGAGGTGAAAACAATCGCGCCCCTGCCCGCCGCTTTCATCAATGGCGCTGCATATTTGGTCGCTAGAAAAGCACCCTCAAGGTTCACCGATACGCAAGAGCGCCAGTCGTGCAACGCCACATTTTCGATCAAACTCGTGGGGCCCGCGATGCCTGCGTTGGCGCATAGCACATCTAACCCGCCCGCTTGTGCGATGCGGTCGAATAGCGCGGCAACCTCGGCCTCGTCACTGGCATCCACACGGTGGGCGTGCCAATCTGCGGGCACCGTTTCAAGTGCGCCCGCATCCACATCTGTTACCCAAACCTCGAACCCCGCGGCGGCAAACCCTTCGGCTATTGCACGCCCGATGCCGGCGGCACCTGCGGTGATCAGAACGCGGTTCATTTCACGCCGACTGCTTTGCCCGCGCCAACCGGTTTGGGCAGCGTGGCATGTGCTTCGGCGAGAATTGCTAGTGCGGTGGCAACCCGTGGCGCAGGCTCGCTGGCCTTGCGCGTCTCGAGACTGACGTGGATCAGCATATGTTCGCCGGTTGCCAGCTCACGGGTGCCTTCGAACATACGGTGAAACAGGTGCATTTTCTTGCCCTCGCCTGCCAACACCTGTGTCTCGATATGGATTTTGGCGCCGGCATGAACCTCGTCCAAATGCCGGATATGGGTCTCGGCGGTGAAATAGCTGCCACCGCTGGCAATATACTCCGCGTCACAGCCGACCACGGCCATCATCCGGTCGGTGGCATCGCCAAAGGCCTGCAAATACCGCGCCTCGTTCATGTGTCCGTTGTAGTCGGTCCAGTCCAGCGGCACGGCACGGCGCACGCTCACCACGGGTTTTGACGGGTCCGCAGGCATCGTGGCGTGATCGCCGATGCGCTGATCTTGCGCATTCAATAGTGCGCCTGCGCCAAAGTCCTGCGCCTTGAGACCGCGCAGAATAGTCACAAGGTTATTGTCACGCGCACGTTCCAATTCGCGGATCGTCATATGGCCTGATTGCGCGTCCGATTGCCCCGCGATCTGATCTATCAAATCCTCGGTCAGCTCGGGCACATCCATCAGCTTGGTCCACGGCCACGACAGGCACGGGCCGAATTGCTCGATGAAATGCCGCATTCCCGCCTCTCCACCCGCAATGCGGTAGGTTTCAAACAGGCCCATTTGCGCCCAGCGCAATCCAAACCCATAGCGGATCGCATCGTCGATTTCTTCCGTCGTCGCAATCCCGTCCTTGATCAGCCACAGCGCCTCGCGCCAGACGGCCTCTAGGAACCGGTCCGCGATATGGGCGTCGATTTCGGCGCGCACATGTAATGGAAACATGCCGATTTCGGTCAGAATATCTTTGGCACGCGCGATCAATGCGGGGCTGTTTTTATCCGTCGGCACCAGCTCGATCAGCGGCAACAGATAGACGGGGTTAAAGGGATGCGTGACCACGATCTGCTCGGGACGGGTCGCACAGCCCTGCAATTCCGACGGTTTGAAACCGCTGGTCGACGAGCCGATAATCGCGTCCTTCGCACAGTGTTCCTGCAAGGTCTGGTAGACTTTGCGTTTCAACTCCAACCGCTCTGGCACGCTTTCTTGTATCCACGCGACCCCTGCCACGGCATCGGACATGGTGTCGAAATAGGTAAGCGTCCCCTCGTCGGGCAGTGCCACATCGGACAATCCGGGCAAGGACCGGCGCGCGTTGTCGATCACTTCGCCAATCTTGCGCTGTGCCTGCGGGTCAGGATCAAAGACCCGCACGTCCCATCCCATCAGCAAAAACCGCGCCGCCCAGCCACCGCCAATAACGCCGCCGCCGATAATGGCCGCTGATTTCCCCATGTCGTTCCCCTATCTTATGTCTCTATTGGCGGTTTTCGGTCACTGTGGCACAGCCATTAATCTGGCCAGATCATACCCGTTGAAATCCAGCACTTCGCGCGCAGCATTCAGCCGGTCTTGCGGAATTTGCGGATCGCGGTTCAAAATCCAGCCCGACCGCCCGTTTGGCGCCCCGACCACAGCGGTCCTGTAACCTTCATCGACCCACAGCACCCAATAGTCGGACGCGCCAAATGGCACGGATGGAAATCGCACCGCAAGCCGGCCCGGACCCACGATTTCAGCCGAGCCGCTGATCGTCGATTTGACCGATCCATCAAGGTTGCGACACACGTTCAAAACCGAAATGTCGCCATCATCTTGCAGCCCGTAGGTCGCGGTGACCTTGGCGCAACCGACCTCGAACCGCACCGGAAAACGGGCGACTTCATACCATGTGCCCAAATACCGCACGGGATCAAACACCGCCTTGGAGGCAATGGGCACGGATGTATCGCGGTACCCTTCGAACAATCCACCAACCTTTTCATCGGGCAAGGGCGTGCCACAGGCGGCCAACAACACAAGCGCAATCAGCGGCTTCATTTCGCGACCGGTGCGCGCTTTGTCAGGCCCAGTTTGTCGCGCACTTCGGCGGGGGAAATGATCCGCGCGCCCAGATTTGTCACAAGGTTTGCCGCACGTTCAACCAATTGCGCATTTGTCGCCAAGACGCCGCGATCCAGCATCAGATTGTCCTCCAACCCGACCCGCACATTCCCGCCCGCCAGCACAGAGGCCGCAGCCATCGGCATTTGCGAGCGTCCCAGCCCAAACGCGCTGAACGTCCAGTCGTCGGGCACATTATTGACCATCGCCATAAATGTATTGAGATCATCAGGTGCGCCCCAAGGCACGCCCATGCAAAGTTGCACCAAGGCACCGGGTGCCAGAACGCCGTCTTTCACCAACTGCTTGGCATACCACAAATGGCCGGTGTCAAAGGCTTCGATCTCGGGCTTTACGCCCAGCTTTGTCATCATCGTGCCCATCGCCGTCAACATGCCGGGCGTATTGGTCATGACATAATCGGCTTCGGCGAAATTCATGGTGCCACAATCAAGCGTGCAAATCTCGGGCAGGCATTCGGCGATATGCGCCACGCGTTCAGTTGCACCGATCATGTCGGTGCCCGCAGCGGTCGGGAATGGCGCCTCGCTCGAGCCGAAAATAATATCACCCCCCATGCCCGCGGTCAGGTTCAACACCACATCAACCTCTGCGTCGCGAATCCTGTCGGTCAGTTCACGATACAACGCCAGATCACGCGAAGGCGCGCCGGTTTCAGGATCACGCACATGGCAATGCACCACCGCCGCCCCCGCACGCGCGGCATCAATCGCGCTTTCGGCGATCTGCTTGGGCGAGCGCGGCACATGCGGGCTGCGGTCTTGCGTGCTGCCCGAGCCCGTCACGGCACAGGTGATGAAAACCTCACGGTTCATTTCCAACGGCATATCATGTCCCCCTGACGATATTTCATCGTGACGTTCTGCGATTCCCTGCGCAAGCGCAATACACCGCGATCCATTCTTGTGATCCTGACTAGTAAGGCATCGGATTGGCGCGGTGCACCGCATCTATTTCCGCACGCAATTCAGCCGAAATCTGCACATCTTTGCCCGCAAGAATATGGGCCAACTGGTCCGAGGTCGTGGCCCCGAAAATCGCCGAAACAGGGAACGGGCGGCTGCCCTGCCAAGCCAGCGCCATGTGCACAGGGTCAACGCCATGTTTGGCCGCAAGGTCCAGATAGGCTTGGACCACGGGCAAAACGCGCGGCGTCATGCGCCCGCCCAGTTCAGCCCCGATAGACCGGCGGCTGCCCTGCGGGATCGCACCGCCTTGATATTTACCCGTCAACAATCCGCAAGCCAGCGGCGAAAACGCAAGTAGCGTCACATCCTCGTTGACCGCCATTTCTGCCATGTCCGTGTCGTAAAGCCGGCACAACAAGGAGTATTCGTTTTGCACCGAGGCCATGCGTGGCAGGCCCGCAATTGCTGCACAATCCACCCACTTGGTCATACCCCATGCACTCTCGTTGGACATGCCGATGGCGCGGATTTTACCCGCTTTCACAGCCCCATCCAACGCGCCCAAGACATCCATCATGTGATCCAGTGTTTGCTGACGGTCCTGCCCCGACGGATCATAGGTCCAATTCTGCCGGAACATATAAGAGCCGCGCATCGGCCAATGCATCTGGTAAAGGTCGATCACATCGGTCTGGAGACGCGCCAGCGAGGTTTCAATCGCTGCGGTGATCACGGCCCCGTCATACCCGCGCCCATCGCGCACCCAGCCTGGATTGTTCCCCGACACTTTGGTTGCGATCACCACCTCGTCGCGGCGTCCACTGGCCGCAACCCAATTGCCGATCACCGTCTCCGACAGGCCGACCGTTTCGGCGCGGATCGGATTGACCGGATACATTTCCGCCGTGTCGATAAAATTCACCCCCGCATCCAGTGCCATATCAATCTGGCGATGCGCATCGGTCTGCGGCGTCTGATTACCAAAGGTCATCGACCCCAAGCACCACGTCGGAATGTCGATGCCAGTGCGGCCCAGTTTGATCGTCTTCATGTCACTTACCTTTTGATGCGAATTTCGGGGCAACCTAAACTGCCAGCGCCTGATGGCAAGACGCAAGAAAGCGACAGCGCGGGACGCTTTCGGCATTGCAACGATAGCCCTCGCCGCGCAGGGTCAATTCATGCGGATGATGGTCACCTTTAGCGCACTTTTCATGTCAGTTGCCTTGCTGCAATTGTCGACCGGCGGTGTAGGGCCGCTTGATGCGCTGACGGGGCTTTCGGCCGGGTTTAGCGCCGGCGAGGTCGGCTTTCTCGGCTCGGCTCATTTCTTTGGGTTTTTTATCGGATGTTGGTGGGCACCGCGCCTGATGGGCAGCATCGGGCATAGCCGGGCATTTGCCTCTTTCACGGCGATGGGCGCGATCGGGCTGGCTGCACATGTACTTGTCACTGATCCCTATTTCTGGGCGATTTTCCGCATTGCAACAGGGATTTGCGTCGCGGGCGCCTACACCGTCATCGAGGCATGGTTGCAAGCCAAAGTCACCAACGAGACCCGTGGTCGCGCGATGGGCAGCTACCGGATCGTGGATATGAGCGCGTCGTTTGTCGCCCAATTCATGATCGGTGCGCTGGCAGATATGCCAACCTATATCGCCTATAACCTGCTGACGATCCTGTGCTGCGCTGCGATTTTCCCGCTGACCCTGACGAAATCCGAACAACCAATTACGCCCGCAATTATGCGGCTGCGCCCGATGCTTGCGTGGCGCGCCTCACCATTGGCTGTGGCGGGTGTGCTTGTGGCCGCGCTTTCTAGTGCGGCGTTTCGCATGGTCGGGCCGATCTACGGCCAAGAGGTCGGGCTGGCGGCAAATCAAATCGGCTATTTTCTGGCTGCATTTGTGGCAGGCGGCGCCATCGCGCAATATCCCGTGGGCTGGCTTGCCGATAAATACGACCGGCGCTGGGTGCTGATCGGGTTGTCGGTGGCGGCAATCTTTGCCTGCATCATCACGGTGGCATCGGCGGGCATGGGCACTTTCGCGGTGATGGCCGCCGCAACCCTGTTTGGACTGACGACATTTCCCGTCTATTCGGTCGCCACCGCACATGCCCACGACTTTGTCACATCCGAGGACCGCGTCGAATTATCCGCCGCATTGATGTTCTTTTATGCCGTGGGCGCGATTGCAGCACCCTATACATCCTCGAACCTGATCGCATGGTATGGACCGACGGCTTTGTTCACCTTCATCTCGGCGGGGCACTTTTTGCTTGTGGTTTTTGGCCTAGGCCGGATGCGCGTGCGCCGCGCACCCACCGAGCGGACGCGCTATGTCTACGCGCCGCGCACCAGTTTTATGGTCGGGCGGCTGCTGGGGCGCAGCCGCGATAAAGATCAGAACGAATAGATCGCTGCAATCCGTGTCGTTGTGACATTGGTGCCGTAATCATCCATCATATCGCGGATAATCTCGCCGCGCATGTCCAAGGCGTTGGAGACCGGCACTTGCACGCCAATGCCGTAGTTATAGCCGGTGAAAGCATCCGCGCCTGCGTCGTAGCGCGTGCCACCAAGCGACGCGAGCGCTTTGACACTGCCAAAATCATAGCTGCCGATCAGACGCAAACGCGCCGTGTCATAGTCTCCGCCAAATGTTGCCGCTGCGCCGTATTCGGCCTCGGCCCCGATCGCGAAAGTGCCCAGCTCGTAATTGCCGCCAAGAAACAGCGACGCTGCGGTTTGCGTGTCGCCAGCATGTGGGCTTGCGTAGTCGAACGCCACGCCCGCATAGATATCTTGCGCCTGTGCAGCAGCGCCCGCCACGACAAATGCTGCGGCGAAAATTGATAGTTTCATGATGTGCCTCGTTTTTTGCTCGATTTATGGCCTACAATACCGCGCCACGGCAGGTTTTTCCAGCCCAACAGCACCGCGCGTCTGGCAACCAGCGGAAACCCCCGCTAGAACAACAGCAACTGTTAAAGGATGCTACCAAATGGCCCGTCACCTGATCACCTCCGCTATTCCCTATATCAACGGGATCAAGCACCTCGGGAATCTTGTTGGCAGCCAGCTGCCCGCCGATCTTTATGCGCGCTATCTGCGCGCGCGCGGTCACGAGGTTCTGTTTTTGTGCGCCACCGACGAACATGGCACGCCCGCCGAACTGGCCGCCGCCAAAGCAGGCAAGCCGGTAGCCGAATACTGCGCCGAGATGCACGATGTGCAGGCCGAGATTGCCAAAGGGTTTCGTCTGTCGTTTGACCATTTTGGCCGCTCGTCGAGCCCGCAAAACCATGCCCTGACCCAAGCCTTTGCTGGACGCCTGAACGAAATGGGCCTGATCCGTGAAGTCGTGGAGGAACAGGTTTATTCCCACGCCGATGGCCGTTTTCTGCCTGACCGCTATATCGAGGGCACCTGCCCCAATTGCGGGTTCGAGAGTGCGCGCGGCGATCAATGCGACAATTGCACCAAGCAGTTGGACCCGACCGATCTGATCAACCCGCGCTCTGCGATCTCGGGTGCGACCGATTTGGAAGTGCGCGAAACAAAGCATCTGTATTTGCGCCAGTCAGAATTGAAAGGCGACATCGCTGACTGGATCGGCTCGAAAACCGACTGGCCCATCCTGACCACATCGATTGCCAAAAAATGGCTGACTGACGGTGACGGATTGCAAGACCGCGGCATCACGCGCGACCTTGACTGGGGCATCCCCGTCAAGAACGGCACCGAAGATTGGCCGGGCATGGAAGGCAAGGTTTTCTACGTCTGGTTTGACGCGCCGATCGAATATATTGCCTGCGCGCAAGAATGGGTCGATGCAGGCAATGGGGCCGATTGGGAACGCTGGTGGCGCACCGAAAAAGGTGCGGATGACGTGACCTACACCCAATTCATGGGAAAAGATAACGTTCCTTTCCATACACTTAGCTTTCCCGCCACCATCATGGGTATGAAACAGGACTGGAAACTGGTCGATTACATCAAATCGTTCAACTACCTCAATTATGATGGCGGCCAGTTCAGCACATCGCGCGGACGCGGGGTGTTCATGGATCAGGCGCTAGAGATTTTGCCTGCGGACTATTGGCGCTGGTGGTTGTTGTCACACGCGCCCGAATCCTCGGATGCGGAATTTACCTGGGAAAACTTCCAGACTGACGTGAACAAGGATCTTGCCGATGTGCTGGGTAATTTCGTCAGCCGGATCACCAAATTCTGCCGCTCGAAATTTTCACAAGCCGTGCCCGAAGGCCCCGCTTATGGCCCCGCCGAGCAAGCGCTTATAGCTAATCTGACGGTCAAACTCGCCGAGTACCAAACCCATATGGACACGATGGAAGTGCGCAAATCCGCCGCTGATTTGCGGGCGATCTGGGTGCTGGGCAACGAGTATCTGCAAGCTGTGGCCCCTTGGACCACCTTCAAAACAGACCCCGATCAGGCCGCAATGCAGGTCCGTATGGGGCTGAACCTGTGCCGGCTTTATGGAGTGTTGTCCGCACCGTTTATCCCTGATGCCAGCGCGGATATTCTGGCCGCGATGAACGCATCTGATGCCACATGGCCTGATGATATTGCCGCAGCCGTCAACGCCTTGCCAATTGGCCATGCCTTTCAGGTGCCCGACATTACGTTCCGCAAAATCACCGATGACGAGCGCGCGACATGGGCAGCAAAATTCGCGGGCACGCGCGACTGATACCGGCCATGATAGTGATTTGGGATGCCTATTGAATGACCGGCCAATAGCAATTTCGACTGAAGGCCCGTTGACGAAAAGAACTAAATTTGAGGGGATACGTTGGTGGAATTGGAAATTTGCAGTTCCATTTCGACACCTTGGAGACGACATGTTAAGACCCAATGTGTGGCACCCTTGTGTAACAGTTGGGCACAATACAGCCTGTAAATACGATGACTTACACAATACCAAGGAGTTAGGATGGTGCTGTGAGAGAGGATTGAACTCTCGACCTCACCCTTACCAAGGGTGTGCTCTGCCACTGAGCTACCACAGCATCCGTGCGGGGGAATTAGCCGCATTCGACAATTGGTGCAAGCCCTCACTGGACGGTTTTTGTGTAGCTTGGTAACAGGGGCATTATGGACCATAAAAACCCGATCAAAAAACAGCGCACAGAGGCCGAAATCCGCGAGGAGCGGCTGAAGGCATCGTTGAAGGCGAATATGGCCAAACGCAAGGCGCAGACCCGTGCTAGGGCCGCTGCGACAGATAAAGAAAAGAAAGAGTAGGCAGGTATGGATTCGATCATTGTAAAGGGTGGCCGTGCATTAAACGGCAAGATCCATATTGCGGGTGCCAAGAACGCCGCGTTGGCGTTGATGCCTGCGACGCTGTTGTCCGAAGAGCCGCTGACGCTGACCAATGTGCCGCGCTTGTCCGATATCAAAACCATGACCGAGCTTTTGCGCTCGCTCGGCGCGCAGGTCACGTCGCTGCAGGACGGAAAAGTGCAGGTCATGTCCACGCACGGGGCGGTCAATACCACCGCTGACTATGATATTGTGCGCAAGATGCGTGCGTCCAACCTTGTGTTGGGGCCGCTGCTGGCGCGCGAAGGACATGCGATTGTATCACTGCCCGGTGGCTGTGCGATCGGGGCGCGTCCGATGGATATTCACACGGACGGCTTGGAAAAGATGGGCGCGTCGATTGAATTGAAGGACGGTTATCTTCATGCCAAGGCGGCGGGTGGCACGTTGAAGGGCGCTGTGATCGATTTCCCGTTTGCCTCTGTTGGCGCGACCGAGAACCTGATGATGGCGGCCACTTTGGCCAAGGGGACCACCGTGATCAACAATGCGGCCCGAGAGCCTGAAATTGTCGATCTGGCCAAATGTTTGCGCGCGATGAGTGCGCAGATTGAAGGTGACGGCACTTCGCGCATCGAAATTCAGGGTGTGGACCGTCTGTATGGTGCCACGCACGCGGTGGTGACCGACCGCATCGAGCTGGGCACTTATATGCTGGCGCCTGTGTTTACCGGTGGCGAGGTTGAATGTATCGGTGGCCGGATGGATCTGGTTGCGGCCTTTGCCGAAAAACTGGATGCCGCAGGTATCAACGTGACCGAGACCAAGGATGGGTTGAAGGTAAAGCGCCGTGGCGATCGCCCCCATGCCGTTGACGTGACAACAGAGCCGTTTCCGGGGTTCCCCACGGATTTGCAGGCCCAGATGATGGCGATGCTTTGCTTTGCTGATGGCACCTCGGTGCTGAAGGAAACGATTTTCGAGAATCGCTTTATGCACGCGCCTGAATTGGTCCGAATGGGGGCCAAAATCGAGGTGCACGGCAATACCGCGACCGTGCACGGCGTTGACAAGATGAAGGGCGCGCCGGTGATGGCCACGGATTTGCGCGCCTCGGTGTCGTTGATCCTTGCGGGGCTTGCGTCGGAGGGCGAAACGATTGTGAACCGCGTGTATCACCTTGATCGCGGCTACGAGCATGTCGAGGAGAAACTAAGTGCCGTGGGCGCGCAGATTGAACGGATAACAGGCAAATGAGTGACGCAAAGTTTGAAGACGGCGGTGACAAGCCGTTGCGCCTGAAGGCCATGGACGGCGAGGACTTGACGGTTCTGTCGTCGCTGGCGCAGGATGCGGTGTTTCCGGCCTCCGAGATGAAATGGGACCGCAAGGCGCGCCGCTTTGCGCTGCTGATCAACCGCTTTCGCTGGGAAGATGCGCCGAACGCCAAGATCGGCAAGCGTCAAGTCGAGCGCGTGCAGGCGGTGCTGTCGATCGAGGATGTGGTGGCGGTGCAAACCCAAGGGGTAAACGGTCGCGATGCAGATATGGTTCACGCGCTTTTGTCGGTAACATTCGAAGCCGGCGACGATGGCACGGGTCGCGTGGTTTTGACCCTTTCGGGCGACGGCGCGATTGCCATTGATGTCGAGGCGCTTGAGATTATGTTGCGCGATGTGACCCGCCCCTATATTGCACCATCGCGCAAGGTGCCGCAGCACGATTGACGTGCCAAGGAATCCCAGATGCCACAGTTTCTAAAGACCACCGACGCCGACTTCGAGGCCCGCTTTATTGCCCTGTTGGGGGCCAAGCGAGAGGATAGTCCCGATGTAGATGCCGTGGTGGCAGGGATTATCGCCGATGTGCGCGCGCGCGGTGATGCCGCCGTGATCGAGCTGACGAAAAAGTTTGACCGGTTGGAACTGACGCCGCAGACGATGCGCTATTCGGCGCAGGAAATCGAGGCCGAGTGCGCCTTGGTCAGTGACGCGGATCGCGCCGCACTTGAGTTGGCGGCCACGCGTATCCGTGCCTATCACGCGCGCCAGTTGCCACAAGATGCGATGTGGACTGACGAGGTGGGGGCCACGCTGGGCTGGCGTTGGACACCTGTGTCGGCGGCGGGACTATATGTGCCGGGCGGTTTGGCGTCTTATCCCAGTTCGGTGCTGATGAATGCGATCCCTGCAAAGGTGGCGGGTGTGGGCCGGTTGGCGATTGTGGTGCCGACCCCTGACGGTGTGAGCAATCCGCTGGTGGTAATGGCCGCGCGCATTGCGGGCGTCGACGAGATTTACCGCATTGGTGGTGCGCAGGCGATTGCGGCACTGGCCTATGGCACCGACACGATTGCGCCCGTTGACAAGATTACCGGGCCGGGCAACGCCTTTGTGGCGGCGGCCAAGCGCCGTGTGTTTGGCAAGGTCGGCATTGATATGATCGCAGGCCCGTCCGAGATTCTGGTGATTGCCGATGCGGATAATGATCCGGACTGGATTGCGCTGGATTTGCTAAGCCAAGCTGAACACGACGAGAGCGCGCAGTCGCTGTTGATCACGGATGACGCGGCCTTTGGACAGGCGGTCGCGGCGGCGGTCGAGACCCGGCTTACGACGCTGGAACGCCGCGCAATTGCGGGCAAAAGCTGGCAGGATTTTGGCGCGGTGATCACGGTGCGCGATATGGACGAGGCCGTGGCCCTGTCGGACCGCATCGCACCCGAGCATTTGGAATTATGCGTGGCGGATGCAGATGACATGGCGGGTCGTGTGACCCATGCGGGCGCGATATTCATTGGCGGCTGGACCCCCGAGGCCATTGGCGATTACATCGGCGGGCCCAATCATGTGTTGCCCACCGCGCGGTCGGCGCGGTTTTCAAGCGGATTGTCAGTAATGGATTTCATCAAACGGACCACCTTGGCGCGCATGACGCCGCAAGCCTTGGCAGCCATCGGTCCTGCGGCAGAGCGTTTGGCAATATCAGAAAGCCTAGAGGCGCACGGTCTATCGGTGCGCGCCCGCCTGAACAGGATTAACCAGACATGAGCCGTATCATCCACATCGACCTTGATGACAGCGGCTTGCCGGTGCCCACCCCCGAGATCGAGCAAGAGCGCAAAGTCGCGATGTTTGACCTGCTGGAAAACAACAGTTTTGCTTTGCCCGCACGCGACGGTCGTGATGTGCCTGCGGGGCCGTTCCGGCTGGATCTGTCGATCCGAGAGCGCCGTCTGGTGTTTGGTTTGCAATCCGAGGATACAAGTCCGGCGGGGGAATTTCACCTGTCACTGGGACCGTTCCGGCAGGTTGTGAAAGACTATTTCCAGATTTGCGAAAGCTATTTTGACGCGGTCAAAAACATGCCGCCAAGCCAGATTGAAACCATCGATATGGCGCGCCGCGGCATTCACAACGAGGGCGCGCGTGTTTTGCAGGAACGCCTCGAGGGCAAGGCCGACGTTGATATCGACACGGCGCGCCGCCTGTTTACTCTCATTTGCGTTTTGCATTTCGGGGGCTAGGACATGGGCGCGGATCAGACGTTTCTTCCACTGCCCCAATCGGTCCTGTTTTGCTGTGACCATAACGCTGTGCGCTCGCCAATGGCCGAAGGTATTATGAAGATGCTCTATGGCACCGAGTGCTATATTCAATCGGTCGGCGTCAAAAATGACCTTGAGATAGACGGGTTTGCGGTCACTGTTTGCGCCGAATTGGGGGTCGAGTTACACCGCCACAGGTCGCGTAGTTTTGACGAGATGGAACAATGGGGTGATGACCTGTCATCGTTTGATCTGGTGCTTGCCCTATCACCTGCAAGCCAGCGCCGCGCGCTTGATTTGACAAGGTTTTATCATTTGGATGTCGAATACTGGCCGATCCTTGATCCCACAGGATTGGGCGAGGGCCGCGAGACGCGCCTTGTCAGTTACCGCCAAACCCGCGATCAGATCATCGAGCGGTTGATCGCACGCTTTGGCCCCGCGCGGGACGAAATGGACTGATTGCGGTGATGCGCGCTTTACCCCTTGAAAATTGCTGCATTCAGGCGCATTTAGCAGCGGTCCACAGAAAACTGGTGGATGGATCAAAATAGGAGATCACATGGCCAAGGAAGAACTGCTCGAATTCCCAGGTGTCGTGAAAGAACTTCTGCCCAATGCGACGTTCCTGGTCGAGCTTGAAAACGGCCATACGATCATCGCACATACGGCAGGCAAGATGCGTAAAAACCGCATCCGCGTTCTGGCTGGCGACAAGGTGCAAGTCGAAATGACCCCTTATGATCTGACCAAGGGTCGGATTAACTACAGATTCAAATGACAAGCCTCCCGGTTGGCGGGGGCCTTAAGCTCATCCTCGGCTCCGGCTCGCCGCGGCGGCTGGAGCTATTGGCGCAGATGGGTGTGACCCCGCACGCTGTCCGGCCCCCTGACATCGACGAAGAGCCGCGCCGCGCCGAGTTGCCCCGCGATTACGTCAACCGGATCGCGCACGAGAAAGCAGCAGCTGTGGCCTGTGCGGATGATGAAGTTGTGCTTTGCGCCGATACATCCGTGGCAATCGGACGGCGGATACTGGGCAAACCCGCGGATGCGGGTGAGGCGGCGACATTTCTGCACGCGCTTTCTGGTCGCCGCCACAAGGTGATCACGGCTGTCGCGGTGAAACGCGGCGACAAGATCTGGCTGCGCGATGTGCAAACCACCGTGGCCTTCAAGCGGTTGAGCGACGCGGAAGTGAACTGGTATCTGGCCACGGGTGATTGGCGCGGCAAGGCCGGTGCCTACGGCATCCAAGGCCCTGCCAGCGTGTTCACCCCGTGGATAAACGGATCATTTCATGCGGTTATGGGCCTGCCATTGCCCCAAACAGCGGCGCTGCTGACGGCTGCTGGTTACCCCTTATTCGGAGAGACGCCATGAAGGGCCGCACGATTGTTTTGGACCATGTGAACGGGCTGGAGGCCGCCGCCTATCTGGTGGACGGCGTGCTGGACGATCTGTTGATCGACGACAGTGATGCGCCCCGACCGGGTGCGATTTTCCGCGCGATTTGTGACCGCCCGATCAAAGGGCAGGGTGGCATGATGCTGCGTCTGCCCGACGGCGAGACCGCGTTTCTGCGTCAGGGCAAAGGGCTTAGCCCCGGTCAGGCGATGCTGGTGCAGGTCACAGGCTACGGCGAGGATGGCAAGGCGGTGCCTGTCACCGACCGCGTGTTGTTCAAAAGCCGCTATGCGATTGTGACACCCGGCAAGCCGGGCCTGAATATTTCGCGACAGATCGATGATGAAGATGTGCGTGACGGGCTGCTGGCGGTGGCGCACGGCGTTTATGACGATACCTTTGGTCTGATCTTGCGGTCGTCATGCGCGGGCGCCGACGAGGCCGAGATCGCCGATGACATCAGCGCGATGCAGGATATGGCCCATGCCGTGATGGCCGATGCCGAGGGTCGCGAGCCGGAGGCCCTGACTGATGGTGACGGCCCGCATGGGCTCGCTTGGCGCGAATGGACGGGGGCGGCAGATGTCGTGACCGAGGAAGGGTCTTTCGGGCATCTGGGTGTGCTGGATCAGATTGATCATTTGTCCGACCCAAAAGTCACGATGGGCGAGGGCACGATCTATGTCGAGCCAACCCGCGCGATGATCGCGGTTGATGTGAACACTGGCAATGACACGTCACCGGGGGCAGCGCTCAAGGCGAACCTTGCCGCCTGTCGCGCACTGCCCCGTGCATTGCGTTTACGCGGCCTTGGCGGGCAGATTTCGGTTGATTTTGTATCGATGTCAAAGGCGCATCGCAAACAGGTTGAACAATCGCTGCGCGCTGCGTTCCGCAATGATCCGATTGAAACCTCACTGGTGGGCTGGACCCCGATGGGCTTGTTTGAATTGCAGCGCAAACGCGAACGCCTGCCTTTGGCGCGCACGCTGCGGGGGCTTTAACATGGCTTGTCCGATCTGTGACCGCAAAACCGTTCCGGCGTTTCGCCCGTTTTGTTCCAAGCGCTGCGCAGACGTGGATTTGTCCAAGTGGTTGTCGGGGTCGTATGCCATTCCATCCAACGATCCAGAGGATGCAGAAGAGCTGATTGACGAGCTAAGCAAGGCCGAAGACAAGCCACATTGAAATTAGCGCAAAATGGCTATGGACACCCCCGCATCCCTCGCCTAAAACGCCGCTACCCGATGACGTTTGTCATCCCGGTGCCCGGGTAGCTCAGGGGTAGAGCAGTGGATTGAAAATCCTCGTGTCGGTGGTTCGATTCCGCCCCTGGGCACCATTAAATCAAAGACTTAGTAAATTTTGGTGTATTTGAGGCTCGGTATAGGCTCTTGATGCGCCTGGCATGGTATGTCTGCATATGGCTATTGTTGATGAAGATTTGTTCTGCGAGGGCGTCTTCGCTTTTAGCTCTGTGACTTAAGCACGGTCTTTACGTAAGACGCCTTCGTAGCAGTATCGCGCAGTTGTTAGGCCTGTTTGTCATCCGTGCAGCCATCTCAGACGTACCCAGAGACAACTTCCACGAATTCATGGAGGATCATATCAGCGCGTTGCAGCGGCACAGCGACGAGCATCCGGTGACTTTGGATAAACGGATTGGGAAGGCTAGGACAAGGCATCGGTGGGTGTGAATTGCGAGAGGGGCGGATTGCAGGCATTCGCTGCGGCTTGCGCAGAGGTCCGCTGTGCGGACACAATGGCGTTAGCCAGCCAAGCGAAAATAACTGATCGTTAGATTATCTTCCATTCCTTGCAGGCAAAGACCCATATTCATATTTGATGTGCCGCTGATTTGACCTCCAGAAATCAAAGAAGCGCCCTGCACACCACTTGCGTTTGCAGCAAAGCTGATATCGCCTTTAGCGAGCAGCTGCGAGCCGTAGATTTGAAGATCTGAAGGAAACCTCATGCCACCCACTGTAATCAATTGCGCCCCACCACCCTCGGCACAGTTGTCATTCCGGCCAACGCGCAGCCCAGAGGGCGAGCTAATGGAGTCAGCGGAGGACGATTTAGAAATGATACGCGCATTTTCGATCACACTGCCCGACGAGAACTTAATTTCGCACGGCGAGATAATGACCACATCACTTAGGGGCTGTGCAGACGCATCAATTGTTAGGCCGCTCCCTCCCTGACAATTTATCACGTGCACACGGCCCTGGCCTGAATTATCGTCAAGTGCGTAAATTTCGGCTGGAGTAACTTTCTTAAATCGTGAGCGGATAGGCGTTGTGTTAATTAGGTAGTCGGGCAGCGCAGGCGTGTCTGCTGCGATCGCGGGGTCTGGATAGGACCCGTAAGATGCCGTCGGATTTTCGTGCTGGTAAATGATGTTGTCGATCCGCCCCAGGATGCGGATGTTCATCGTTGCCGAACGAAGTGCTGTCTCCAAACCATCGTTGGTCTTAAAACCAGATCTAGGTAGATCAAGATCAGCTAGGTCTGGCATAGAAACAATGGTTCCGGGTTCAAATGTATTGTTGCTGCTCAATGAGACATTGGTGTTGGAGTGGACGCAGAAGCCGCTTGAAAAAGTATTATTTGACTGAATATCTACAACGCCTTCCGACACAAAGCCTTCGGACAGACAGCCGGGTTGATACGACGTATATACAGCCAACGTCGTAATATCGAACTCATCTACCCCTAAAAGCTTCATCAGGTATGTCGACAACGCGTTTCCACGTGCTTTGCTGAAAGTGGTCTGAACGCGCACTGCATTTAAAGAGTCAGGCACGGCGATAAATTGGCCAGTGGTATCATCGAGTTCACCAAACTCAATGTCTTCAGCGGTGATGGTTTGACCATAAACGGTCGAGGGCAGTGTTGCATTAACAACTGCTAGCGCTTCAACCTTAGCACTTTGTTCATCCATCAAATACCGGTTGTAAAGTGCCGCATGGGCCGCTTGATCTGCCGCAGTTTGCAAGTGAGTTCGTGAAGCATAAGCATTCGAGACATCCAAAGCAAAAGACCCCATCGCTGCCATAGCAATGAAACTGAACAGTCCAACGACAGTCATGTTACCGTCATCTTTGGTGCAAAAGGTAAAAAACCTGATTGCTGCGTTTTTTGTTTTCCTAGGTGTCATTTTATTGCTCCAGAAAATGAGTGGCAGTGATTTCGACGTTGGTGCCCTTGAACACTGGTATTGTTCCAATGATCATCAGGTCGGATACAGGGATGGTCATAGTTGTTGAAATAATCATTCCATTGAGAATTTCAGTTTTAACCGTCGCCGCTGGTGCGTAGTCCGAAATCGCTGTTTTGATTTGGAGTGCCGTGGCGTCTACATCGGGAAGAGCACCCACAGACTATGCGCGGTTCCCGTCTTGAATGAAGCGAAGCGCCTGTGCCTTTCCAAAAAAGATGAAAGTCGTGTCCAAAATAAATACTAGGAAGAACACAAAAATCGGGATCCATATTAATGCCTCGAGGGTTGCAAACCCATCTTCATCTTTGCGCAGTTGTTTTACTCTTTGTGAAAAGGTCATGCTCATCTGGTGTTCCCGCAATTCAAATATTCACGTATTCAAATGTTTCATTGCTAACTTCATGCTTCATGAATTTGGTTTATCTCCAGCCAAAAAGTGGCAAAAAAAGGCATTTCATTAGATGCAAACTTTAGTCCGATCAAATTCCCACGCGTCATGATCGACTAAGCACGCCAGTGACGTAGCGTAAGAAATTGCATTTTTGAATATTTACCAACGGCTTATCCATTTTGGGGTTCAGATACGCTAAAACCTCCCGTTGGGTGGAAGGAGCGTGTTTTGCAAAATATCCCAATAGGATGAACTAATTTGGAGGGATAGATGACCAATTTTCATAGAGCTAACGAGTGCCTTAAATTTATGGATAAGAAACATATTGGAGGCTGTGAAGATTTGAAGTTCAGCGAGATAATTAATCGCCCCGAACGTCGTGCTTACTGGCTTGTGCATGAAGGAGACTCTGCTCAAGCAATGGCTGTCCGTGGTCATATAAAATGGGACATCAGAGCGGTTTGAGCATTGGAGGCTCTGGTTTGTACGTAAAGTTGATTATGCTGCTTGTTTTTGCTGTTGCAAGCGGCGTTGTTGGATTGTCCGTTTATTGATCCTTTCCCTTTCTCCGAGAATGGTTTTGTCGCGCCCGAAGTAGACGTCGGCGGGTGTGACGTTGTTCAGACTCTCATGGTAGCGCTGGTTGTTGTAGTAGTCGCCAAAGGCCCCGATCTAGCGTTCGAGATCGCCGGGCAAATAGTAGTTCTCGAGCAGGACACGGTTCTTCATAGTCTGGTGCCAGCGTTCAATTTTGTCTTGGGTTTGTGGATGGAATGGCGCGCCGCGGACGTGCTTCATGTTTTGCTTGCCCAACCATTCGGCCAGGTCACCAGAGATGTAGCAAGAGCCGTTATCGCAGAGCAGACGCGGCTTGTGGCGCACGACGGCTTGGTCGCAGCCCGATGCCGTCAGCGCCAGTTCGATCGTGTCTGTCACGTCCTGAGCGCGCATGTTTGTGCAAAGCTTCCAGGCAATGATGTAGCGGCTGTAGCCGTCCAAGATCGTGCTGAGATAATACCAGCCTCAACCAATGATCTTGAAGTAAGTGAAGTCAGTCTGTCACATCTCGTTGATAGCGGTGGTCTTGTCCGTGAACTCTTCCGCCGCTTTGATCACCACGTAATCAGGCGCAGTGATCAGGTCGGCTGCTTTAAGAATGCGGTAAGCTGATGATTCAGAGACAAAATACCGCTTCTCATCCGTGTATTTGACTGCAAGCTGTCGTGTCGACAGCGCCTCGTGTTCTAGCGCAAACTCGATCAGATCATCACGTCTGACGTCTGGGATACGGTTCCAGACAGGCCTTGGGCGCGGCGAGCTGTCAGCCAGCGCATCAAACCCACCGTCGACATAGAGGTCATACCATCGGTAAAAAGTGCTGCGTGGAATGCTCAACATGTCCAAGGTCTGTTTGGCTGGCAAATGCGCCCCCTCAACGGTGCGGATGATCTCAAGCTTCTCAGATGCAGGATATCTCATTCCTCGTATCCCCCAGCCCCTGTCATGCATTATTTGAGCAGACGGTTCTCAAGGGTCAGGTCGGCGACGTATTCTTTCAAGGCCAAGGACTCAGAACGTAAATCCTTCACCTCAGGCGATGTCGCTTGACGCGCAGTGTCCCCAGACAGGCGCCGCTTACCTGCCTCGAGAAATTCTTTCGACCAGCTGTAATACAAACTTTCAGCGATCCCTTCACGGCGGCACAGCACCGAGATGCTCTCCTCGCCGCGAAGTCCTGCCAAAATAATGCGGATCTTCTCCTCGGATTACCTTACAAATGATCGCAGATGTGAGGGTATAGGGGGCGTCTCTCACCCGGTCGGGACCGGATGAGAGACAAAATCAGACGCGAAGGCCGGTTTCGATATCAAAGTAATGGGCCAGCTCCGGCTTGATCGTAAAGCCGATAGTTTCGCCCTTTTGCGCCGCAGGGGGTTTTTCGGTTTTGGCGATAAACTCAACGCCACTGGTGCTGATCAGGTGCACCAGCGCGTATTCACCAAGATTTTCGACCAATTCAAGGCGGCCTTCGATCACGGCGTCTGCCGCTTTGCAGACGACCATGTTTTCAGGACGCAAACCAACTTGCTGGGTTGTAGCAACTTCGCTGCCCAGCACCTTACCTGCATTCGGGGACAGATCACCGGCTTTGAAGAAATTCATCTTCGGGCTGCCGATAAATTGCGCGACAAAGGCGTTCGCGGGCCGCTCGTATAGCTCGATGGGCGAGCCGACCTGTTCGATCCGGCCAGCGCGCAACACGACGATCTTATCGGCCAACGTCATCGCCTCGACCTGATCGTGGGTCACGTAGATCATCGTGGTTTTCAGCCGCTCGTGCAGCCGTGCAATCTCGAGACGGGTTTGCACGCGCAGGGCCGCATCAAGGTTCGACAATGGCTCGTCGAACAAGAACACGTCCGGATCGCGCACAATCGCGCGGCCAATGGCCACACGCTGGCGTTGGCCACCCGACAGATTGCGCGGGCTGCGCTCCAGATAGTCGGTGATTTGCAAAATCTCGGCGGCCGCGGCCACGCGGCGTTCAATTTCCGCAGGCTCTGTTTTAGCCTGCTTAAGACCAAACGCCATGTTTTTATACACAGTCATATGCGGATACAGCGCGTAGGACTGGAACACCATCGCCACGCCGCGCTTGGAGGCGGCAACATCGTTTACGACCTTATCGCCAATCGCGACGGTGCCGCCGGAAATTTCCTCAAGACCCGCAATCATGCGCAGCAGTGTGGATTTGCCGCAGCCCGACGGGCCTACGAATACAACGAATTCGCCATCTTCAATATCAAGATCGACGCCATGCATAACTTGCGTCTCACCATAGCTTTTGCGCACATCGCGTAATGTTAGACCGGACATTTCAGCTCCAATTCTTTGATTTCATGCCGCAGGGTTTCTGCGAATTCGGGATAGGTTTCAGGAAGGTCGCCCCAAAGCTGACGGTTTGTTAAAAACGCCTCGGTGCCCAACAGCGCCTTGAGATCGCCCCAGCTTGGTTCGACGTAAGTAAACGGAATTTTACCCGCCTCGACATGGCGGGCGAAAACATACCAGCTTGCAATGCTGCGGATCGCAAAGACCGGCACAATCCCCTGCGCCAGGCACCCTGCGAGCGTCGGGCGAATGAAGATCGGAAATTTCGCCATACCATCGGCACAAATACGCGCGACAGTATCGCCAATTGCCTGATTTCCAAAACGCCGTTCAATATCAATAAGGTAATCCTCTTTGGAGAACGGCAGATCAAGCGTGATTGCAGGCAATACCTCGCGGGTTTCGAAATTTTGGAAGTGCTCTTTCAGGTGCGGCACCCGCATCGCGGCATCAAAAGTTTCGACACCTTCAAGGGCCGCCAAATACGTCAAGGCAGTATGGCCGCCGTTCAGCACACGGATTTTGGTTTCCTCATAGGGGTCCACATCGGCAGTAACGGTCACGCCGGCGCTTGCCAAATCGGGCATCGGGGCCGCGGCGCTGTCTTGCAAAACCCATTGGATGAAATCTTCGGCCATGACCGGTGAAGTCACGTCCTGCCCCACGAGTGCGCTCAATTCCGGCCCCAGGTCCGCAGGGCTGCGCGGGGTAATCCGGTCTACCATCGAACAGGGGAACGCCACGTTTTGCGCAACCCAAACGGCGAGTGTCTGGTCACCGCAAGCCTTAAGATAGGCCTGCAAGTTCCGACGCAGCATCTTGCCGTTTTGGCGGATATTATCACAACATGCGATGGTCAGCGGTGCGCCCCCACCCGCCATACGCAGCGCCAGTGCCGCGCGCAAATAGCCATAGACGCTCTGTGCAGTGCCGCCTGCGGCCTCGGTTGAAATTGTCGCATCTGCCGTGTTCAAATTGCCGTTCGGATCGGTGTAATAGCCGCTTTCCGTAACCGTGATCGTGACAAGATGCACAGACGGGTTGGTCAATAGCGCCTCGGTTTCGGCGCGTGTTTCGCTCCAGTCGGCAAAGTGCACATGGGACCTCACGCGGCGCAATGCCACTTCGCCGCTCGCGGAATAGGACTTCAAATAGTAGCCGTCATTGCGCGCCACATCCGCCTTGGCGGTCTGGAAATGAACCGATTCCGACCCGCGTAAATTAACCGCCGCAATGCCCCAGCGCAGGTCGCCCGAAATCCCCATATAGTCATCGATATAGACCGCCTGATGAGCGCGGTGAAATGCGCCAAATCCCAGATGCACAACACCGATTTGACAGGTGGACCTGTCGTAAGTCGTCGCGAATATGGGGGCGTGCGTTGCGCTGTTCATGAGGATGGCTCCAGTTTCGGTGCAAGATCTTTGCGCGCAATATCGCGATATTCGGAAGGGGTCATCGCCTTCAATTTCTGGAAATGCCGGTTAAAATTGGCAAGGTTGTTAAAGCCGGTCATCTGGGCAATCGTGATGATCTGATCGTCGGTGGCATAGAGCATACCGCAAGCTTCACCGATCCGGATACGCGTCAGAAATTCGACAAAGCTGTGCCCCGTGACGGCATGGAAATTCCGGCTAAATGTTGCCTCGGTCATGCCTGCCATTTTGGCCGCCTGCCCGACCGAGATCGTGTCACTAAATGACTTCACCACATAGTCGACAACCTCGGCGATGCGCGCTTGCTTGCTGCCCCCTTCGGGATGAATAAGTTTAGCAGCCGACAGTGTCTTTTTCTCGGCATGTTCATTGAGCCGCACAAGGAAACGCACAAACGCCAAAATGCGCTCTGCACCTTTGCTGTCGCGGATCGATTCCATATGGCCGCGCGCGAACGTCGGGTTGAAGCCCTCGAAATGGATGCCCGATTGCGCAAGTTGCAGCAGTTCAAGAACTTGGGAAAATTCGGGGAACCCCTGCGACAGCTTTTCGACGCTGACATGACTGAATTGCACCAGCATATCGCGCACTGCCACGGGCGCCGACCAGACTTGATCGGTAATCCAGTTATGCGGCAGGTTTGGCCCCGTCATAAACAAATCACCTGCCTTGAAGTCACCGATGTGGTCACCGACAAAGGCCTTGCCGCGTGTCGCTGTGATCAGGTGCAGCTCGTATTCTTCATGGGCGTGCCAGCGGCACAATTCGTTTGGCCACCCGTGTTGCAGGTACCGAATGGACCGCGTGGTGCGGTCAACCATTTCAATTTCAGGAACAATGATCGACATGGATCTACCTATGCACACTGAAGCCGCCGCTCACCTGACGGACAGCGCCCGTCAGGTGGCATATGGCGGCGTTAACGATCACTTGACCGCGCCAAATGTCAGGCCTTGGACCAACTGCTTTTGACAGAACCAGCCCAGGATCACGATCGGTGCAATTGCCGCCGTCGAGACCGCAGACAAGCGTCCAAAGAACAGCCCTTCTGGTGCACGGTTCCCTTCGATCAGCTTTGACAGGGTCGCCGCATCGATTGTGGTCAGGCGCACGGTCCAATACGCCTCGTTCCAGCTGAAAATAAAGATCAGCAAAGCGGTGGAGGCAATGCCGCCCCATGCCAGCGGAATCAGGATATCCTTGATTTCGCCCCACGTGCTGACGCCGTCCATCTTGCCGGCTTCAATGATTTCCTTGGGGATTTCCTTGAAATAAGTGAACAGCATCCAGATCGCGATCGGTAGGTTGATCAGGCTCAAAACCAGAATGACCAGAAATTGCGTATCAAAGATGCCCAGCATGTTTTTTGTCAAAAATGTCATCGGATACAGAACCGCCGCGGCGGGCAGCATCTTGGTGGACAACATCCACATCAGGATATCTTTGGTATGGCGGCTTGGGTTGAACGCCATCGCATAGGCGGCAGGCACGCCCACAACCAGTGTAAACAGCGTCGCAAACGTCGAGGTGATGACCGAGTTGGAGGCAAAGCGCCAGTAATCGTAGTTTTGCGTCATATTCGTATAGTTTTCGAGCGTCGGGGTGAACCGGAACAGGAATTCCGGCTTAACCGCATCGGCGTCAGTCTTGAAGCTGGTGAACACCAACCAGAAGATCGGAAAGAAGAAGATCAGCGCAACGATCCAAGCCAATGCGGGCCAGAGGACGTTGCCAAGTTTGGAAGATTGGGTAACTGTTGCCATTGTCTTATTCCTTAATCCATCAAACTTTTGCCAACCATGCGCAACAAGAAGATCGCGATGATATTGGCAAGGATGACTGCAAAGATGCCTGTGGCGCTTGCGGCACCGATGTTGTTGCTGGTGAATTCACCGATCAGATAGGGCAGGTTTTTGTTCCCGTTGCCGCGGCTGACAATCTCGATTTCTGCATAGAGCGAGAGGTGAAAAATCGATTGGATCATAACCACAATGGCAATCGGGCGCGCCAGATGCGGCACCGTCAGGTTGATGAACTGCGACCACGGGCTGGCACCATCTAGCGTCGCCGCTTCTTTTTGGGATTCATCCTCGGACTGCAAGGACGTCATAAAAATAAGGACTGCAAAGGGTGTCCACTGCCAAGAGACCATCATGATCACCGCATAGGCCGAGGTTTGCGTGGCGCGGAATGAAATCGGTTCCAAGGTCGGCCACAAGTTAAAGAAGTAGCCCAGCACAGGGAAATCACGCAAGCCGTCGATTATGTCATTCAAACCCGCAACCGCAAGACCCTGAAGGCCCAAGACCGGATCAAGGATCATGTTGATCCACAAAACCGCGTTCACCGCAGGCATCACAAAGAAGGGCGAAATCAGCAGAACACGCACGATGCCACGCCCCGGAAAAGACCGGTTGATCAAGACCGCGATCCCAAGCCCCAAAACAACCGTAATCAAAAGGATGCTGCTGACAATGAACACGGAGTTCTGGATCGCAAACCAGAAATCCTTGGCGTCGAGTACATATTTATAGTTCCCGAACCCGCGCCAGTTGCTTAAGGCGGGCGTCGTCCATTCGGGGCGGATCGAGCTGTTCAGCACGTAGCGGATGAACGAGAAATACAACGTCATACTAAGCGGAACAAGCATCCAGACCAACAGCAGCACGACGGCCGGTGTTTGCAAAATGCGGGGGAGCGTTCTGTTGGACATAGCTCTGGTCACCTTACCATTTGGAAATTTCGATTGACGATACTGTGCGGGTGGTCGTTTGACGAGCGGCTATCCTAGGGCGCCGCGTGCAAGCCAAACAAGCAATAAAATCAGAAGGGGGTGCAGGGTCCGATAAACTTACCGGACCCCGCGGACACTTAAGCGAAGCGCTTAGTAGTAGCCAGCTTCAGTCATGATCGCGTCTGCCGCAGCTTGGCTAGCAGCCAATGCTTCGTCTACAGATTTCGCGCCGGACAATGCCGCTGCGATTTCTTGTGCAACTGCTGTGCCGACTTCCGGGAACTCGGGGATCGCAGCAAACTGAACACCAACGTACGGCTTGAGTGCTGTGGCTTCAGGTGCCGCAGAATCAATCGCTGCCATTTCAGCTGCTGCAAAAGGAGCAGCCGCCAGGAATTCAGGGATCGCATAGGTGGATGCACGTGTGCCTGTTGGCACGGAGCCCCAACCGAAGTCCGGGTGGTTACCTACAGCCTGAATATACTCTTTGGAAGTTGCCCACTCGATGAAGTCCATAGCGGCTTGCGAGTTAGGCGATCCTGCTGGAACAGCCATTGCCCAAGCCCAGAGCCAGTTTGCACCAACCGGGTTACCGGCATTTGGCGACTGTGCATATGCAACGCCGTCAACTTCAAGGAAAGACGCAGCGATAGTCGCATCGATCCACAGGCCACATTTGCCTTCGTTATAAAGCGCGAGGATCTCGTTGAACGAGTTGCCCTCAGAACCTGGAGGGCCGTAGTTGCCAAGCAGGTCAACGTAGAAGTTGATCGCAGCTTTCCACTCGTCGGTTTCAAGCGTTGGACGCATATCCGCATCAAACCAGGCACCACCGAAAGAGTTTACCATTGTTGTGACGAACGCCATGTTGTCACCCCATCCTGGCTTACCGCGCAAACAAGCACCGTAAACGCCATTGTCAGGATCGTTCATCGCGGCGGCAGCCGCTTTGATGTTGTCCCAAGAATCGTTGTCGGCGATTGTGACGCCAGCGGCATCTGTCAGGTCCTTGCGATACATGACCATCGACGATTCACCGTAGAATGGCGCGGCATAAAGCTGGCCTTCATACGACAAGCCGTTGCGCATTGCTGGCAGCATGTCGTCGATGTCGTAGTCTGCACCAAAGTTCAGTGGCTCGATCCAGCCCGCAGCGCCCCAGATTGGTGCTTCCTGCATCCCGATGTTGATGATGTCATACTGACCGCCACCGGTTGCTGTGTCGGACGTGACCTGCTCGCGCAGAACGCCTTCTTCCAGCGATACCCAGTTCAAGGTCACGCCAGTGTCAGCAGTGTAGGCTTCAGCAACAGTTTGCATGTTGATCATGTGGCCATTGTTCACAATTGCGATGGTCAGTTCTTGAGACGTCGCGATCGATGCACCAGCAACGCCAAGCGTCAGGCCAAGTGCCGTATTACGTAGAAGTTTCATGTTTTTCCTCCCAGAAACAACAGATTCGATAATTGTCTGTGGCTTAAGGGTGAGTGAATTCCCAAAACCGCGCAAATACTATGCGATCAAAAACACATACGATTCTCGCATTCTGCGGGGTGAAACGGCCTTTCGGGAGTGCCAAAACTGCGCGATAGGTATCAAATGCACGGATTCTATCAATCACCTGACATCGTGATAGCAAGCTAGCACTGACCGATTCTACCACCAACGCATGGTGCCGCGCGCCCAATTAGTTATCGACGGGCAAGCCGCTGGGCACCGTCTGCGGGATACCCAACGGGCCATTTTCGATCGATGCCCCCGTCAGAGCCCCCAGAAAACTAATCAGTTGCGCGATCTCTTTGTCTGTCAGGGTTTTCGGAACTGTATCGCGCGCGCGCGCCTGCCGTGCCATTTCCAGACGGTCGTTTTGAGCGGCAAAATCGGTCGGCGCAAGCCAGTCCGCCGCTGGCAGTTGCGCCATGTCGCGCGTCCATTGCGGGGTCTCGTCAATATGCTGGCGGATGATCCCTTCAAGGGTCGGATAGGCCCCATTATGCCCGTAAGGTGCTGTGACGGCCACATTGCGCAGCATCGGGGTGCGGAACCGGTAGGCGTCCTCTAAATCATCTGACTTGCCCATGCGTCCGACATCGCGCGGGATCGGATCAAAGCGGCGCGTCCGTCCGGGGCCAAATTGCGGCACACCTAGCGCATAGAAATTCTGATCCGACAACAAGGGCCCGGCATGACAGGCCGCGCAGCCAGCTTTTGTGTAAAACAAATCCATCCCCGCGCGCTGATCGGGCGAAAGCGCGCCCTCGTCGCCATTCACAAAGGCATCAAACGGGCTGTCATAACTCTGCCATTCGGTGCCCATAAATGCCGCAAGCGCATTTGCGATTTCCACAATGGTCACCTCGTCGGGCGTTTGAATATGCGCGAACGCCTCGACAAATGCATCGCCATATGCGGGAATGATGCGCACCCGTTTGGCGATAATCGGCCAGGCCGCATCGATCCTGTCGTTCACAGCCCCCGCAATTTCGTTCTCGCGCGGATTGCCCGCCATCTCGAATTGCGCGGTCATCGGGAACAAAGCTTGCGCTGCAAGTAGAGAGCCAAGCCCGCGCGGCAGCCATTCTTCTGCGGGGCTGTCAAATCCGTTGCCGTATTTGTCATCAATCGCCAGCCGCCCGTCGTGAAACAGTGTGCGAATGCCACGCGCGCCCAAATTCCACAGCGCCGGTGAATTGCGCGGAATACGTTTTGGAATGCGGTCCGCCCCCGTCCCCGCCGTGCGATCAGTGCCCAGCCCGACCCCGCCCTCGCCAATGCCCAGCGACAGCCCGTCGGCAGTTCCGAATTTCGGATTATGACAGGTCGCACAGGCGATATTCCTGTTTCCTGACAAAATTTTGTCGTAGAATAAGAGCTGTCCCAATGCGGCCTGTTTGGGATCAAAACTTTCGAAATCCGCCTCGGTCAGGGGTGGAGGCACTTGGGCGGAAGCAGGCAGCGCCACCAACAAAAGGAGAGCCAGATGCGCGGCTACTTTATTGCGTTTTGCTTGCTTGCGTCGCCGGTTTTTGCGGGCGTGGAAGAAGGTCGCGATTTTATGGAGGCGGGCGACTATCAAGCCGCCATGAGCGAATTCCTGCCCGCCGCGCGCAGCGGAAATGCCGACGCCGAAGAACTTATCGGCGTGCTTTATGCGCTGGGGCTTGGTGTGCCGCGTGACGACATCCGTGCGTTTGACTGGTATTTGCGGGCGTCTTTGAAAGGGCATGCAGGGGCACAATCCGGTCTGGGGTGGTATTACGAGGTCGGGCGGGGCATTCCGGCCCCTGATCTGGTGCGCGCCTACCTGTGGTACGCGCTTTCGTCTATCGGCGGGGATGTCGATGCGCCGGATTCACTGGAGGACATTACCCGGCGCATGACGGGTGAACAGATTGCCCAAGCACAGCTTTTGATCGACGATTACCGCGTCTGGATCTATCCGTTTCGGTGAGGGCGCAACCAACGCTGCGCCCCCTTCCCCATGTTTTAGTTCAGGTCTTTTGCGCGTGCGGCGCCGATTTCAGCTTCTGCACTTGCCACGGCTGCATTGAGCGCGTCAAACACCTCTGGGCCGCCCTCGACATTGGCAGTGAACCATTCATAAACCGGTGATGCCGCAGCTTTGAATGCGGCTTTCTCGTCGGGGGTTGGCACATAAAGGTCACCACCGTCGGCTACAAATTCCTCATATGCAGCGATTGATTTACGCTTCGGCGAGGCAAATGTGGCTTGCTGAAGGGCGTAGAACCCGTCAACGACAACACGGCGCATATCTTCTGGCATGGCCATAAATGTCTCGTTGGACATCCACCACAACGCACCCATATAGGCGTGACCGTCCAGCGTGACATATTGCAGACCCGCATCCGGGAACTTCATGCCCATGATGTCGGTGATGCCGTTTTTGGAACCCTCAACAACACCGGTTTGCAGCGATGTGAACAGCTCTGGCCATGGGATCGGCGTCGGGGACGCGCCCATTGCCTTGACCAGTTCCTGCGGCAAATCGGCGACCACGGTGCGGATTTTCATGCCTTCCATGTCTGCTGGCGAGGTCACACGGCGCTGCGTGTTGGCAAAATTGCGCCAGCCGCCGGTGTTACCGATGGTCATCAAACGGATGGTATTGTCAGAATCCGCCAAAGCCATCTCGCGCATTGTGCGCACAAAATCGCCCGACAGCACGTTTTCCGCGATCCGGTCGTCAGCCATCAGATAGGGCAAGTCCAAAACCTGCACATAGGGGAAGATCCCCGAAGCACCGCCAGAGGTCGAGATGTAGATGTCAATCGAGCCGTCTGCGACGCCTTGAAGACATTCAGCGCCGTTCGAGCAAAGCTGCGTGCCGATGAACATCTCGACGGCAATCGCACCGTTCGAGGCCGCCTCGACGTAGTTTTTAAAGACGACCAGACCGTCATAGTCTTCGTCGTTTTCGTTGGAGTTTGCGGTCGCGCGGATTGTATATTCCTGCGCCGTGGCCGCAATCGCCGTGCTGGCCAGCAGCGCAGACATTGCGAAGGTCTTAAGGGTTTTATTGATCATGTTGGTATCCTCCCTGATACTCGTTTTAGTTAGCAAATCCGGTAATTCTCGGGATCGTCATCGAAATCGCCGGGACGTAGGTGATAAGAAAAATTACAAATATCTCGACCGCCAAAAACGGCAAGATTGCCTTTGCGATGGCCTCGACCCGTTCTCCTGACACCGCCGAGGCAACGAAAAGCACCAATCCCATCGGCGGCGTCGCCAGCCCCACCGTCAAGTTGACTGACATGATAATTGCAAAGTGGATCGGATCAACGCCAAGGCTGACAAAAATCGGCCCCAAAATCGGCCCCAAAATGATGATCGCAGGCCCCGCATCAAGAAACATGCCAACAACAAACAACAGCAAATTGATCAAGAACAACAGCACCAACGGGTTAGATGACAGTGACAAGATATAAGCGGCAAGTTGTTCGGGCGCGTGGCTAAGGCTTACGACGGTTTTGAACGCAAGTGCCGCCCCCACCAAGAGCAAAACCACCGCAGAGGTAATCCCCGAGCGGATCAAAATGCCCGGAACTTCCGGGACTGTCAGGGTCCGTAGCACAAAAAACCCGATGAACAGCGCATAGGCAACAGCAACGGCCGCGGCCTCTGTGGGGGTGAAAATCCCACCCAGAATACCGCCCATAATGATGACCGGCGTCAGCAAGGGCCAGAACGCCTTGATCGATGCCTGTCCACGCTCGGGCCAGGTATATTTGCGCGAAGCGACAGGAAAATCATATTTATCGGCCATGAACCTGACCACAAGCATCAAGCCGACGCCCACCAGAATACCCGGCACGATCCCAGCTAGGAACAAGGCTGCCACGCTTTCGCCCATCACATAAGCATAGATAATCATGATCCCCGAGGGCGGGATAATCGGCCCGATCACCGACGATGCCGCGGTGATCGCGGCGGCAAATTTGCGGGTATAGCCTTGCTTTTCCATCGCAGGGATCAGCATCGAGCCCAGCGCCGACGTATCCGCCACCGCCGACCCCGAAAGCCCCGCAAACAGCATCGACGACAATACGTTGACATAGGCCAGACCGCCGCGCAAATGCCCCATGAAGGCTTGCGAAAATTCGACAAGGCGCATCGTGATGCCGCCCTTGTTCATCAATTCACCCGCAAGCATGAAAAACGGAATCGCCATCAGCGGAAAGCTGTCCATGCCGTTATAGACATTGCGATACAGCAAGGTGATGTCTTTTTCCTGCCCGTTGAGCCAAAGCAAAATGCCGGGGGCGGCCAATAGCCCAAAGAACACCGGCAGGCCAATAAACAGGAAGGCCAGAAAGACAGGAAGGAACCAGATAAGCATTATTCAGCGCCTCCCATATCTGCCGGTGGAATCGGGGCAAGACGCGGATCACCCCCCAATATTTTCACGATATTGCGCAAGATCAGCTCGATATTAACGCTGGTCAACAGCGTGACCCCAACCAAAAGCGAGGTCATCATCCAAGAGCGCGGGATGCGATACCATGTCGAAAAATCAAAGCTGGTCGGCAGATAAAGCGAGGCCGTTGCAAACCGCCCGCCAAAGCCCGTGACCTCGTTCCAGCCGATTTGCACCGCAACAACAAGCACAACCAAAGAGATCAGCAGCAAGGTCAGATTGATCAGCCCGCCAACCACACGCGGCAACATCAGGACAAGCATATCAATGGCGACAAACCCGCCCTGCCTGAACGCCGTAGGGGCCATCAATCCGGCCATCCACAACATCGAAAACCGGGCCGCCTCGTCGGGCCATGGCAGCGCATTGTTCAGCACATAGCGAAAGAAAACCTGTATCAGGATCGCGATCACCATCAAGGCCACAGCGACAGCCCCAATGCCAAGACCGACGCGCAAAACGCGGTCATTGAGATAGCTTAGCGGTGCAAGCACCGTCAGTAGTCCTCCCATTGGACCTCTCCCCTTATATGCCCGAAATGGGCTGGTCTCACTGGCTATGCCGCCCGAAAGACCCCGTATTTTCCCGCAAAAAACCCAAGCGCATCGCCCTCGTTGATTTCCGCTTTTGTGACTTCGCCCACCACGATCACATGATCGCCTCCCGGGTGGGTTGCCACGTGGCGACACTCAAGGCGCGCCAGACATTTGTTGATCAATGGCACGCCTGCTTCGCAAGTCTGATAGTCCAACCCGTCAAACGCGTGCTTGTTGCGTGCAAAACCTTCGCAAACATGAGCCTGATCCTCGGCCAGAATATGGATCGCAAATCGCGGCGCGTTTGCAAAATCATCAAACCGCTGCGAGCCTTTTGCGGGCGACCATAACACCAATGCAGGCTCCAGCGACAAAGACGAAAAGCTATTGGCCGTGATCCCCACGGGCCCCTGCGAAGACGCGGTTGTGATCACGGTCACACCGGTTGCAAACCGTCCGAACGCATCGCGCAAAAGCCGGGTATTGTCGGCAGAGGGCGTAAATGTGGTGCAATTTTGCAGACCCATCAGGCGACTTCACGGCCCAGCGCCGCCGTATAAAGCCGGTACCACGTCTGCCGGTCCATCGTGACCTTTAGCGCATCCGAAATACCTGCAATCCGCGACAGGTTATTGGTTCCCATCACTGGCAGTATTTTGGCCGGATGTGCCAATAACCACGCCACCGCAACTGCTGCACGGTCCACGCCGTTTTGTGCAGCAATCGCATCCAGAACACGGCCAATGTCGCTGTCAGCGGTCATCAGCGCCCCACCGCCCAGCGGTGACCACGCCATGACGGGCTGCGCGTGTTGTTGATGAAACACAATGTCTCCGTTGGTCAGCGCGTCATGCGCGCCAAGCGAGACCTCCAATTGGTTGCTCACCAGTCGGGTTTTCATTCCCGATTGCAACAACTCCCAATCCCAAGGCCGAAAGTTCGACACGCCGATGTGGCCCACCTTGCCCGACGCCACGACCGCATCCAATGCCGCACCCGTTTCATGGTGATCCATCAATGGGTCGGGGCGGTGAATAAGCAACAGATCAATATGCTCGATCCCCATATCGGTCAGCGACGCGGTGACGGAGGCGTCAATATGCGCAGCACTTGTATCGTAATATTTGACCGGCACATCCGCGTATTTCCCGCAGGGCGCCACGATATCGCATTTGGTCACGATCTGCATTTTTGACCGCAGTGCAGGGGTTGCCTTTAGCGCGCGACCCAGAACCGCCTCTGCGGTATAATCACCGTAAATATCCGCCTGATCAAAGGTGGTAATACCCTGATCCAGACAGGCCTCAATTTTGGCAGTGACATGGGCTGCCGACGTATCGCGGTCATCGCCAATGCGCCACATGCCATAGATTATGCGGCTCACATCAAGCGTGGGAGAAAGAGAAATACGGTCCATTAGCGGCGAACTCCGGCGGCAAGAGGTGTCATTGGGGGCGAGGTCGGCACGCGGCCATAGGCTTGCGGCAGTGAACAGGTGTCAAGATGCGGCAACACAAGACGGCCAAAGTGATCGGCCTCTTCGATATGCGGATAGCCCGAGAAAACAAACGCGCGCATCCCCATCTTTTGGTAGGTCTCGATCTTGGACAAAATCTGATCGGCAGAGCCAACAAGCGCCGCGCCGCACCCCGAACGGGCACGCCCGACACCGGTCCAAAGGTTCGGCTCGATATAACCAAACTCGTCGGCAAGCGCGCGATTTGCCGCCTGATGGGACACCCCCAAAGACGTGGAATCCAGCGCCCGATCCCTGATCATACGGCCATAGTCATCGTCCAGCTTGGAGGTGATATATTCGGCATATTCCTGCGCCTCTTTCTCGGTGTCGCGCACGATCATATGCACACGCAGGCCGTAATCGAGGGTCCGGTCATATTTCTCGGCCACGGCATTTACCGCCTTCATGCGCCCTGCAAGCTCGTCTTCTTTTTCAGGCCACATCAGATAAACGTCACAATGCTGACCACACAATTCGAGCGCCATTGGCGAATAGCCGCCAAAATACAACAGCGGGCCACCGGTTTGATAAGGGATCGCAGGGTCGGTCGTCAGCCCTTTGAAATTGTAAATCTCGCCCTCGTAGTTGATTTCTTTCTGGGTCCATGCCTGCTTGAGAATTTCAACAACCTCGCGGGATCGCTGATAGCGATAGGCGCTTTCTTCTTTCTGGCCGGGAAAGTCGGAACTGATGATATTCACCGTCAAGCGGCCCTCGAGCATGTGATCAAGCGTCGCAAGCGTGCGCGCCAGCATGATCGGTTGCATCTCGCCGCAGCGCACAGCCGCCAGTAAGTTGATATTGGTGGTGATCGGCGCGCAACCGGCAACAAAAGACAGCGTATCCTGCCCAACCTGATACGACGACGGACACAAGATGTTGCGGAACCCGAGTTTTTCTGCGGTCTTCACGATGTCAGAGCAATGTGCCCAGCTTGATCGCAGATCGCCGTCCGGCACGCCCAAAAACTGGTAGTCGTCCGAGCAGAGTGCTGCAAACCACGACACCTCGGCTTGGGTTAAATCTGGCGATGTAATTGGCACGACCGTCATCGCGTTCCTCCCGAGACTGCGTTTCGATTTACACTTGCGTAGCATCCGCATTGATGTAGATCAATAGTGTATCAATTTTTCCGACCTGCGCCATTTGGGACACGTTTGCCATGCCGTTGACCGCCTCGAACTCGTTACCCGCCTATGTGCAGATCAGTGAATTGCTGATCCGCGACATCAGCGCAGGCCGCCTGATGGATGGCGAACGGTTACCGCCGGAACGCGATATGGCCAAAACACTTTCAACCTCGGTGGGCACCCTGCGCAAAGCCCTTGCGATTCTGGTTGAAAAGAAACTGCTGGAGCGTGTGCAAGGGTCGGGAAACTATGTGCGCCATGGCGGCGACGGCAACGCGATTTATGCAATGTTCCGGCTCGAACTTTTGGCCGGTGGTGGCCTGCCGCGTGCCAAGGTGATCGATGTCATCACCACGGACAAGCCGTCTGACCTGCCAGCTTTCGGGACCTCGACGCGCGCCACCCGGATCAGGCGCCTGCGGTTTCTGAATGACACAATTGTCGGCGTGGAAGAGATTTGGCTCGATGCCGCCGCTGGTGAACTCGCCCCGGCATCACTGTCTGATTCCCTCTATCACACCTATCAAAAACAGCTTGGCCTGTGGATTGGCCGCGCCGTTGATCAGGTCGGCATTGGTGCGGTCCCTGGGTGGGCGCCTGCGCAATTCCCCAAACCTGCGGGGACAATGACCGGTTATATTGAGCGGTTTAGCTGGGCCACAGCGCCCCAAGCCGTCGAGTTTTCACGCACTTGGTTTGACACAGATAGCGCGCTTTATGTGCAGCGCCTCAAGTAAGGGACGAACAATGACAAAGACAATCCACTACGGCATGATCGGCTGTGGCATGATGGGCCAAGAGCACCTGCGCAACATCGCCTTGCTGCGCGATACAAAAGTGACCGCAATTTACGAGCCTGATGCGCAGATGGCCGCCACCGCGGCAACCTTTGCGCCCGACGCGCAGTTTTACAGCAGTATTGATGCCCTGCTTGCGACCCCCGACCTAGATTGCCTTGTGATTGTCAGCCCGAATTTCTGCCACATGGATCAGCTTGAGATGATCGCGAAAATCCGCCCGCTGCCGGTGCTTGTCGAAAAGCCGCTGTTTACCGACCCCGAAGATGCAGCGCGGATCGCCGCGTTTTGCGACAGCTACCCCGCGCCGGTCTGGGTCGCGATGGAATACCGCTATATGCCCCCTGTTGCGGCCTTGCGCGCTGCGGTTGATGCGGCCACCGGCGGGATCAAAATGCTCTCAATCCGCGAGCACCGCTTTCCGTTCCTGCCCAAAGTGGGCGACTGGAACCGGTTTAACGCAAAATCAGGCGGGACTTTTGTGGAAAAATGCTGCCACTTCTTTGACCTGATGCGGCTTTTGACAAAATCGGAACCGGTGCGGGTCATGGCCAGCGCCGCACAAGATGTGAACCACCTTGACGAGGTCTACGACGGCCAAACATCTGATATTCTCGACAACGGCTATGTGATCGTGGACTTTGCAAACGGGATGCGCGCCATGCTGGAATTATGCATGTTTGCCGAAGGCGCGCGTTATCAAGAAGAAATCAGCGCGACGGGGCCAAGTGGCAAAATCGAAGCCTTGGTGCCCGGTCCGGGCCGCTTTTGGCCACCACATCTGGGCGCGGCGCCAATACCCAAAATCATCATCAGTCCGCGATCCCCCAAGGGCCCCGAGACCCGCGATTTTCCGGTTGATGCAGCACTACTGGACGCGGGCGACCACAATGGTTCGACGTTTTACCAACACGAGGGTTTCCTTGAATTGGTGCGCGGCGAAAGGGCCCGACCGGATGTAAGCCTGCAAGACGGCTGGAAAGCGGTCGCTTTGGGCATGGCCGCGCAACAAAGCGCCACGTCGGGGCAAGCAGTCACGCTCAGCGGTGCCCCTTGGGACGCCCCAAGCTAATAGGTTTTTAGCACGTCCTCGGCAGCCTCCAAGGCACCTTCAAGGTAGCCGCCGAACTCGGTTGCAACTTCGCTGCCGGCAAGTTGCAAATCACCATCCCAAAGGCCGGTCATCGCAGGGGGCAGCCCGTATCTGGGATGGGCGAAAAGCGGGGCGTGATCGGCTGTGGTCGCGGCATAGGGATCAAAGGCCCAATCCTCGACAAACACCTGCGCGGGCGCTTGGGCAAGCGGTCCGAACAGGCGCGCAAGCTGGGCAATCAGATGTTGCCGCAATGTGGCCTCGTCGCGGCGGCCCTGCGGCGGGATGCCGATAAATCCGAACAGAGCATAGGGACCGCCCGCAGACGGCGAGGCATCGTGCATTTCGACCATCGGCCCGATCCGGCTGGTGGCGTCGCCCGACAGGCCCGCCTCGCGCCAGAACGGTGTTTCATAAACCGCAACGGCCTTGGCTTGACCCGCCATCCAGGTGGCTATCCCCTGCATCGATTGCATGGCTGCATCAGGCAAGGCAGGCTCAAAGGCGATCTGGGCCGCAATGCGCGGCGGCATCGCCAACACCACTTTGCGCGCTTCAAACCTGCGCCCGTCGTCAAGGATCGCGGTGATGTTGCGGTTTTGCCTGATCAGCGCTTTGACTGGCGCGCCTAGATATTTGCGCGCCTGCGGCAGATCATCCGCCAGCCTTTGCGTCAGGTCCGCAAGCCCGCCTTTAAGACGCCAAGATCCCTGCATTCCTGAAAATCCACGGCCTCGGTGCACCTGTCCGGTCTCGTCTTCATGGGTCAAAATACCACTCGAATACTGGTCGAATTTTTCCAATCCCAAACGGTCGATTAGCGCGGCAATGCGCGGCTGACCCGGCCAGAACCACGCGGGCCCCATGTCAAAATACCCCGCCCCGTGATGTGCGGTCTTGATCCGCCCGCCAAAACGGTTGCGCGCCTCAAGCAATAAATAGTCGTGGCCTTTCGCCTCCAAACCCTGCGCCAAAGCAAGACCAGACAGCCCGCCGCCGATAATCAGTGTTTTCATTTATGACACGACTGGCGGCTTGGCAAAGCGTAAGTGGCCGGTTTTTATCCAGACTTTTGCACCATCTGGGCCTGCAACCGCTCTCAACGGCTGGGGTTGCGGCAAGCGCAACCATGCCCCCTGCCCGAGGTCTTCACCGGATTCCGTCACCGATCCGCTGATCACAAGCATCTCGATCCCGCCCGCGTCGGTGTTGGTCAGGCTCGCACCCGCAGCGATCTGGCTATACGTGACCACCTCGCGGGCGTCGCGGTGCAAAAGCGCCGTTGCAACCCCGTCTTTGGGTGCCGCCACCTCATCCGCCATCGTTTTATGAAACTGGGTGCGGTCGGACATATCAAATTGCCACAACTTCACAAAAATCGTGCAGCCCAAATCGGACCTTGGCGTATGGGCCGTGGTCGGCGGGTTACGCACATAGGTGCCTTGCGGGAAATCGCCGTGTTCGTCTTGAAATACACCCTCCAACACGATGAATTCCTCGCCACCGGTATGGGTATGCCGGGAAAACGCGCTTTGCGGGGCATAGCGCACGATGGTTGTCGCCCGTGCCACCTCGTCTCCGATACGGTCCAACATCCGCCGGTCCACGCCGGGCATCGGCGACGCCTGCCACGCAAGCCTGTCAGAGTGCACAACAACCCGTTTATGAAAGTCTGCATTCAGATCCATGTCTCTCTCCTGCGATGCGCGTGACAGCCGGGCACGGCTATAGTTTCGCCAAATCCAGCGCCGCCTTTTGCAAGACCGGCAAGCAGGCAATCAGGCTTTCTATCGAATGCCGCTGGACCGGCGCATGGGTCGAGATCGTCGCCAACAGCCGGCCTTGCGGGTCAAGCACAGGCACCGCAATCGCGGCCATACCGGTCATAAATTCCTCGTCATCGGTCGAATACCCCTGACTGCGGATCGCCGACAGCGCGTCGCGCAGGCGGTCAGGGTCGGTGATCGACCGCTCGGTATTCGCTTGCAACGCATTGGCGGCCAAAAACCCGTTCAACATGCGCGATTGCAGCGTCGACAGATACATTTTGCCACTGGCCGTGCAGCTGAACGGCACTTGTGTGCCGATCGGAAGCTGGATGCGCAGCGGCCACTTGGTTTCAACCCTGTCGAGATAGGTCATGCCTTCGCGGTCGGGGGTCGCAAGGTTACAAGTCTCGCCGATGGTTTCGGCGGCGCGTTTCAAAATCGCAAGCCGTGCTGTGCGCAGATGTTCAGACGACATGGTATTGACCGCCAAGCGGCGCAATCGCGGCCCGGGACCGTAAGACCGCCCATCCAACCCGCGCTGCAAAAACCCTTCGGTTTCGGCGGTTTGTAACAGCCTGTGGATGGTGGGTTTTGGCAGACCAATCGCATCGACCAATTCTGAAGGTCGGACCGCCACACCGCGGCGCGTCACCTCTTCAAGGATCAAAAGCAACCGCATGTTGGTTGGTATTTGAGCGCTGGAATGGCGAGCGTCGTCCGGCATGGCGGGTCCCTTTATCTGTCTGGTAGCAATATCAACGCAAGATCAGGCACAAGTGCAACCAGAACCCACACGAATATCAACGCGGCCAAGTAGGGCACCGTATATGGCAATAGCCTGAAATAAGGAACGCCCGTCACGCCAGATGCGACATATAAGTTCAATCCATAGGGCGGCGTGATAAACCCGATAGAAGCACCAACAAGGAAAATCACCGCAAAGTGGACCGGATCAATGCCCACGGACGCCGCGATTGGCGCAAGGATCGGCGCCAGAATGATCGTGACCGGCAGTGATTCAAGGATCATGCCAGAAAAGAACACAATCGCCATCGAGGTAAACAGGACCGCGTAATAGCCGCCCATGCCAGTCACAAAATCGCCGATGACCTCTTTGGCGCCCAGATCAGACAATTGCTGCTGCATGACCACCGACACCGCGATCAGTGGCGCAAGGATACCTGTGATCTGTGCCGAGCGGCTGACAATACGCGGAATATCAAGGGCGGTGAAGCCCTCGACCACAAACATCGACACCAGGCTTTTGTCCGCGATGGGGGTGTCGTTGTCCGACCCCATGATTTTATTGAGCGGATAGCTGGCCATGCCGACAACGATGCAGAACCCAACGGTCACGCCCGCCGCCTCTGTGGGGGAAAACTTGCCCGTGTAGATGCCCCATAGCACCAGGCCGATTGCAAAAAACCCAAGCCATGCGCCGATGGCCGTTTTCATCACGCGCATGAATGACAGCCGGATCAAAATGCCCCAGCCGTTGATCGTGCAGACGATGAAAGAGGCCAACATCATGGCAAGCACCATCAATGCGCCCGGAATAATGCCTGCGATAAACAGGTCAGAAATCGGCAGGCTTAACAAAAACCCGTAGACAATAAAGATAATCGATGGCGGGATGATGATGCCGACGGTGCCGCCTGCGGCGGCTGTCGCCGCACTGAACCGCTCGTCATATCCGCCTTTGACCATCTCGGGGTGCAGCATCGACCCGATCGTCGCCGTCGTCGCCGAATTCGACCCTGAAATCGCCGCAAATAACCCACAAGCCCCAATCGCGGCCATTGCCAAACCACCACGTAACCAGCCCAAGCACGAATAGGCAAAATCCGATAATCGTCGCGCAATTCCCGATTGGTTAATCAGGTCCCCCGTCAAAATAAACAGCGGCATCGCCAAGAGCGCAAAACCGTTCTTGAACACATTCAACAACTCGCTGCCCGCATTCAGCAGTGGCAATCCGGTGACAAAACTACTGCCCACAACCCAGTAAAAGATGACCAGCAACACCGGCACACCCGTCATAAACAAGAACGTAACCCCAAGCGAGATCAGCGCGATCCATGTCCCGTCAGTCATTAGACATCCCCCCCGATAACAGCCGTTTGAACCAACACGTCACCACTGCGGTAATTGGCCCAGTCTTCCACAAGATTTCCGACCACACGCCCCGACATCAACAAGAATGCCACGGGAATTGTGATGATGAACCACCACTGCATGATACTGTCGGTCCCCGCGACAATGGCAAAATTATCGGCACTATTGGCCGTGATGCGCAACGTGGTGGACACAACAATCCAGCAAAATCCGAACCATAAAACCGCATCCGTGGTCAGCGCGATCAACTGGCGCTCTCGGGACATCTTCATACGGAATTCGTTAAACGACAAATGCGTGCGCAGCTTGATATTATACGAACACCCGAACCATGCCATAATCATGAACAAAAACGGCGGGATCGTAGTCGACCAAGGCACTTGGCTGGAGAATACAAAACGATCAACAACGCCGGAAAAGATAATCCACGCCATCGCCAGATACATAAACACCGCAACGCCGCGCTCAAGATGTCGTTCCAAAAATGGAACGGCTTTATAGATCTGGAAAACAAACAATCCGCCAATCAACGTCAGAACCAAGGAAAATACCCACATGCCCTGCGTATTGAACGCCGTCTTTATTTCCCACGGGTCTTGCGAAAGTAATGCGGAAAAAATCGTTCCGATATCGGCCAAGATAGACATCCCGGCACCCCCCTTTTGATAAGTGTTGTTTCGCCACAGGCTGCTGGATTTGCGGGCTTGGGTCTATGCTCAACATCGTTGTTCAGGTCACAAGAACCGGCCCACCTGACGGGGGGCCGGCACGCGTGACCTCGTGGCTAAGTTAAGCCTTCCACCAACGGCGAGGCTCCACATTCTCTGGTAAAGTATCACCATCGATTGTGCGGACTTCATCATAGATTTCTTGATATGTATCGAGACCACCCGACCAGCCGTTCAGCCGTTCGCGCCATTGCTCCCACAACTGCGGTTGGAATTCCGGCGAACACATTTCCTCTGCCTTGCGGATTTCTGCGGCCGACAAGAACGCATTGCGCACGTTGTTCTTGGCAAAAATCGTGTTTGGCAATTGTGGATCGGACTGACCAACCGTTTTCACAAGCGCCGCCTCGTTTGCCGCTTGAACATGGACTTGCGACAGATACGCCGATTCCATCACAGCATCCTGCAGTTCACCGCCAAAGCTGTCGAATACGGATGCGGACATCGCGGTATGCTCTGTGCCACAGAAGAAATTCAAGTGCACCGACTGGGACACAACCGGCGCCATATTGGCATATGCAACGGCAGACGCCCATGTTTCAGCACCATCAATCAGGCCCTGCTTGAGACCATCAAGGGTTTCTTCCCATGCAATAGGAACAGGGTTCAGGTTCAACGCTTCCATGGCAATGCGGCCAAGCTGCGTGCCTGTCACACGGTTCTTTGTGCCCGCAAGTTGGTCAATCGACGTGACTGTGTCGCGGTCTTCCCACTTCAGGCCCAACTGGATTCCGCGCAGCTCGGCGTGGCTGAACAGGAATTTCAGACCGTGACGCTTTTCATAAGGATCACGCAGCAAAGCCTGCGACTTTGGCGAGTAGAGGAAATGGTATTGGTCGGCACGGTTGCGGAACATATAGGCATAATCCAGCACGTTCAGATAGGGCGCACCACCCGCTGAGTTTTGCGTGGATGCGGCAAAGATATCCGTGATGCCCTGCTGGGTTTTTTCGACGCAAGACGTCTGACTGCAAATCTGGTTGTCGCCGATAAACTCGATGCGAATCTCTCCGTCGGTGCGGCTTTCGAGGTCACGCGCAAATTCCAACGCACCGGCACGTTCAATCAAAAGGTTCTGTGCGTTAAAGCCTGCGGCACCAAATTTCAGCGTGTATTTGGCGGGCTTGGCAAAGCGCTTTTCATAAGTGGATTCTGCCGCACTTGCCAAGTTTGCAAGGCTCATCGCACCACCAAAGCTGCCCGCAGCCAACAAAGTCGAGCTAAGGCCATAGCGACCCGCAACCCGAAACAGATCGCGTCGCGATATCTGCCCTAATTTGTCGTGAATTCCCATCGTATCCTCCCTAGATAACAATTATTGAGACGTTTTGTTTCAAAAAGGCTAGTATGTTTCGATCAACTTGCATAGGATTTTCTGAACAAGCTTGAAGGAGACGGAATTTTGGAAGCAGATTTCATCGTTATTGGCGCGGGCTCAGCGGGCTGCGTTGTCGCAAACCGGCTAAGCGCTGACCCTGCAAACAAGGTTATTTTACTGGAAGCAGGCGGCCGCGATCTGAACCCCTGGATCCATATTCCGGTCGGATATTTCAAAACCATGCACAACCCTTCACTTGATTGGTGTTACCGCACAGAGCCATGTTCTGGCCTGAACGGACGCGCCATTGACTGGCCTCGGGGCAAGGTTCTGGGCGGCTCATCATCGCTCAACGGCCTGCTTTATGTGCGCGGCCAACCGCAGGATTATGATCGCTGGCGCCAGATGGGCAACGACGGCTGGGGCTGGGACGATGTGCTGCCGATGTTCAAAAAATCCGAAGATCAAGAACGCGGCGCAGATGAATTCCACGGAATCGGCGGCCCGCTCAGCGTCTCAAACATGCGCATCCAGCGCCCGATCTGCGACGCATGGGTCGCCGCCGCCCAAGAGGCCGGTTACCCGTTCAATCCAGATTATAACGGCAAGGATCAAGAAGGCGTCGGGTATTTCCAACTGACCACCAAAAAGGGCCGGCGCTGCTCGGCGGCCGTGGCCTATCTCAAGCCGATCCGCGACCGCGAAAATCTGAAGATCATCACCCATGCACAGGTCAAGCAGATCGATCTTGATGGCAAACGCGCAACCGGCGTCACCTATCTGGACCGTTCTGGCAAAGAACACAGCATCAGTGCGCGCCGCGAAACGATTATCTCCGCGGGGGCAATCAATTCGCCGCAACTGTTGATGCAATCGGGCATCGGTGATGCCGAACACCTGCGCGAAAACGGCATAACACCACAACACAACCTGACCGGCGTGGGCAAAAACCTGCAAGACCACCTGCAAGCGCGGCTCGTGTTCAAATGTAACGAGCCCACGCTGAACGACGAGGTCCGCAGCCTGTTCAATCAAGCCAAAATCGCGCTGAAATATGCAATGTTCCGGTCTGGCCCGATGACAATGGCCGCCAGCCTCGCGACCGGTTTCTTGAAAACCCGTCCGGATCTCGAAACCCCTGATATCCAGTTCCATGTGCAACCCTGGTCCGCCGATAGCCCCGGTGAAGGGGTGCATCCGTTTTCCGCCTTCACCATGTCGGTCTGCCAATTGCGCCCCGAAAGCCGTGGCGAAATCCGCCTTGATGGCCCCGACACGCGCAGCTATCCAAAAATCCACCCCAATTACCTGTCCACAGATCTGGACTGCGCGACGCTGGTCGAAGGTGTGAAAATCGCGCGACGCATCGGACGCCACGATCCGCTGACCTCAAAAATCTCCAGCGAATTCAGGCCCGAGGCAAGCCTTGATCTGGATGATGACGCAGGCACGCTGGATTGGGCGCGCAATAACTCTGCGTCGATCTACCACCCGACCGGCACCTGCAAAATGGGATCAGGCCCCGAGGCCGTGGTCGATCATCAGCTTCGGGTGCACGGCATTGCGGGACTGCGCGTGGCGGACTGTTCGATTATGCCCGAGATCGTCAGCGGCAATACAAACGCACCCGCGATCATGATCGGCGAAAAGATAAGCGACCTTATTCTGAACGGGTAAATAGCAATCCTGCCCTGACACAACATCCCGACCGAAAGCTATGCTGGCGCGGCATAGCAGCCAAGTAAACGCATTGGTTGTAGTGTGTGGCTAAATCATGGGATAGTGGGTCGCAGCGCACCGAAGTTGCCGTAACTGCAAGGATTGACCAAGATGCCCCGTGCCCTCAGCTTTGAAAAAAACTGCGACCAATGCCCGATCCGCCACCGGGCTGTTTGTGCAACTTGCAACCCTGAAGAATTGGTTGAGCTGTCCGACATGAAATACTACCGTAGCTTTGAGGCGGGACAGCCCATTATGTGGAGCGGCGACCGCATGGGCTTTGTCGGAACGGTCGTTGCGGGCACCGCCACGATCGAGCGGCTGATGGAAGACGGACGCAAGCAAACCATGGGGCTTTTGCTGCCGTCGGATTTTATCGGCAGACCCGGGCGTGATACCGCGATTTACGATGTGACGGCTGTGACCGATGTAACGCTGTGCTGTTTTAGGCGTGAAGGCTTTGAACAGATGGTTGGCAAAACCCCGCATCTGTCACAACGCATGTTGGAAATGGCCTTGGATGAACTTGATGCAGCGCGCGAATGGATGCTTTTGCTGGGCCGCAAAACCGCGCGGGAAAAAATCGCGACCTTCCTGATGATGCTCGTGCGGCGCACCACCGCCAGCCCGCATGCGGTGAACGGCGAGGTCAAAATCGTGCTGCCGCTGACCCGCGAAGCAATGGCCGACTATCTTGGGCTAACGATCGAAACCGTCAGCCGGCAGTTTTCGTTTCTGCGCAAAGAAGGCCTGATCGTACTGGACGGCAAGCGCAACCTCACGATCCCCGATAGCAACGCACTGCAAGCCGAATCCGGATCAGAAACGGCCTAATGCGCCATCAGGATCGGAATATCGGTCAGCCGCAACATATCGCGGGTCGCCCCGCCCAAGATCGCTTCGCGTAGCGGCGAGCGCCCATAGGCCCCCATCACAATCAGGTCCACGCCCCTTTCTTTGGCGCGGGTCAAAAGTTGATGTCCGATCGATGGCTGTGACCTTGCAAGAATAGAGATATCGGCCCTCGCACCGAACCGCGCAATATACGCCGCCAATCGCCCGCCGCGATCAGATCGTTCATGACTATGCACAGGTGGGTCAACGATGGTGATCTCGGCCTGCTTGGCCTGCGCAATTAATGGCAGGCCCGCGCGGGTCGCGGCCATCGCCTGCACCCCGTCGTCCCAAGCGATCAGAATATTGGCGAATTCAACATCATTCGAGCGCGCGGGCGGGACCATCAAAACCGGGCGGTTGGCCCCCAAGACGCTTGCCTCGAATATCAAAGTATCGGCGCGATCCGATGTCTCTTGATAAGGTGTCGGCAAAACAATCAGGTCGAAAAACCGCATCGTATCCGATACAAAAATATCCAGACCACCGGGCAATGTCGTGACGTTTTGCACATCCCACGCGATGTCCTCATTCGCCAGACGCTCGCGCGCGCTTGTCTCCAGTGTGTTCGCAACCCCTTGGGAAAACTCGAAATTCTGCTGCACCGCAAGGGCCTGCGCGCCTGCATAATAAAACCCCGGGTCGGTATCATCAACGCCAACACACAGCACATGAAGATGCGCGCCCACTTTACGTGCAAAGGCGATAGCACATTCAAATGCGGCTTTATCCTGCGTCGGCTCATGCAAAATTGTCGCGATAGATTTGTAGGTCATGCGGGGGGTCCTAGCGTCATTAAGTCACGCATCACCCTAAATTCCGAACCTTGTGCGCGTCTTTGATCTATCGCAAAGTGGTTGCTCACGGTAAATTGATCCAGATCAAAGTAAAGTGATCGCCGATCACCCAAAACGACACGGCGAACAGGTTGTCGCGGCCCCTTGGTCGCGTCGTAAGAACAAGGGGTTTTCATGCTCAACTACATAAAACTGGCGGCTTTAGGACTAATTGTCCTATTCGCCGCGATGGCTACAAATTTTGCACGGGACTTGGCATATCAAGTTCATGCGATTCTCATTATGCTGGTGGCGTCCGGCATGTTTGTGTGGGTGCTGCGCTCCACAGACGAGCCACGGGCGTTGGTTGATAGCAACGGCTATATGGACGGTGTTATCCGTGCAGGCGTCATTGCCACAGCGTTCTGGGGGATCACTGGGTTTCTGGTGGGGGTCATTATTGCCTTCCAACTTGCGTTTCCCGTCCTCAATCTTGAATGGGCGCAACCCTATGCAAACTTTGGCCGTCTGCGCCCGCTGCACACCAGTGCGGTGATTTTTGCCTTTGGCGGCAATGCGCTGATTATGACATCGTTTTATGTGGTCCAGCGGACCTGTGGCTCCCGGCTTTGGGGCGGCAGTCTTTCGTGGTTTGTCTTCTGGGGCTACCAGCTATTCATCGTTTTGGCGGCAACCGGCTATGTGCTGGGGTCGACCCAATCAAAAGAATACGCCGAACCAGAGTGGTATATCGACATTTGGCTGACCATCGTCTGGGTCGCCTACCTGATGGTGTTCCTCGGCACGCTTTTCACCCGCAAGGAACGCCACATCTATGTGGCGAACTGGTTCTACCTCGCGTTTATCGTCACCGTGGCGATGCTGCATATCCTCAACAACCTGTCTATCCCTGTGTCCATCTGGGGCAGCAAATCGGTTCAGGTTTTCTCGGGCGTGCAAGACGCGATGGTGCAGTGGTGGTATGGGCATAACGCCGTGGGCTTCTTCCTGACGGCGGGCTTCCTTGGCATGATGTATTATTTTGTGCCAAAGCAGGCCGGTCGTCCGATTTTCTCTTATAAACTCTCGATCATCCACTTTTGGGCGCTGATCTTTCTCTACATCTGGGCGGGTCCGCACCACTTGCACTACACCGCTTTGCCTGACTGGGCGACGACACTTGGCATGGTCTTCTCGATCATTCTATGGATGCCCAGCTGGGGTGGGATGATCAACGGCCTGATGACGCTGCAAGGCGCTTGGGACAAATTGCGCACCGATCCGATCATCCGCATGATGGTCACGTCGCTGGCATTCTACGGCATGTCCACATTCGAGGGTCCGATGATGTCGATCCGCGCTGTGAACTCGCTGTCGCATTACACCGATTGGACGATCGGGCACGTGCATTCGGGCGCGCTTGGCTGGAACGGGCTGATCACATTCAGCGCACTCTACTTCCTCACTCCGCGCCTTTGGGGTCGTGCAAAAATGTATTCGATGTCTGCGATCAACTGGCACTTCTGGTTGGCCACAATCGGGATCGTGCTTTACGCATCCTCGATGTGGGTCTCCGGGATCATGGAAGGCCTGATGTGGCGTGAAGTCGACGCACAAGGGTTCCTGGTCAACAGCTTTGCAGACACCGTTAGCGCGAAATACCCAATGTTGGTGGTCCGTGGGCTTGGTGGGGTGCTTTACCTCTCTGGCGCGGTCATCATGGTCTGGAACATGTGGATGACGATCCGTGGTGGTGAAAAAGTCACTGCACCGGTCGGCGTTGCAACAGTATAGGAGCCTGATAAATATGGCTTTTCTAAATAAACACCAAATACTCGAACGCAGCCCAACACTTCTGCTGGTAGGCACACTTGTTGTTGTCTCCATCGGGGGGATCGTGGAAATCGCACCCTTGTTCTATCTCGAAAACACCATCGAAGACGTAGAGGGTATGCGCCCCTACTCGCCGCTGGAATTGACGGGACGCGATATCTACATCCGCGAAGGGTGCTACAGTTGCCACAGCCAGATGATCCGGCCCATGCGCGACGAAGTGGAACGCTACGGACCCTATTCACTGGCCGCCGAAAGCCAGTATGACCACCCGTTCCAATGGGGGTCAAAACGGACCGGACCGGACCTCGCCCGTGTGGGCGGGCGTTACTCGGATGCATGGCATGTGGATCACCTTTCTGATCCACAGTCGGTCGTCCCTGAATCGATCATGCCGCAATATGCGTTCCTGTCGGGCACTGTCATCGACGGCGAATACGTGCAGGACCTGCTGGAAACGAACCGCTTTGTCGGCGTGCCCTACACCGACGAAATGATCGCCGAGGCGCGTGCCGATTTTATGGCGCAAGCCGATCCGGACAGCGATTACGACGGCCTGCTGGCACGTTACCCCAAAGCAGTCGTCAGCAACTTTGACGGCCAACCCGAGTTGACCGAAATGGACGCGATGATCGCCTATCTGCAAATGCTGGGCACCTTGGTCGACTTTTCCACATTCACCCCAGACGCAAGCCGCTAAGGAGGACATAGACAATGGATACATATTCTTTCCTGCGCCAATTGGCCGATAGCTGGGTCCTGCTTCTGATGACCCTGTTTTTCCTCGGCACAATTGTCTGGGCCTTCCGCCCGGGCAGCCGCAAAGAACATGCAGACACCGCCAATATCGTGTTCCGCAATGAAACCGCCGTGCAAGATGATGCAGACCAGACCCCGGAGGCAGACGAATGAGCGATCTTGATAAAGACAAAGACATCGACAAGGAAACCGGCGTTGAAACAACCGGCCATGAATGGGACGGCATCAAAGAGCTGAACAATCCGCTGCCGCGCTGGTGGCTCTGGACGTTCTACCTCACCATCGCTTGGGGGCTGTGGTATGTGGTCGCCTACCCCGCGTGGCCACTGATCAATGGCGCGACGACCGGCTATCTTGGCTTCTCGACCCGCGCCAATGTCGCCGCTGATATCGCGGCCTTTGATGAAAAGAACGCGGATTTGCGTGCGGCCCTGACCGAAGTTGACCTGACCAAGCTGGAAGAAAACGAAGAGTTAAGCCGCTTTGCAGTGGCAGGCGGCCGGGCGGTATTTCTGGCCAGCTGTTCGCAGTGCCACGGCTCTGGTGCGGCGGGCGCAAAGGGCTATCCAAACCTGCTCGACGACGACTGGCTTTGGGGTGGCTCGATCGAAGATATCGCCTATACGGTCAACTACGGCATCCGTAACGAAATCGACCCCGATGCGCGCTGGTCCGAAATGCCCGCCTTTGGCGACATCTTGGAAAAAGAGCAAATCGATCAGGTTGTGCAATATGTCACCTCGCTGTCATCAACTGACTACAACGTCGAATTGGCCGCATTGGGCGCCGCAGTCTATGACAATAGCTGTAGTGCCTGCCACGCGGTCGACGGAACCGGCGAACGGGCCTTGGGCGCACCCAATCTGGCTGATGCAATCTGGCTTTATGGTGGTGACGTGCAAGCTTTGACCGAGACGGTGACAAACGCCCGCTTTGGTGTGATGCCACCTTGGGGCACGCGCCTGTCCCCGTCCGAAGTGAATGCCGTGGCCGCATATGTGCACCAGCTTGGTGGCGGCGAATAAGCTAACATCCCTGACCTACTCGGGGACGTTTGCGCAGGCATCTTTGCGCAAACCAATCCCGCCTCTGGCCTGTTCGTGCATTCCAGAGGCGGGGTTTTCTGTCTTGACCCACATCAAGGACGGTGACCATCGGGCCCAATAGCCCTATACTGCGGACAGGTTTGGAATTGTTATGAAAACAGAAACTCCCCCGAAATTATTCGCAGCCCAAGAGCCCATCTTCCCGCGCAAGGTCAAAGGGTTCTATCGGACGTTCAAGTGGTGGATCATGGCCGTGACGCTGGGGATTTACTATCTCACACCTTGGCTACGTTGGGACCGTGGACCCGCCCTGCCCGACCAGGCAGTCCTGCTCGACCTTGCCAACCGCCGTTTCTATTTCCTCTGGGTCGAAATCTGGCCCTACGAGTTCTATTTTGTTGCCGGGCTTTTGATCATGGCAGGGCTTGGGCTGTTCCTGTTCACCTCCGCGTTAGGGCGGGTCTGGTGCGGCTATACCTGTCCGCAAACTGTCTGGACCGATCTTTTTGTCCTTGTCGAACGCTGGATTGAAGGCGACCGCAACGCGCGCGTCCGCCTATGGAAAGCCTCTTGGAGCCTGCACAAGTGGCGGTTACGATTTACAAAATGGGCAATCTGGCTTGGCATTGCTGTGGCCACAGGCGGCGCTTGGGTGTTCTACTTCACCGATGCACCCACCTTGGCGCGCAACCTGATCGCCGGCACCGCCCACCCCATCGCCTATTCGACCATCGCAATTCTGACAGCCACTACATTCATCTTTGGCGGCTTCATGCGCGAACAGGTCTGCATCTACATGTGCCCTTGGCCGCGCATCCAAGGCGCGATGATGGACAATGACACGCTGACAGTGGGCTACCGCGAATGGCGCGGCGAACCGCGTGGCAAAAAACGCGTCGAAGGGGCGGGCGACTGCATCGACTGCATGGCTTGCGTAAACGTCTGCCCGATGGGGATCGACATTCGCGATGGCCAGCAAATGGAATGCATTACCTGCGCTTTGTGCATCGATGCCTGCGACGACGTGATGGATAAAATCGGCAAACCTCGGGGCTTGATCGACTATCTTGCACTTTCTGACGAGCCTGCCGAGCGCGGCGGCAAACCACCCAAAGCGGTCTGGAAACACATCATGCGTCCGCGCACAATCATCTACACCGCAATGTGGTCGCTGATCGGCTTTGCCCTGATCTTCGCTCTGTTTATTCGCCCCGAAATCGACCTGACCGTCGAGGCCGTGCGCAACCCGACCTATATCACCCTGTCTGACGGCTCTGTGCGCAACACCTACACGCTGCGTCTGCGCAATAAACACGGCGAGCCGCGCGATTTTCGCGTCTCACTGACATCCGACGAGGTGATGCGCATCTCGCTTGAAGGACAACCGAGCACCCATGTCACAGTGCCCGCAGATAGCTCGTTTCTACAGCGGGTCTATGTCACCGCCCGCCCGCAAGACTCCGCCGCAAAAGTCGACGCCACCGACCTGCGCTTTTGGGTCGAAGACGTGATCAGCGGCGAACGGGCCTACCGCGACAACACATTCAACGGAAAGGCGCCACAATGACCACTGCTACCAAAGGAAAAATGACCGGCTGGAAATTTCTCGCAATCATGGTCTTTGCCTTCACGATTATCATCTCGGTCAACCTGACGATGGCCTATAAAGCCGTCTCCACATTCCCCGGGCTGGAGACAAAAAACTCTTATGTGACCAGCCAGTCCTTTGACGCGGACCGTGCCGCCCAGATCGCCCTGAACTGGGATGCGCGGGTCTCGATCCAAGCCGGTCAGCTACGCCTTAGCTTTCGTAAGGACGGGGTGCCGGTGGAACCCGAAATCATATCGGCGGTGCTTGGGCGGGCCACCAATGTGGCCTCCGACCAAACCCCGATCCTCGTGTTTGACGGGGCCGATTTTGTGGCACCCGTGGATCTTGCGGGTGGAAACTGGAACCTGCGGCTTGTTGCAAAATCCGCTGATGGCACACAATTCCGCCAGCGCATGATCGTCGAGATCGATAAATGATAACCCCCCTCTGCACGCCTGCAAAAGCTCTGAGCCACAATGGCTGACACGGTTATTCTGTCACTGCCGGGCATTCACTGCGCCGGCTGCATTGGCGCGGTCGAGCGGACCCTGACGGGCACAAAAGGCGTCACCACCGCGCGTGTAAACCTTAGCCGCAAGCGGGTCACGATCGACGTCAATGGCATCACCTCAGATCCGCTGATCGCGGCGTTGGCACAGGCAGGTTACGAGGCGCACGCGCTTGATGCGGCCATGCTCACCTCGGTGGACACGGATGCAAAAGGACGGATGCTTCTGGTGCGCTTGGGCGTCGCGGGCTTTGCGATGATGAACGTCATGTTGTTCTCGGTCGCGGTCTGGTCGGGGGCAGCGCTGGCGACCCAACAGATGTTCCACTGGATATCCGCCCTGATCGCGGTGCCTGCGTTGCTGTTTTCGGCGCAGGTATTTTTCCAGAATGCATGGGTGGCGCTGCGGGTCGGGCGGCTGAACATGGATGTGCCGATTTCATTGGCAATCATCCTTGCCGCAGGGCTTTCGGTCTATGAAACCTCGATTGGCGGCGACGCGGTCTATTTCGACGCGGCCTTGTCACTGACATTCTTTTTGTTGATCGGCCGCTACCTTGACCACCGCACGCGGATCGCGGCCCGCTCGGCAGCCCAGGAACTTAGCGCTCTGGCCAGCCCCGATGCGCTGCTTGTAACAGGTGACACGACCCGCACCATACCGGTAAGCGACCTTGCTATCGGTGATCTGATCCGCGTCAAAGCCGGCATGAGAGTGCCGGTAGACGGGCAAATCACCCAAGGCACATCAGACACCGACAGGTCATTCCTGACCGGAGAAAGCCTCCCTGTTCAAGTCCACGCAGGCAGTGACATTGCGGCAGGCGAGGTCAATCTCACCGGCCCGTTCACCCTGCGCGTCACCCGGGTGGGCGAGGACACCACGCTGGCGCGCATGGCACGGCTGGTCGAACATGCCGAAGGGGCGCGCAACAAATACACCGCCCTTGCAGACCGTGCGGCACAAATCTACGCGCCCGCCGTGCATGTGCTGGCGCTGGTCACATTCATCGGTTGGCTGGTGCTGTCCGCGGATGCGGCGCTTGCTTTGAACATCGCGATTTCAGTGTTGATCATCACCTGCCCCTGCGCATTGGGTCTGGCTGTCCCCGCCGTGATGACGGCGGCAACAGGCCGGTTGTTCCGGCGCGGGCTACTGGTCAAAAACGGCACCGCACTGGAACGGCTGGCCGAGATTGATGTGGTGGTCTTTGACAAAACCGGCACCCTGACAGAAGGGCACGCGCGGATCGATACCGACGCGCTGGACCCGACCCAACTTTCGGTTCTGGCGGCCCTCGCGCAGGCCTCGCACCATCCGGTGTCGCGTGCCATCGCCGCAGCGCTTCCCGCCACCTTGCAAGCCGCTGACCTGACAGAGATCAGCGAACATGCGGGATTGGGCGTCATGGGACTTTGGCGCGGAATTCCCGTACGTTTGGGGCGCAGCGATTGGGTCGGGGCGGTCACATCACCCGCGCTGCAAATCGGCGACGCGGCGGCGATCCCGCTTACCTTTTCCGAGACATTGCGCGCAGGGGCCGCGGATGCTGTCGCTCGCCTGCAATCACGCGGCACGCCCGTGCATATCTTCTCGGGCGACACACAAACCGCCGTCTCTGCGCTGGCCGCAGCACTTGGGGTCACGCAGGCGCGCGCGCAAATGATGCCCGACGAAAAGCTAAGCGCCATCAAAGCACTGTCAGATGCGGGCAAAAAAGTCCTGATGATCGGCGACGGCCTAAATGATACAGCCGCACTTGCGCAGGCCTATGCGTCCATTTCCCCCGCATCGGCACTGGATGCATCGCGGGCGGCATCCGATATCGTGCTGTTGGGGCGTAGCCTCGCCGACATTCCGGATGCCATCGACACCGCCAGATCGGCCCGCGCGCGGGTGCTTGAAAACTTTACAATCGCGGCAGGCTACAATGTGATCGCAGTGCCCGTCGCAATTTTGGGCTATGCGTCGCCACTGGCCGCCGCCATCGCAATGTCGGCGTCATCCATCACTGTATTATTGAACGCCCTGCGGGTAAGGTAGCGCCATGAATGTCTTGATAATTCTGATCCCCGCCTCGTTGATCCTTGCTTGCCTTGGGCTGGCGGGGTTTTTGTGGACGCTGCGGCACAAACAATACGACGACCTCGACGGGGACGCTTGGCGTATCTTGATGGAAGATGACCACATCAATGATGACACCGAACCGAAGACTTAAAACGGGACATATGACGACCCATCGAAAGTTGGCGGAGATTGGAAACACAGGAAATTGATGTTTTTTTGTTTTGGGTTTTTAGGGAGATGGTGAAGGCAATCGCAATTGGGCGAGAGCGGGAGAATAGTCATAAAAATCATAAAAATGATCCTCGGAGGGTTTGGTTTCCGATAGCAGTAAACGAAATGGCAAAAATTTCGCAATCATGGGCAAATGAGCTTTCAACTGAATTTGATGAAACTTTGCGCAGGTCACCCTTCATGGACTTAAAATAATTACCAAGTTTTCATATCAACTCTAATCTGAACGATGGGCTTTCCAATATCGAGGATGTTGTTCTGAATTAACGGCGCGCCGATGACGCCTGAAAAGGTGAAACGGTCATGATAGTAAGACATTCCCACACCAAACCCCGCAGCCTTTTCTGTGACACCACGGGCATGATCGTGAGTGAGCCCCTAAAACTCCTCCAAATTTGTGTAGAGTCCGCCCAACAAAAGGACGGACAAATGAAGGCACGATTTACGGACGAACAGATCATAGGTATGATCAAAGAGCAGGAATCTGGTGAGAAGACC
>Ga0316209_1000567_pt1 | contig 60941 bp, 58 predicted proteins | sample 6monopyrite_MG_FD_204945 | JGI IMG/M metagenome (GOLD analysis project Ga0316209, IMG submission 204945) | Microbial mat bacterial communities from mineral coupon in-situ incubated in ocean water Damariscotta River, Maine, United States -... | ecosystem: Environmental > Aquatic > Marine >... | reverse complement strand
CACGGGGTATGGATACCCAATAGCAGACTGTAATGATCTTCTACTTCCATGATAAATTAATCCATGCTGACGAGTTGCTGAAATACATTATTTTACGGTAATTTCACACAGATCTACGAAGAACCATCTATATAGAAGATACTTTTGATGTCCAGTCAGTTGAGTGGCTGAATTTCTGGAATGGATCAAATGAATGGAGTCCGGGAGACCCCTACGGCGATCCACCGACATTCTAGAAAAATTGCAAATCCAAACAGTTTCCTGCTGTTCCAGTAACGTAGTTTAAATTTCAGTTACGCATTACTCAGACTCTTTTTTCTCCGCTTTTGTCAGAAAAGCAGAAAACTCTTTAACAACATTCTCAATCGGAATGGCAATCCCGAAGCCTTCCGAACCAATCGATGCGGTCGACATCAATTTTTGTGTGTTAACACCTAACACGCGCCCGGCTTCATCAACCAGCGGGCCACCACTGTTACCCGGTAAAACCTGAGTATCAGTGTAAATACTGTTATCGCGTTTACTGGTAATAATGCCGGATGTCACAAAATCCTTTAATCCCAGAGGGCTGCCCATTGCATAGACCTTCATGCCCTGCCCAACCCTACCCACATTAGTGAGGTCGATGAACGGCGTGATGTGTCCATCCAGTTTGATTAGCGCCAGATCATGCTTCTTACTTAACTTTATTAACTTCGCGCTCACTTTGGTGCCGCCTTTTAGCGTTACCTTGAAGTGACGCGAAAATTTGGCACTGGCCGACTTAAAACTGAAATCAGAATCCTGGCTCGAAAGTTCACGCTTCCGGCTATCGAGCCACCTCTTCCTCTCTCGATAATTTGACTTCAACTTATTCAGGCGCTTTTCATAGATATCATACTCTGCGTGGGCCACCTTTTTTTCACGATCATTATAACGATCAATATCTTTTTTATAATCGCTTAACTCAGCCTCCATTTTTTTGAGCTGCTCAGCCCGCTCAGCCAATTCCTGCTCAGCCTCTTTAATTTCAGCCTTCGCTTCATCAAACTTTTCATCACTCTTTTTCCACGCCTTAAACTCAGTCGGTCTGACCACGTGCTTATTCGTCACAATATAACCATCATTACTGACAAAGAAACCGGAACCTGTGCCCAACGAAGTCTCGATTGAGACCACTGCCAATGTCGTTTTTTCAATGGTGGTAGCAGGGTTAAATTTATTGGTTAACTTTTCAGCAAGGTTTTTTGAGACAGAATTTTTCTTCTTACCTTTATAATTTAACGTTTCAGTTTTAAGCCCCCCTTTCGGCGGCTTATCAGTAAACTTCCACTTGCCATTGGCGTCTTTGTATTTATAAATTTCGGCCATGCTGGACAGGGAAAAACACATTAATACCGCCCCGATAAAAACCAACAAGACAGGGGGCTTTCTAATATTGATATTCATTATGATGGCAGAAACTCAATGGGATAAGAGACCGTTACAGTATCAACCTCTTTCTCACCAAAATTGAACTGCTTGATCCGTGACAGAATACGACGCTCAAGTTTTTCATTATTGAGTTCGCTGGAAACTATTCGCACATCGACTACCTCACCAGAAGGCGCGATAACAATCTCAAGCACGATCATCCCTTTTAAACCGGGGTCTGTGCGACGTTCGCGATTGTAAATCGAAAAGAGCTTACTTTTGTTTCGATCAAATACCATCGTGATCTCTTCTTCACTACGCATGTTCATCCTGGCCTTGAGAATATCTGCCTGCTCAATTTCAAGCGTTGATTCAACCTCGGTATGTTGCAGGGCGGCCAGCTCCGTCTGAGTAAGTCCGACACCACTCGAAAAGTCAGCCTCGTTGACCCCGCCACTGCTTTGGCTCACTTTTGACGTCAACAATGACTTACTGACGGTCGCTGCCTTATTATGATCGCCTCCCGTCAGTTTTTTACTCGACTTCGTGACCATCACCGTTTTAATATCAGACGTATCCATCAAGTCTTCAAGGCCTTTACTCAACTCAAGCAAACCACTCTTCTGCGCTTTTTCACGCGCCACTTTTTGTTTATCGGTCAGTGGTTTTTTCTTTTTCTGCTGCTTTTTAACCAGCTTCTTTTTCAGGCTCTCTTTGGGCTTTTCAACCTTTTTTTCAATCTTGGGCTCAGGCTTCGGTTTGGGTTTGGGTTTCGCTTTGGGCTTGGGTTTTGGCTTAGGTTTGGGTAGCTCTATTTTTTTCGGCTTGGGTGCCTGTCCAACAAACTTTGCAATTCGATCAGGTATGACATGCGCCTTGCGTGTCTCCTTTGGCACTTCAATCCCCTGAATATAAAACACAATGCCAAACAGCAACACCAAAAGCACAACCGCAATGATGTTAAATTTACGGTCATCACTGCGACTGGAAGTACCGGCAAGTGCAAGATCTTTATAGGCAATGGTTGTCATACAACGCCTATCCTTTAACCCTGGATTTTTGCACGGTGGCAAACGATATTTTGGTGTAATCCGCCTCACGGCACGTGCTTAATATTTTACTGAGTACTTCATAAGGGGTTTTTTGATCCCCTATAATCGTGACATTACGCGCCTTCTTTTCTACTTTAGAGAACTGCGCTTTTCCAGCTTCAAAATTCAACTCAGTCATCAGCGCAGGAATCAATGGCTCTATGTTAGCAATAACGTCGCTAATGGAAACCACCTTACGCCCCTGCACTAAAATGTCTTGCGCCGTAATAGTGATAACAAGGGTCTCTTTGGGAGTGACTGTTGAAATCGATGTCGGTAGCTTCACCTCTTTACTGCTATGTAACTGCTGCACGTTTGATGAACTGACCAGCAGAAAAAACACCAGGATGGTGAAGATGTCCATCAACGAAACCAGATTTAAGCCCGGCTGTTTTTTACGCTTGTGGTGACGTTCCATTCGTCGACTACGGCGGGATACCTCTTTCATTTATTTATCCCCCGCACTGGCATCAGCTAAAACTTCGGCGTCACCAATGGCAATATTAGGGAATAATTCAACGGTATCAAGACTGGCTATATTAACCACATCAGCACTTCTGACGCGGTCCATCACCTGTACCAGTGTTTGGTACTCAATATTCGGCTCTAGTAGTAATGTAATGTTCTGCTCATCGGGAAAGCGGCTCTTGATCTCAACCAGCAGTTCACTGAATGCATTCCAGTCAGTCTCTGCTTCACTGCGCTCAAAACGCTTTATCACACCCAGCCGACGATCCTGCACATCAAAGCGCTTCTGGCGTATCACCAGTTCAAGTTCGAGCTTAACCTTCTCCTCTTTCTGCACCTGAGCATCTTTCGACGGCAGATTGAGTTCAATCACCGTCATCCGCGAAAACACAGCGGTGACCAGCAGGAACGGCACCAGGATCACCATCAAATTCATGAATGCGGTGATATTGAGTTCTGCGGCTTCTTTGGTATGGTGTCTACGTCTTGTACGCATATTGATTCCACATCTCTGTTCCGGTTCTATCTCGGCTTTCTATTCAGTCCTGTCTTTCATGTTGCTGCTAACAAGGCTGTCTGCTTGCCACGGTTTCGCTATCTATCAATTGTGATCCTGCTCACTCACAATATTTAGACACTTGACCGCCACCATCTCCAGCTCATCAACGAGATGCGCTGTTTTAGTCGCTAGATAAGAGTGTAAAAACAACAGGGGGATTGCTGCGATTAAACCAAACGCAGTGGTATTCATCGCCACTGAAATACTCGCAGAAAGTAGATCCGCCTTTTCAGCGGGATCAGCTGCCGCGACCGCAGTAAAGGCTTCGATTAGCCCGATAATGGTACCTAGCAGCCCAAGTAGTGTTGCAATGTTTGCGTAGGTGGCCAGATAGTGAGTGCGCTTCTCCAACTGGGGAATGACTTCCATCATTCCCTCTTCCATCGCAGTTTCAAGATCACTGCGGCGGCGCGTGTGTCCTAACCGCGAAAAACCATAACTTAACATGTGCGCCATGGGCGTTTTGTTTTTTGAGGTGATTTTTACCGCATTCTCTAAATCATTCTTTTTCAACAGCGGGACAAGATCAGACCAGATCTTATTTGAGTTTCGCTGAGTTGAACTAAGATAAAGATAACGTTCCAGAGCAATCGCGATACCCAGCGCCAATACGGCGAGGATGGGGTACATAAATGGCCCACCTGTCTGAAAGAAACTTACGACCTCCATGATTCACTCCTTAAATATGCGTACGTATGATAAAAATCTACTGGGCAAAAAATATAGCGCTATTAATGGGATAGCACAGCACTCACGTCACTCTCACAGGTTCTTTTTTTTATATCGACCATTCAGAAGGCTCCTGAAATAAAATCATAAATAACAATGTTTTTGAGCCATGCTGCTGAACAAAACCTATTGCAACTCGGGGCCATCTTCATCCAACGCGGGCATCACTGGTACGATGCGGCGCTCTGACAGGCTATGCAGGGTAATATCATGCTCCTGCACGCGTCGAATGGTCTCGACCTCCTGCCACGGCACGATATAGAGAATTTGTGGTAATTCTTTGTTACCCCTAATCTGAACACCATCAAGATTAATCACGTCGTCATCGGCAATCACCGCTTCAATGCTGGCCTGATTAAGGGGTGCCGACGATTCTTCCGCGTAGCTGTGACTCACTAACAACCACGCCAGCATAATGAATCCCAAACGTGCTTTTGTATTAACTGTCACTCGCGCCCCCATCGGGTATTATCTGAGATTCGAGCTCTTTTACCCACGCCAGCGTCGCCTCATCCTCGTTTTGGATCAATTCAAGATAGCGATGGTAATGGTGTACCGCCTTTTCAATATCCTGATAATACGTATCGTATAAAAGCGCCAAATTGTAATGAGAGTGCGCATGCAGCGGATTCTTCGCCAATGATGACCGGTAATGTTTCAACGCCTGTGGTGCATCATTCTTTTTATGTGCTATCAAACCCAGCAGGTAATCAGCCGCCGCTATCTCGGGCTGTAACTCAAGTGACTTCTCGGCCGCTTGTTGTGCGCGATTCCACTCACCACGACGGAAAAGAATTAACCCAATATTAGCCCACGGCTTGCCCGCGTGAGGATAACGCTGCGTAAGACCCCGCAGTAGCGCCTCCGCCACTATCGGCTTACCATCCTCAAGTGCCGCAATTGCAGCACTCATATCAGGCTCACCCTGATTAATCATTGCCGATGGTGGCTGCGGATCTTTACCAACGGTGCTCGGCTGTCCAGCGCAACCTGCCAGTAATAAAGTAATCATCAGCCATAGATAACTAGTTCGCATACGTATCTACCTTGAGCTCTCTGGCATAACGCGCGGGAAAGATCTTACTTAAGCGTTGATAACTTTTCTGCGTCCAACTATTAAATATATCTTGATTAGTATGTGCGAGGCTGGACTCATAGATTTCGATCGCCTTTTCCTCAACCGGAAAGGCAAGATCCTCTAATCCTATTTCATACTGTTCCATCTCATCTTCATTGAGCCCCGCCGGACGCGCAGAATCGAGTACGGCGCGACTAAAGCCGTAATACATCTCAGCAATGGAGTAGAGTGACTCAATCATAATCTCTGGGCTATGGTATTCATAGGCTGAGGTATACAGCGTTCTTGCCCAGTCCATCGCCTCTTTTTTTCGTTTAAGATGCACATTCAGTGGCAGGCGTAATTTAAGTTTATCGAACGCGGCCATTTTCTCGCGTGCCGCACGCACCATCGCCAGCGCGGTAATATGGTTAGTACGATCAGTCTTCGCTAATGGCTCGGCAGCTGCATCTGCCTTACGAATCTTAGTTGACCAGAGATCCCCCCGCTGGGTGTCTCCCATCGCATCATTCATTGTCGTTAACTTATTCAGTGCTTCCATATACTGAGGGAACGGTTCCTGATAATTTTCAACAAAACGTTGATAGATTCTAATCGCAGCTGGCAAATCATTCAGTGACTCATATAGCTCTGCTGATTGCCATAACGCCGCCATTTTCACTTCGTGATCTTGCTCAATGTTGTAGATCTCTTCCAGAATCTGCGCAGCATTTGCGTGTTGCTCTGCGTTGATATAGGCCACTGACAATAATTTGATGACATCATCGCGCCGTTCATGCTGAGGGTATTGACTGCGAAAACGACCACCGTATTCAATCGCCTCCAGCCAGGACTCTCCTTTCATCGCCAGCGTGATCGCATCGTAAAGGCCTTTGGGGGCAATCTCAGACTCACCTGCGAGGGCCGCAATACGTTCAAACTTTTTCCTCGCGGCAGCATCATTCCCCGCTGCGCGCTCAATTTCTGCCTGCTTATAGATTGTCAAAGCGAGCCTGTCTTCCAGCTGTTTTTTTCTCACGTCACCCGCAGCCAATGAGCGAATCAAATAGAGAAATGTCGCCTCCGACTTGGCAAATTTCGCGAGTTTAAAGTAAGACTCGGCCTTGATCTGATTCACATCAAAACGCACATCTTTGCTATGCACGCTCTCTAGTAAACTCGATATATTGATCGCCTGTCGATACTTCTCGTCATTAAATGCCATCTCTGCTGCGCGTAACACTACCCGCTCTGAACGGATATCCGTCGGATAAGTACGCTTAAAGAGCAGTGCATGTTTAATATATCGGATTCTCCACGGTACCTGATGCTGCCCGGTATTCCGGGAATATAAACGTTCAGCCAAGACCACTGTCGCATACGCAGCCCGTTGGTCAGCAATAGCACCGTTGTTATAAGCCACTTTTTCATAGTGACCAATTGCTTTTTTATACTGTTCTTCTTCGGTCAGTAGATCTGCATAAGCCAGGTGAACGTTATCTTCCAACGCATTCTCTAAATAGTGCGCCAGATAACGCTCATACCACAGGCTCGCCAGTTCAAAAGATTTATCAGCCGAAGTCGACTGATACTGATTGTGGTAATAACTCGCAATCGAAAGAATATTGTCACGTAACAGCGGCCTGATTTCACTTATCAGCCTGTTTTTATGCCTTTTCCAATAACTGGCATCCGGGTTATAACGCAGATAAAAACTGTCCGCTGCCGCATAAAAATTATCAAAAAAACCACTTCGTTCCCAGGTAGTCACAACGCGGAATTCTATCTGAGGCAGGTAACGTGACCCAGGGTGGCGAACAACAAACTGTTGGAGTACTGCCACCACATCGCTATAGCGTTTCTGTTCCAGATAGATATCAGACAGTGCTTTATAGATGTAGTAGGAAAACTTTGATGATCGAGTTTTACTGAAATAATCTGCCAGTAGCTGAGTATCTTCCAGGTACGAAAAATTCAGTGCCATCGCATAAAAATAGGCGCTGAAATGTTTATCTTTCTCATCGACACCACCATTCGTTGCCGCGCGATGTGCTGCGGCGACCATCAAATCATCAACAGCTGAGCGATACGCATGCAACTTAAACTTTGACCAACCGCGTTTAAAATAGGCTTTCTCAAAAAAAACCATATTGTCGGGGGAATCAATTACTGCATTATAACGCTGCGCAGCATCTTCGTAGTCCCCCACCACAAAGGAATCTTCAGCCAGACGAAACTGCGCCTCCAGGTAAAAACGCGAGCTCGGATACTTATGCGTTAGTTGATTAAGCGCCTCTGCTGATTTCACATGCTGACCAAGCTGGCTCGATATCATCGCCAGACGATACAACACTTCATCATTACTACTATATTCAGGATAATCTTGCAGCGATGTTTCGAGAAGCTGCATGGTGCGCTCTAATTTTACTTTATGTAACTGCTCTTTATTTGCACTGATCTCTTCATCACTGAGGAGCGTATTGGAAACATTTTCTACTTCTTTAAGGTTGGCTTCCAGTTCAAGGTCAGCAAGTCGATTGATCGCGATCGAGCGAAACTGATCACTCTTTTCAGACTGCTGTAGATAAGTGGTGTAGGCCTGATAAATGTCGACATCAACGCGCTCTTCAACACTCCCCTCCGTTACTACTGGCTTCGGCTTTGAGCGATTACTTCGTTCGACATCTGCAACAGTTAGCTCGTACTGCTTGACACTACACCCTGTGAACATCGCAAGGCACAACATGATTAACATTGCTGGTTTTATTTTAATCATCACGTGCAGCACCCGTATCATACATCTGTACTAAACCAAAACGAGACTGGCTGAGATAGTTTTGAAGGTGCTGACGGCGTGTCAAAAGGTAACCCCTTACCATTACCTCAATGACTGCCGTGTAATCATCGTAGAGCATTTTAATTTTTTGGTGGTACCCCTGATCCTGCGCAAATAGATCACTACGTGACAGAAAGAAACTTAAATTTTTCATATTATCAAACAATGACTGCGCTTGAGGATATTCATGCATCAAGTCAATGTCGCTGACAAGCTTAAAAGCATCATTATTTTCAACGGTTGTATCAAAAAAACTATCTACGTTCTTGATGCGTTCAGAATAGTAAGCCACTGCGTCACTATACGCCGCAGACGCATCATTCTGTCGCTTGCTCTTTGCCAGAATATAAGCTGTTAACAGGTACGCTTCATCGACCGCAAGATCGGTCGACTTTACCTCTTTTAGCATGGAGGTATAACTCAACGCACTCGAATACAACGCTTGCCTGGTTGCTGCAGAAGCGACTGCCAGTAGTGCACGATTAAAATACCGGCTCTTAACTGAAATACGACCCAACACCTCTCTGGCCGTGGCATATTCCTCATTCGCCAGAAAGTGATAACCGGCCATCAACGTCAGATAGTCTCGCATCTCATCAGGCATCGGCAGTGCTTCATTCGTCACCTGTGTCTGCAATTGTTTTGCCTGCGACAACCTCCCATCGCGACTCAACTGTGAAGCCATATCGTTCAATGTTGCATAAAGCTGAAACTCTGATGCTGACGTAATCAGACGATAATACTCAATCGCATCCGTATAGCGCCCCTCATGTTGCAATGAAACGCCGTACATCAGATTATAAAAATCCATATGGGCTGCAGAGACTTTTCGTTTTGAAATTTGCCTGAGTGCTGCAAGACAGAGCTTCCACTCATTGCGTCTAAAATGAAACTTGGCAAACATATAAGCCGTGTTGGTCACCTGGAATTCAAGCCCCGTTTTTTTCACATGCTCATAGAGTTCATTCGCCATCTGCCACTCATTGTGATCCAGCATCAGCTGGATGAAATTCATAATGGCACCCCGCCTCACTTTTTTCAGTACCAGTTCTTTACTTTGATAGATCGCAGCAATCGCGCGGAGCGGCTCCTCATTCTCAAGGTATTTACCTACCTTGATTTCAAACTGCATCGGGCCACCCAACGTTTCAAGACGCATCGGCCCGCTCACGACACCCATTCCCCCGCCTTCGGGGTCAACATAGTTTTGGTAAAGTTCGGATGACAGTGCTCGATAACGCTGGTCAAGCTGTTCGATTTGCGTGGTGATTGAGGGTGACACTTCGGCGCTGGACGGCATGGCGATCAGCAAAGAAATCAACAACAGAAAAATTGTGCTCGTTATTTTCAAGACCATTAAATTATCACTGTAATTTCAATTACATCTGGCATTGAAATATTATTCTTTAGTCGCCAGAGCGTGTGCTCTCATACATAGGTTGCGTAACAGGATGAATCAGAAACTTTAACGGCAAAGCACATAAAATAATAAGCATTTAAGGCGACAAATATGGCGCAATCACTCACAACTAGCGATTAGTGAGCTTTATACCAGTTTTTGTTTCAACAGCTCATTGACCTGCGCGGGATTGGCCTTCCCCTGACTCTCTTTCATCACCTGCCCCACAAAGAAGCCAAACAGCTTATCTTTACCGGCACGATACTGTTCAAGCTGTTGCGGGTTATTGGCCATAATCTCATCGATAATTTTTTCAATCGCGCCGCTATCGGTCACCTGCCGGAGTCCCTTCGCATCGATGACTGCATCGGCATCCCCTTCGCCGCTCCACATGCACTCAAATACCTGCTTGGCAATTTTGCCAGAAATGGTATTGTCGTTAATACGTTGTAACATGCCGCCCAGCATGTCAGCTGTGACCGGGCTCTCAGTAATGGACATACCCGCCTTGTTCAGCGCACCCAGCAGATCACCCATTACCCAGTTCGCGGTGCGTTTGGCATCCCCACCCGCGACCCTGGCGGCGACTTCAAAGTAATCAGCCAGCTCACGGCTCGCCGTCAATACACCTGCCTCATAATCGGCCAGACCAAGTTCACTGATAAAACGCGCCTTCTTTTCATCCGGCAGCTCTGGCAACGTCTTGCGTACGGCCTCAATATAGGCCTCATCGAGTTCTAGCGGCAATAGATCCGGATCAGGAAAATAGCGGTAATCAAACGCCTCTTCCTTGGAGCGCATTGAGCGCGTCTCATCCTTATCGGAATCATAGAGGCGCGTCTCCTGCACCACCTTGCCACCCCCTTCAATCACATCGATCTGGCGCTCAACCTCAATGTTGATCGCACGCTCGACAAAACGGAACGAGTTGAGGTTTTTCAGCTCGGAACGCGTGCCCAGTTGCTCTTGTCCTTTTGGCCGGATCGAGACATTCGCATCACAGCGAAATGAGCCTTCCTGCATATTGCCGTCACAGATCTCAAGATACTGCACCAGCGAGTGGATCTTTTTCATGTACGCGACCGCCTCTTTGGCGCTGCGCATATCGGGTTCGGAGACAATCTCCAGCAACGGCGTACCGGCGCGATTGAGATCAATCCCCGTTGCGCCGTGAAAATCTTCGTGCAGCGATTTGCCCGCATCTTCTTCCAGATGGGCGCGCGTAATGCCGATCACCCGCGCGGCCTCACCCTCAACCTGAATCTCCAGCCGCCCCCCTTCCACCACCGGTAGCTCAAACTGGCTGATCTGATACCCTTTGGGCAGGTCGGGGTAGAAGTAGTTTTTTCGTGCAAACACCGAATGTGGCGAAACGCGCGCCCCGACCGCCAGCCCAAACTTGGCGGCCATGCGCACGGCTTCCTTATTTAATACCGGCAACACGCCTGGCAGACCGAGATCAACCGCGCACGCCTGCGTATTCGGCGACGCGCCATAGGCAGTCGAGGCACCAGAAAATATTTTACTTTTAGTGGCCAGCTGGGCATGAATTTCCAGCCCGATGACAATTTCCCATTCCATCTTAATCGCCCCTCACTTAAATGCTGCTGGCACTTGCAGGTGCCAGTCGGTCGCCTGCTGATACTTGTGGGCCACATTGAGCAGGCGCGACTCATCAAAATAGTTACCAATCAGCTGTAGCCCCACCGGCAGGCCATCGGCAAAACCCGCTGGAATCGAGGCCGCTGGCAATCCTGCCATATTGACTGAAATGGTATATATATCAGAGAGATACATCGTGACCGGGTCATCCGCTTTCTCGCCCAGTTTGAAAGCAGTGGTGGGTGCGGTCGGCCCCATGATTACATCGACCGTTTCAAAAGCAGCGCGAAAGTCATCACTAATCAGGCGGCGGATCTTCTGTGCCTTCAGATAATAGGCGTCGTAATAACCGGCCGAAAGCACATAAGTGCCGACCATGATGCGGCGCTTCACCTCCGCACCAAAGCCCTCGCCACGCGAGCGGGTGTAGAGATCAAACAGATCCTGCGGGTCATCACAGCGATGGCCAAAACGAACGCCGTCAAAACGGGAAAGATTGGTTGAACATTCGGCCGGTGCCACCACATAATAAGTCGGTACTGCCAATGCGGTATTGGGCAGGCTAATCTCCTTAACGACTGCCCCCAGCGCCTCGTACTCCTTGACTGCTGCATCAATCACACGTGCAACGCGATCATCCAGCCCGTCATCAAAATACTCTTTTGGCAGGCCGATCTTCAGCCCCTCGATGCTATTGTCGAGATTGGCGCTGTAATCGGGCACTTCACAATCGACGCTGGTCGAATCGCGCTCATCAAAGCCAGCCATCACGTTCATCAGCAGTGCCGCATCTTCGGCACTATAGGTGATCGGCCCCGCCTGATCGAGACTCGATGCAAAGGCGATCATGCCAAAGCGTGACACCCGTCCGTATGTCGGTTTCAAGCCGGTCAGCCCACACAGCGCCGCTGGCTGACGAATCGAACCACCGGTATCGGTACCCGTTGCCGCCGGTGCCAGCCGCGCGGCCACCGCTGAAACAGAGCCTCCCGATGAACCGCCGGGTACCCGTTCGAGATCCCACGGATTCTTCACCGCGCCGTAGTAGCTGGTCTCATTCGACGACCCCATCGCAAACTCATCCATGTTGGTTTTACCCAGCATCACCGCCCCGGCCTCGACAAACTTTGCGGTACAGGTCGACTCGTAAGGGGCAATAAAGTTATCGAGCATCTTTGATGCGCAGGTAGTCTTTACCCCCGCGGTACAAAAAATGTCTTTATGCGCGATCGGCACGCCGGTCAGCGGCGCGGCATCCCCCGCTTTCAGTCGCTGGTCAGCGGCGGCGGCGGCGGCCAGCGCCTGCGCCTCCGTCATCGTGATAAAGCAGTTCAGCGCGGGATTGTGCTGTTTAATGCGCTCGAGAAACAGCGTGGTCAGCTCCACACTGGAGACCTCTCCACTGTGCAGCGCGGCACTCAATTGAGCAATGGTTTTAGTATGCATGGCGGTCATTAAAAACTATCTATAAGTGGGCATTTAAAGGTTAACAGGCGTCATCAGGCCGCTTACTCAATCACTTTCGGGACAAGGTAGAGGCCCGACTCAATCTGCGGCGCCAGCGCCTGAAAGCGCTCACGCTGATCGACTTCGGTCACTTCATCCGCACGCAACCGTTGCGCGGCGTCCAGCGGGTGCGCCATCGGCACGACATTATCGGTATCGACTTCGCTCATCTGCTCAACCAGACCGAGGATATTCGACAGATTCTCCACATACTGGGGCACATCGGCCTCATCGATCTTGAGCCGCGCCAACAGCGCAACCTTGGTAATATCGGACTGATCCACTGACATAACTTACCCCACTCATCCGAACTTTGTTTTCGAACAATATTGCAAAACGACAAGGGGATGGAATTTACCATATTCGAGCCGAATCCTGAAAAATATTCGCCCCACAATCGCTGTCAAATAGATAATACACAAGCAAAATTAAATTACTGGTAAGATCCGCCGAATAACTTAACACGCTTGCCCTAATAGTCACCCACTGCTAGAGTATTTGCGCTTTACCCTTACCCAGCACAGGATTGATACCTCAATGTTCTTCAAACGATTTCGCGGAATGTTCTCGAATGACCTTTCCATCGACCTCGGCACGGCCAACACTCTGATTTACGTCCGTGGCCAGGGCATCGTGCTCGATGAACCCTCAGTGGTCGCGATCCGTCAGGAGAGTGGCCCAGGTAGCCCGCGTTCGATTGCGGCGGTGGGTGCGGAGGCAAAATTGATGATCGGCCGCACCCCGGGCAACATCGTTGCGATTCGTCCGTTGAAGGATGGCGTCATCGCCGACTTCACCGTCACCGAAAAAATGTTGCAGCATTTCATCCGTAAAGTACATGAGAATCGATTTCTACGCCCCAGCCCGCGCGTCCTGATCTGTGTGCCCTGCGGTTCGACCCAGGTTGAACGCCGGGCTATCAAAGAATCCGCGGCCGGTGCCGGTGCGCGCGAGGTCTATCTAATAGAGGAACCGATGGCAGCTGCCATCGGTGCCGGCATGCCGGTCGGCGAGGCCAGCGGTAGCATGGTGCTGGATATCGGTGGCGGCACCACCGAAGTGGCCGTCATCTCGCTTAACGGCATTGTCTACTCTGCCTCTGTACGGATAGGTGGCGACCGTTTTGATGATGCCATCATCAACTATGTGCGCCGTAACTACGGCAGCCTGATTGGCGAATCCACCGCCGAAAAAATCAAAAAAGAGATCGGTGCCGCTTATCCCGGCATGGAGGTCAAAGAGATCGAAGTACGCGGCCGCAATCTCGCCGAAGGTGTCCCTCGTACTTTCAGTCTCAATAGCAATGAAATTCTGGAAGCGCTGCAGGAGCCGCTTTCCGGCATCGTGGGCGCAGTCAAGGCCGCACTGGAACAGACCCCGCCCGAACTGGGGGCCGACATCGCCGAGCGCGGCATGGTACTGACCGGCGGCGGCGCGCTGCTGCGTGATCTCGACCGCCTGCTCGCAGAGGAGACCGGGCTACCGGTCATCATCGCCGAAGATCCCCTCACCTGTGTTGCACGCGGTGGCGGCAAGGCGCTGGAGATGATTGAAGAACACAACGGCGACATCTTTGCGGTAGAATAGCGGTCTCGCTATTCGTAAATAAACGCGATGAGTAGTACCCGAAAAAAGTAATCGCATGAGCGGGGCGGGGGTGCGATTGTTAACCACTATTTTTAAGCCACTGAAGAGCGCCTGAGAGGTACCCCATAAAACCCCTATTTTCACAAGGGCCGTCCACCACCCTGCGCCTGCTTATTCTGGCTGCGCTCTCCATCACCATGATGGTGATGGATCACCGTCAGCAGCATATGGAAACTGTCCGTGGCGTCCTCACCACTGCAATCTACCCCATTCAATACCTGATTAATCTGCCCGCCGGCGTCGGTGAGTGGCTGACAGAATCACTCGCCACCCGCCAGACCCTGATGGAGCAAAACAACAGCCTACGCGCACAGCAGTTTCTATTTAATACGCAACTCCAGAAACTCGATGCGTTGGCGGCAGAAAATATGCGACTGCGTGCACTCCTCGACTCATCGATCAATGTCAGCGATCGCGTGCTGATTGCCGAGCTACTCTCCGTCGACATGCGCCCCTTTACCCAGCAGGTGATCATCAGTAAAGGAGCGCGCCATAATGTCTACCGTGGACAACCGATCCTTGATGCCAGCGGCATCCTCGGACAGGTGGTGCACGTCACCCCGCTTAACAGCACCGCCATGTTGATCACCGACCCCAGCCATGCGCTGCCGGTACAGGTGAATCGTAACGGCCAACGCGCCATCGCGATGGGTACCGGTGATTCCAATCGCCTCGAACTGCCGCATCTGCCCAACAATGCCGATATCGAAGTCGGCGACCTGTTAGTCACTTCAGGCCTCGGCGGACGCTTCCCTCCGGGTTATCCGGCGGCACGCGTGACGGTCGTCATCCGCAACCCCGGACAACCCTTTGCCGAGGTTCAAGCAGAGCCCACCGGCAGACTGGAGAGTGCACGCGAAGTGCTATTATTATGGAATAACCCGCCCGAGATAGAGAAGGTAGAAGAACAGACAACGGCGCAAGCGGAAGCCAGCGTTGCCCCTGAAGATGATAGCGGAGGGCCGACTCCGTGATTCATAAAAAGGCACAGGGCAGCGAGATGATCGCCCTCAGTTTTATCGGTGCACTGATCCTCACAGTCTTTCCACTGCCCGACTGGCTCGCGCCCGCCCGCCCCGAGTGGGTCTCGCTGGTGCTCATCTACTGGTGCATGGCGCTACCCAACAGAGTCGGCGTCGGCATCGCATGGGGACTCGGGCTAACACTCGATGTACTGCGTGTGGGTCTGCTGGGGCAAAATGCCCTTATTCTCGCGATCATCGCCTACATCACGCTCAAACTCTATCAGCAACTGCGCGTCTTCCCGCTATGGCAACAGGGCCTAAGTGTCTTTATTTTGGTCGTCCTCGGCCAGATACTCACACTGTGGATTAAAGGCATCAGCGGACTGCCAATCGATTTCTGGATCTACTGGCTACCCTCATTTAGCAGCATGCTTGCATGGCCACTGGTATTCTTCTCCTTACGCGCTTTACGCAGAAAATTCAGGGTCTCGTAAACATCAGTGATGCTATCTTCAACAGCCATCCATTCCCCCGATAACAACGGTTGATCGCTGCGCATGCCTACACGTCTTCGCATTAAAGATCACATTCGAGAGAGCCGCACCTTTAATGAACGTGCCGCAATTGCGCTGGCACTAGTGATTGTGATGATCTTTGTCATTCTGGCTCGCCTGATCTACCTGCAGATTATCAGCCATGATCACTTCACCACACTTGCTGAAGATAATCGCGTCAGCATTGTACCCACCCCCCCGACACGCGGTCTAATCTATGATCGCAACGGCATAATTCTCGCGCAAAACCTGCCTTCCTTCAGTCTTGAAATTGTACCTGAGCGGGCCCATGACGTTGATGCCACGATTAGTGAGCTGGCGAAAATTATTGAAATCACCGACGATCAAATCAAAGGTTTTACAAAGCAACTGCAACAAAAAAGCGCTTTCCGCAGCATTCCGTTGCGTACACATCTAAATGATGTTGAAGTGGCACGAATCGCGGCCAATCGTCACCGTTTTCCCGGGGTAGAGATAGAAGCACGACTGGTGCGCGACTACCCATACAGCCACCTCACCGCACACGTCATCGGTTATGTCGGCCGCATCAATATCAATGAGCTCCAGAAAGTCGATCCCTCAAACTATAGTGCCACCCACCACATCGGCAAACTGGGCGTTGAAAAATTTTACGAGGACACTTTGCATGGCACCGTCGGTTTTAAAAATATTGAAACCAATGTCGTGGGACGCACCATTCGCACCCTTGGACAAACCGCGCCATTGCCCGGCAATAACCTCCATCTAACCCTCGACATTAATCTCCAGCAGACTGCCAACAAGGCGCTGGGTAACAACAGAGGGGCGGTCATTGCCATCGACCCACGCAATGGTGAGGTACTGGCGATGGTCAGCAAACCCAGTTACGACCCAAACCCCTTTGTCGTCGGCATCGACTCTAAGAGTTACCGCGCATTACAGGAAGATATCGACAAACCTCTTTTTAACCGGGCCCTCAAAGGGCAATACCCTCCCGGCTCCACCCTTAAACCGCTCATCGGTCTCGCCGGCCTCGAAAACGGCACCATAAAAACCCATAGCAGTCTCTTCTGTCCCGGCTGGTTTTCACTTAAAGGGGACGATCACAAATACCGTGACTGGAAAAAATTCGGGCACGGCACTACTTCGCTTGAAAAGGCGATCATCGAATCGTGTGATGTCTTTTTTTATGACCTCTCACTGAATCTCGGCATCGATGCCATGAGTGATTACCTCTCCTACTTCGGCCTAGGTAAAAAAACCAATATAGATCTGCCCGGTGAGCTCAGCGGCATCCTCCCTTCCAGTCACTGGAAACGCCAGAAGAAAGGACTGCCCTGGTACACCGGCGAAACCCTGATCAGTGGCATCGGGCAGGGCTACAACCTCACCACGCCGCTGCAACTCGCCTCGGCCACGGCCACCCTCGCCAGTCGCGGCCTTTATTCCAGACCCCATATTGTTAAGTCATTTGGTGCAACCGCCAATAGTGAGCCACGGCTTGCCACCATTGAACAGGAAGACCGCCGCCACATCGCATCCAATCAGAACTGGGAATACATGGTCAACTCAATGGTAAAGGTTGTGCACAGCATTCGCGGTACCGCGCGTACCATTAGCGAAGGCATCCCCTTCAAGATTGCCGGTAAGACCGGTACGGCACAGGTCTTCGGCATCAAACAGGATGAAAAGTATGTCAAAGAAGATGTTGCAGAACGGCTGCGCGACCACGCCCTGTTTATCGCATTTGCGCCCGAAGATAAACCCGAGATTGCGATTGCGGTGATCGTGGAAAATGGCGGCAGCGGCGGCTCTGTTGCAGCACCTGTGGCACGCGAAATTATTGACGAATATATGGCCTCTAAAACACGCTCATGATGAAGTCCAAAAACAACGAATATACGCAGTGGGGTGAGCGCCGCCAGTCACGCATGTTTGTGCGCGGCCTGCACCTCGATGTACCACTGCTGATCGGCATTATCATGCTGTCGGCAATTGGACTCGTGATTCTTTACAGCGCCAGTGGGCAAAATGATGCCATCATCTCGCGTCAGTTAATGCGCCTGGCGATTGCATTTACAGTCATGCTGGTCGTTGCACAAATCCCGCCCCATCATATTCAACTGTGGGCCCCCTGGGCCTTTGGCGCTGGCTTACTACTACTCGCCGCAGTACTACTGATTGGTGATGAAGGCAAAGGCGCACAGCGCTGGCTTGACCTTGGTTTCTTTCGCTTTCAGCCTTCCGAGGTGATGAAACTTGCCGTGCCGATCATGGTGGCGTGGTACTTCGCCGACAACCCTGCGCCACCGTTACTTAAGCACATCTTGATTGCCTGTGCGTTGATCATCGTACCGGTGTTATTAATCGCCAAACAACCTGACCTCGGCACCTCATTATTGATCGCAAGTTCCGGTATTTTTGTGTTGCTCCTCTCCGGTATTCGCTGGAAACATGTCAGCGGCTTTATACTGCTCATCGCGACCAGCACACCGCTGCTGTGGCTCAACCTACATGAGTATCAAAAGGCACGCGTGATGACGTTTCTTAACCCGGAAAATGACCCGCTCGGCGCGGGCTATCACATCATCCAATCAAAAATAGCCATCGGTTCTGGCGGCATCTATGGCAAAGGATGGCTCAACGGTTCGCAATCTCACCTAGAGTTTTTACCTGAACGCACCACTGATTTTATCTTCTCCGTCTTCAGTGAAGAGTTCGGTTTCATCGGCATTTTCTGCCTGCTGTTGCTCTATCTCTTCATTGTTGTGCGCGGCCTCTACATTGCCACGCAAGCTCAGAGCACCTTCACCCGCCTGCTCGCTGGCAGTTTGATTTTAACTTTTTTCGTCTATACTTTCGTTAATATAGGCATGGTCTCCGGGCTGCTGCCCGTGGTGGGGCTACCGCTGCCGTTGATCAGCTATGGCGGCACCTCAATGGTGACGTTGATGGCCGGCTTTGGAATTCTAATGTCGATTCACACCCATCGCCGCCTGCTTTCAAATTAACTCGTAAACAGACAGAGCGCTTTTGATGACAGCAGCACACCATAAACTAAAGATTCGCGCGGCGTTATTCACGCTTGCGCCCCTGCTGTTGATCGTATCCAGTGCCTTTGCGGCCGATAACAGCCTGATTGAACGCCCTCAGGCCCAACAGTTCATCGATATGATGATGAGCAAACACCAGTTTGAACGGGCAGCACTCACACAGTTACTTAGTGAAACGGAACTGAGTTCAGAGATCATCAAAGCAATCACTCGCCCCTATGAAAGTAAACCGTGGCACCAGTATCGCCCCATTTTTGTGACGCAAAAGCGCATCAAACGTGGCCTTGAATTCTGGCAGGCCAATAGTGAAACACTGGCGCGTGCCGAAAAAGAATATGGCGTCCCACCAGAGATCATCACCGCCATCATCGGTGTTGAATCATTTTATGGCGTACACAAGGGGCGCTACCGGGTCCTCGACGCCCTCACCACGCTTGGCTTCGACTATCCCAAACGCGGTAAGTTCTTTCGCAGGGAACTGGCGCAGTATCTGCTGCTGACACGCGAAGAAGGAGTCGACCCCCGCAGCATCAAAGGCTCCTATGCCGGCGCGATGGGGCAGCCACAATTCATCGCCAGTAGTTACCGTGCCTATGCGGTCGATTTCAACGATGATGGCATACGTGACCTGTGGGACAGCACCGAGGATGTCATCGGCAGCGTCGCCAACTATTTTCGACGCCACGGCTGGCAACAGGACCAGCCCATTGCCAGCCGAGCGAAAATTAACGACAACGGCTTCAAAAAGGTGATCAAAAGAAGCCTAAAGCCGACGATGACGGTGGCACAGTTCAACACCCATGGCGTAGCACTCGATGCATCGCCCGCCGAAGGCGTGACTGACGCGACGAAGGCAACACTGATCGAATTGAAAAATGAATCAACCAATGAATACTGGCTTGGCTATCGCAACTTCTATGTCATTTCACGCTACAATCACAGTGCGTTGTATTCGATGGCCGTATTTCAGCTTGCGACGGAACTGCGCAACCAACATGACGCAGCGCGCACGAACGTAAACTAAACACCCGCGTGTCGATTAAATATTTGCAACTATCCTGTTTTTAGACCATGAACCTCAATCGATATTATCAAATCAGCGCGTTCACTCTTTCGCTATTCCTCAGTGGCTGCGGCAGCCTGCCCTCGGGCGGCGGCGGTTTTTTTTCGCGGCAGGACAGCGCGCCGGCGCATCCCGTCGATGTCTCCAATGTGACCGATGCAATTCCGCGGGTGGAACCCCACAGTCGCTACGGTAACCCTGAATCGTATGTTGTGTTTGGCAAGCGCTACCATGTCAAAAAAAGCAGTATTGGCCATGTCGAGCAAGGGGTCGCCTCATGGTACGGCACCAAGTTTCACGGTAAACGGACCTCCAGTGGCGAGCCCTACGACATGCTGGCGATGACGGCCGCGCATAAAAGCCTGCCACTGCCGACTTACGCCGAAGTGACCAACCTGAAAAATGGCCGCAAAATTATCGTCAAAATCAATGACCGCGGCCCTTTTAAAAACAATCGCATCATCGACCTCTCTTATGCGGCCGCCATCAAGCTCGGAATTACCCAGGCCGGCACGGGACTGGTGGAAGTCCGAGCGATTGATCCCTCCCAGCCACCGCAGGCAAAAGCCCCGATACAGCCGCTAGCGCCTGTCGTCGCGCCACCACCGCCCACACTTCGTACGGTACAAGCCCAAACCGCTGTTGTTGCGAAAGCAGTGCCTTCACCCACAGACAAGCTTCAGCAGATCATCCCGGGGCAGGCCATCGGCATCTACCTGCAGGTGGGCGCCTTTGGCAGTCGTATCAATGCGGAAAATTTACGCGCCCGTATTCGCGACATTGAGACCCTGCCGGCCTCAAAGGTGAGTGTTACCCAGGGGATTAAATCAGACGCGTCGATATTTCGCGTCCGCATCGGTCCGATCGACAGTGCCCCTGAGGCCGACCAGGTGATCAAACGCCTCGCCCAACTCGGCATCGAGAACCCACACGTCATCATTGACTAAGCTGGCATCTGAAACAGCCCTGTATAACACGCCATCGCTGCGCATCTTGAAAAGCCGCAGCCGTGCAATAATTTGTTAGACTATGAGTTACAAATTTTAGCGTCATATTGAGGAGAGCCTGTTTCGTGAGCCACACCACCGATCCAACACCCAGAAATTTTGTATTATGTTCTGGCGAGCATCGCGTCTGCTTTTCAACCGCACTCGGCCTGCTGGGTGCGCTAATAGGCGGAATAGCAAGCATCCTGCTGCCCCTCAATATTGCCACCGCGGCAGCCATGCCAACACCTAACGTCCCTGAAATTGCCGCACGCGGTTACCTGTTACAGGATTTTAATAGCGGACAGATCATCGCCGAGAAAAATAGCCGCGAACAGATGGAGCCCGCCAGTCTCACCAAACTGATGACGGCACACATCGTTTTCAGCGAGTTACGCGCGGGTAATCTACAGCTCAACAGCGAAGTATTGATCAGCGAAAAGGCGTGGCGCATGGGCGGCTCGCGCATGTTCGTCGAGGTTAACAAACGCGTCTCAGTCGAGAACTTGTTAAAAGGAATGATCATTCAGTCCGGCAACGATGCCAGTGTCGCGCTCGCCGAACATGTTGCCGGTAGTGAAGAGGCCTTTGCGTCACTGATGAACCACCACGCAGAGAAACTCGGCATGCGCAGCACGCACTTCGTCAACAGTACTGGCATGCCCGATAGCAACCACTACACCACCGCACATGACCTCGCACTCCTCACCAAAGCACTGATCTCCGAGTTTCCTGAATACTACAAGTGGTACTCGATCAAAGAATTTACCTATAACGACATCCGTCAACACAACCGCAATACACTACTGTGGCGTGACAAATATGTCGACGGCGTGAAGACAGGCCACACCGATTCAGCAGGCTTCTGCCTGATCTCATCTGCGCTACGTGATGACATGCGCCTGATCTCCGTGGTACTCGGTACCAAAAGCAAAGAGGCGCGCGCCAAAGAGAGCCAGAAACTGCTTAATTACGGCTTTCGTTTTTTTGAAACACGTCAACTCTATAGTGCCAACAGCCAGCTGACGACTTCCCGCATCTGGAAAGGGGCCAGCGAACAGTTACCCCTTGGTATCGCCGACGACCTATACATCACGATCCCGCGTGGCCGCTATGATAAACTCGATGCATCGATGAAGATCGATTCACACATCACCGCCCCCACCACCAAAGGCAGCCAGCACGGCATTGTTGATATTTCACTGGAAGGGGAAACCATCGTCGAGCGTCCGCTGATCGCGCTACAGGGTATCGAAGAAGGCAGTCTGCTGCAGCGACTCTCCGATGAGTTTTCACTGCTGTTCGAATAATCATTTATGCCATCTATTAGCTATTTAAACGGTACCTTTTTGCCGCTGGATGAGGCGCGGATCTCGCCACTCGACCGCGGCTTTATCTTTGGTGATGGCATCTATGAGGTGATCCCGGCCTACGGCGGCAAACTGTTTCGCCTGGATGAGCATCTGCAGCGGCTCGCAGACAACCTTATGGCCGTCAGAATGAAGCCTCCGTTCACTACCGGTGAATGGAAGCGGGTGCTCAATGAAATGGTGTTACGTAACCAGCCCATTCATGGCAGTGAGCAGTCAATCTACCTGCAAGTGACGCGCGGCGTCGCCGAGCGCGACCACGGTTTTCCCGATAGCCACGTTGTACCGACACTGTTCATCATGAGCACGCCGTTAAAACCGCTGCCTGAATCGATTGCAAGAGAGGGTGTCACGGCGATCACGCATGAAGATATTCGCTGGAAAAATTGCCACATTAAATGCACCTCACTGCTGGGTAATATTCTATTGCGTCAACAGGCCTACGATGACCATGCCGTTGAGGCGATCCTGATTCGTGATGGTGAAGTGACCGAAGGGGCAGCGAGCAATCTCTTTGCGCTGATCGATGGCATTCTGATTACCCCCCCCAAAGGGCCATTGCTACTGCCCGGCATCACCCGCGACCTGATACTCGAGCTGGCTCAACAGCACAACATCGCTTCATGTGAGGCCTTCATCACCCCCGCGCAATTAAAGAATGCGGAAGAGATCTGGCTCACCAGTTCGACCAAAGAGATCCTGCCGGTCACCACCCTTGATGGGGTCGCGGTGCGTAATGGCAAACCCGGCAAAGTCTGGCAACAGATGACCCAGCACTATCAACAATACAAACAACAGCTGCGTAACGCGTGACACAATAAGACTATGAGCGATACAACCAAAGAGTCACTACTGGAGTTCCCGTGCGAGTTTCCAATCAAGGCGATTGGGAAACATAGCGAAGACCTCGATGCGCTCGTCTTCAGTCTGGTACGTAAACATGTCGCCGAGCTCAGTGAAGGATCGGTGCGTACGCGTCCCAGTCGCAATGGTAATTACGCGGGCATCACCGTGACCTTCACTGCCACTAGTCAGGCACAACTCGATGCCATCTACACTGACCTCAGCAGCTGTGAACAGATCACGATGGTGCTATAACACCACTCTATGCCGTCGCTAACCCTCCGCATGCTCGGCCACCAGCCCTACGAAGGCTGCTGGCATGCGATGCAGGCCTTCACCGAAGGACGTAACGAAACGACCACGGATGAAATCTGGTGCGTCGAACACCCACCGGTATTTACCCTCGGGCGTGCGGGCAGACGCGAGCACATCCACAATGTGGGCGATATCCCGGTTATCCATGTAGACCGAGGTGGGCAGATCACCTACCACGGGCCGGGGCAGGTGGTGATCTATCTGCTGATCGATCTGCGTCGTCGCCAGTGGGGCATTCGTCACCTTGTCTCACTGATTGAGCAGGCCATCATCGAGATGCTGGCCGCCCACCAGATCAATGCCGCCACAAAAGAAGGCGCGCCCGGTGTCTATGTCGAGGGGGAGAAAATCGCCGCGCTGGGGATGCGCGTCAGAAAAGGGTGCACCTTTCACGGCCTGAGCCTCAACGTCGCAATGGAGATGGCGCCGTTTTCGCGCATCGACCCCTGTGGTTACCCGGGGCTAAAGGTGACACAGACCTCCGCGTTAAGCGCACTCAATGATCCCGTACAGGCAGAAAGGGATCTGCTCGCACATCTGACACACCTGCTTGAATACGATACAATCACCACCTGCCAAACGTTGCCCTGATCAATTCCATAGAATTTGCCGCAACGCTTGAAGACAATCCCCTACTGTAGAGATGCATGCGCGATATGAGCGATCAAAAAACAGCCCCGCCCAAACGCAACCCACTCAAGGGTGAGTCGAAGGTGTCACGCATCCCGATCAAGATCGAACCGACCGTCAATCCGCTGCGCAAACCGAAATGGATTCGCGCGACGGCTGGCAGTACCCCGCGAGTCGCCGAACTCAAAGCGATTCTCAAAGAGAACAAGCTGCACACAGTATGCGAAGAAGCAGCGTGCCCCAATCTCGGTGAATGTTTCAGCCACGGCACGGCCACCTTCATGATCATGGGCGACATCTGCACCCGCCGCTGTCCTTTCTGCGATGTCGCACACGGCAAGCCAAATCCGCTGGATCAGAATGAACCGTACAATCTGGCGAAAACGATCAAGGCAATGGGGCTCGCTTACGTCGTGATCACCTCGGTCGATCGAGATGACCTGCGCGATGGTGGCGCTGCTCATTTTGTCGCCTGTATTCAGGCAGTGCGAGAACATTCGCCTACCACCCGTATCGAAGTACTGGTACCGGACTTCCGTGGCCGCATGGATCGCGCACTGGAGATCATGGCGCAAGCGCCGCCGGATGTCTTCAACCACAATCTTGAAACCGTGCCACGCCTCTACAAGCAGGCACGCCCCGGCGCGGATTATCTCTGGTCACTCGACCTGTTACAGAAATTCAAGGAACAGCACCCCGATGTCCCGACCAAATCAGGCCTGATGCTGGGCCTTGGCGAGACCATCGATGAGATTCACCAGGTGATGTATGACCTGCGCGCGCACGACTGCAACATGCTCACCCTCGGGCAATATTTACAACCCAGCAAGTTCCACCTGCCGGTGGCACGCTATGTTGAACCCGGTGAATTTGATGAGCTCGCCGTCGAGGCCGATGGCATGGGGTTTGCTAATGTCGCGAGCGGCCCGATGGTGCGCTCCTCCTATCATGCCGACCTACAGGCGGCAGGAAAATCGGTCAGTTAACGGCTTTAGCCCTCACCCAAAAATCACAATCTGGCCCGAAAATTGATTAGCCAGCATAATGCTGTATTCATTAAGTGGTTTATTACTGCTCGCTTCTGATGCATCATTAGCCTATGTCATCTCGGCATTTTTTGATTTTCCCAGGAGGGTCAAACCATGAGCCACACTTTCACCACACTCCCCAGTAGCGCCATCGCCCCCAACACACTATTGAAGCGCCCGACCCAGGCAAAACGTCTTAACGTATCACTCGATGACGATGCGATACTCCTGATGACAGACTTCGAACGCGTCACTCCGATCACCATTTCAGCGGCACTCCCGATACAGGTCGCCAACGATAAAATGATCGACTACGGCGTGCGCCTGCTATTCGTCACCGATGGCGACGACATCATTCAAGGACTGATCACTGCCAACGACATTCTCGGCGAACGCCCGATCAAACATATCCAGCAGCATGGCGGTAACTTCAATGAGATTATCGTCAGCGATATTATGACTCAACAGACTGAGCTGGAAGTGATCGACTTTGACGACCTTAGTCGCGCATCGGTGGGCGAGATCGTCGAAACCATGCGGGCATTCAACCGACAACACGCGCTGGTCATAGAACAGGAGATGGGACACAGTACTATTCGTGGACTATTGTCGACAACCCGCATCGGCCAGCAACTCGGTATCGATGTCGCACCGACTAACCGCGCGCGTACTTTTCAGGAACTTGAATCGGTGCTCGTGTCTGCGGCGTAAAATAGAAACGATAATATTAAATTAAGGGCGTGTTATAAATCGGATTCGATTTACAACACGCCCTTAATCGCTTTCAACAATGTTAAATAGGATTGAAACACCGCGTCGTCACTCGCTTGCGACTCAATCTGTTCAGCATAGACCGCAACCTTATCTGATATTCCTTTGCGATTGATTTTATTGCCGCTATCGATAATTCTCAGCACATTGTTACCCAATGAAATGATCTTACGCTGCAACGCAGCTTCATTATTTTTATCGGCAGCCTCCACAGACTGACTGTGCTGAGATTCAACCACGCTCACAGCCGCTAAATGACCTCGGAGTGTCTCTACTTTATCTTGCACTATCGTCATAACAACAATGCCTATCTGAAACGCGCCGAGCCCTTATCCAGGCTTCTTTTATGAAACAGCCGCTCATTCAATCCGGCATTAATTTCAACATCGGTCACCTCTAGCACTGTACTGGCTTGCGTGTCAGGCACAACGGCCTCGACTCGCTTCCAGAGCCAGAAATCTTTCTGTTGCTGCCATTCGATTTTCATATCGAGCTGCATTTTGTCATCCGCACCATAAAACTGAATACGACTAATGCGCATCCCTTCTTTATCAACCCAGCTCACTCTTCTCGTCGGCGCAACACTGCCACCATGATTGTGGTGTCCACCATGACTGTGGTGTGCTGGCCGACTGTCAATTAGATAGTGCGGTCGGTCATTAAATAGTTTTTCTTCAAGCAGGCTATGGTGATCAAGTTGCGGTGGGCGTGGCTCAAGGTGCTCATGCGTCAGCAGTGAAGCGGCAAACTCATCCTCATCATTGGAGCCCTCATTATCACGCGGCACAATGCGGCGCGTCATGCCCAGTTCCGGCAGGTAGATCCACTCATCATTTTTTTCAGTACTGCCAATCGGATGCAGCCAGCCTAAATAAGCAATGCCCTGACGCGCCGGCGGTGACTCAGTAAAAAAGATCGCCTTGTTGTCATAGCCATCCTTTCCCTTCATGTCTTTCCACACCATCGTGTAGGCAGCGTGCTGTGCCTCCTCACCGGGCTGAATAAAACTGAAACTCAGCGTGGCCACCTGATCCGAAACTCGCGGGGCCTGATACACTTTTTTCATGATGGCGGCTGCATCCGGTTCAGCCGCATACGCGACATGACTCAGCAATAGCAGCATGATACTCATGGGTGTTATCAGATAGTTCACTGGCGACCTCTCTAGTGTTAATGACACATACTATTTATATAGTCGGCCAGGTGGCCATTTCTTACAGCGCCCATCACCTCGCAGGCTATAACCGCCCGCGCGCATCGAGCATCGAAAAACCGATCAATCCAGGCTCAATATCTTTGGTCAGCGCGATCACTTTAAAAAGCTCTCCCATCTCCTGCGGCATGGTCAGTGTTTTCACTGCCTGCGCCTGCATCACCTGCTGCTGATGAGTAGACTTTTCTGCGGCGACGGCCAGTGCATCCATCAGCCCTGCCCCCAAAAGAAAATGCGCCTGCGTGGTGTAACCGGCGACATCGAGCCCGGCATCGACGGCACTCTCGGCAATCGCCGTAAAATCGACATGCGCGGTGACATCCTGCAATCCCGGCAGTATCAGTGGATCACTATGCGCCTGATGTCGATAGTGACACATCACCGTGCCTTCATTGCGCTCTGGAATGTAATACTCTCGCCGTGGAAAACCGTAGTCAATCAGCAGTACCAGCCCCTGTTCAAGCATCGCGGCAATACTGCGCACCCAGTCTGCCGCCGCGAGGTTGATCTCTGAAACATAATCACCGTCAAACTCATCGGCACCACACTCCACGGTGATGCGATCAATCGCCGCTGCAAGCCGCGCTTCGCTCAGCGGGCCATCGCACCATGTCAGGCGTTCACCATCCCAGCCGACATAGCGTTCGACCGGATGCTCGGGATCAAAACGGACCAGATGCACCGGCATCGCATCGAGCAGTTCATTTGCCAGTACCACGCCTTTAAAGCCAGATGCCGGCAGGGCATCAAGCCAGATCACACGTGCCATTAATTGCGGCGCCTCCTGTTGCAGGCGCTCGCGCTGACGCTGACGCAGATCAGCACTGAGGTCGAGAATATAATAGTGCGCAGGCAGACTCTCCAATCTTTCCAGCTCGCGCAGAATTTCACACGCCATGCGACCTGAACCGGCCCCCACTTCGAGAATATCCATGCCGTCGTTACCGGCCATCACCTGCTGACACTGGCGTGCAATACAGTGTGAAAAAAGGGGTGAAAGCTCCGGGGCAGTGATGAAGTCACCTGCCGCGCCAATTTTATGCGCGCCGGCACTGTAATATCCCAATCCGGGCGCGTGCAACACTCGCTCCATGTAACGGGCAAAGGGGATCTTGCCGCCGTTGCGTTCGATTTCATCGATGATTGACTGGCCCAGCTGTGCACTATGCGCAACCGTCTGTTCATCTAGCGTGCCCAGCTGTAGCTGTCCCTGTTGAGAATTTGGCCTGTTTTGGTTCACTTTGCTTTATACTCTTGATGGTCGTCGCCCTGAAATTTCAGGGCAGTATCAGGGTTAAGGACGATATTTTAACAGAGTTACAACGAGGAGATGCAGTGGGCGAAAATAGCGATGATCTTTCTGGCAAAGTAGCGCTGATCACCGGTGCCGCACGACGCGTGGGCGCCGCCATTGCGCGCACCTTGCACCGCGAAGGGATGAACCTCGCGCTGCATTACCACACCTCAGATAAAGCAGCGCGTGCGCTGCAAAAAGAGCTCAACGAAGTCCGCGAAGATTCAGTCGTACTGATTCAGGCTGACCTGTTACAGACCGCTAAACTCGCCTCCGTGGTTAAAGATACCCTCTCCCGCTGGAAACGGATCGATGTGGTGATCAACAACGCCTCAACCTTCTACCCGACCCCGGTCGGAAGCGTCACTGAAGCACAATGGGACAACCTGCTCGGCACCAATCTAAAAGCCCCGTTCTTCCTTTCGCAGGCCGCCGCGCGACACCTCAAACAGCAACGCGGCTGTATTATCAATATTGTCGATATCCACGGTGATCGTCCCCTCAAGGAACACCCGGTTTACTGTACTGCGAAAGCGGGGCTGGTGATGTTATCCAAGGCGTTAGCGCGAGAACTGGGGCCGGAGGTACGCGTCAATGCGATCGCACCGGGGGCCATTATGTGGCCGGAAAAGGGCATTGATGATGTCACCAAAAAGCGCATTCTTTCGCGCACGACACTCAAACGTCAAGGGTCCCCCGATGATATCGCGCGGGCCGCGCTATTTTTGATTCGCGATGCCGGCTATATCAGTGGCCAGACCATCGCGGTCGATGGTGGGCGTTCGCTGAGTGATTAAAGGTTACCAGTCGAAAGCGACCGCCGTTAACGATTGGGACACCTGATCAAACTGCTGCCACATTTCGCTGAAACTTTTTCCGATGGCGGGATGAATCAACCTACCCGATAGCTCCGCGAGTGGCCGCAACACAAAGGCCTGTTTTTCAATCTCATCACGCGGCAGTTGTAGCTTGCCCTGCTTTAATACCACATCATCAAACAGCAGTAGATCAATATCGAGTGTGCGCGGGCCAAAACTCGGCAGCGCTCGATCACGCTGGTGCGCATCCTCTATCTGCCGTAGTGTGACACCCAGTAAGTCGATCTTACTGTCGGTCTCAAAATGTGCCACGAGATTATAAAAGGGTTCGCCATCGAAACCGACGGCGGCACTTTCATAGACTGTCGACAGCGCTACATCGCCAAAATGGGCGCGCAACGCGGCAATCCCCGAGCGGATATTGTGTTCACGCTCGACATTACTCCCAATACCAACATGCACCAGATGCCTTCGTGACAACGATGCCATTCAGTCTCGAACCCCACGTTCAATGATCACACCCACACCGCTGGCACCGCGAATCGCACCGACCTTATCGAGCCGCACCCGCACCCAGCGCACCTCAAATTCATCGAGAATAATCGCGGCGACCTGTTCCGCCAGTGTTTCAACCAGTTGAAAGCTACTCGCCTCCACAAAACTGATGATCCGTTTAGAGACCCCCTTATAATCCAGAGTGTCTTCAATCGCATCGCTGGCGGCCGCCTTGCGGATGTCAGTCGCCATGTCGAGATCAAAACTGATGGTCTGTTTGATTTTCCGTTCCCAATCAAAGATGCCGATGATGGTCTCGATTTTAAGGTCACGCAAGTAAATGATATCCATAATCTGTAGCTGGTAATTAGTTGTGAATTTAGTGAATCCGAGGTGCTATGATACAGGCTCTATCAGCAATATATTCAGTTTAGCAGCATATAAACCAGCGTCACAATGATCATTACCACTATCGCCATCGTCCTCGCCTACCTGATCGGCTCGCTCTCCACAGCGATCATCGCGTGTAAGCTCACCGGTCTGCCAGACCCACGCGGGCAGGGCTCTGGCAACCCCGGCGCGACCAATGTGCTGCGTTTCGGCGGCAAAAAAATTGCGGTCATCGTGCTGCTCGGTGATATGTCCAAAGGGTTGCTACCGGTATTAGCAGTGAGCCTGATGGGTGCATCCCCGCTGGTTATCGCCCTCACGGGTGCCGCGGCTTTCCTTGGCCATCTCTATCCACTCTTCTTCAAATTTAAGGGTGGCAAAGGCGTAGCCACTGCGCTCGGCATCATCCTCGGGATCTCATGGCTCGCAGGCCTCACAGTGTTGGCGGTGTGGCTATTGGTCGCGTTCACACTGCGCTATTCATCACTCGCCGCCCTCTGCGCATCCATCAGCGCACCGTTTATCTACTGGTTCTATCGCCCCGATATTGAAATTTTGGTGATGATGATCGCGATGAGTGGCCTGTTAATCTGGCGTCATCAATCTAATATCAGGAATCTGCTGCAAGGTGCTGAATCGAAGATCGGCGCAAAAAAGCCTGCAAAACCCAGTTCAGATTCCACCACAGACCGACCCCATAACCCACCTGATAACCCTTAGCCCTGCGCTACAACTATTATGATAACGCGGCCAGCGTATCGATCGGCCAGCGAGCGCGCGCTTCAAATCTTGCCGGCTCCCGCTGCCCCGCCTGCAATCTCAGACACCCGGCATAAGCGATCATCGCGCCATTATCAGTACAAAATTTCAGCCGTGGATACGCGACCTGTGCCCGCTCCTTCAGCGCCATCTGATTGAGCCGCTCGCGCAACGCACTGTTAGCACTCACACCACCCGCAACCACCAACTGCTGGATGCCCGTTTCACGGAGTGCGCGTTGACACTTGATCGCCAACGTTTCGACCGCGGCTGTCTGAAAGGCAAGTGCGATGTCGGCCCGGGTCTGTTCATTCATCTCATTGGCATGTAGCGTATTCATCTCATTGGCATGTAGCGTATTCATCGCAAAGGTCTTCAGACCACTAAAGCTGAAATCGAGGCCGGGACGATCTGTCATTGGCCGTGGAAATTTAAACCGGAAGGGATCGCCCAGTTTGGCGGCCTGTTCCAGTGCCGGTCCACCCGGGTAGCCTAAACCGAGCAGTTTAGCCGTCTTATCAAACGCCTCACCGACCGCATCATCGAGTGATTCACCGATAATTCTATATTGCCCGACAGCTTTCACCTCAATCAACATCGTGTGCCCGCCTGAAACCAGCAATGCGATAAAGGGAAACGGCGGCGAATTCTCCTCCAGCATCGGTGCCAGCAGATGCCCTTCAAGGTGATGCACCCCCACGGCAGGTACGTTCCACCCCCACGCAAGGCTCCGCCCAACAGCAGCACCGACCAGCAGCGCGCCTACCAGCCCCGGCCCGGCGGTGTAGGCGATGCCATCGATCTGCGCTGATGTGCTCTGTGCCTGTTGCATCGCTTCACGAATCAGCGGCAACAGCTTACGCACGTGATCACGTGATGCCAGCTCCGGCACCACCCCGCCATATTCAGCGTGCATCGCCACCTGACTATAGAGCATGTCTGAAAGCAGACCGCGCTCGGCATCATAGATCGCTACTCCGGTCTCATCACAGGACGTTTCAATTCCAAGCACACGCATCAAATCACCCTGTTTTTGTTAATCACCATCATTCTGACATTATAACCAAGCGATGCTTCAGCCGCTTTGTGATTTGCCGAAAAAGAGAGATATACTACGCGTTCTGTATAATTTTCACTGACTTAATGGCTGATGAGATAACCATGACAAACCTGGCGATCCAGATTAAAGGGCTAACCAAGATTTATCCTCCCGACAACCGGGCCATCGATGCGCTCAACCTTGAGGTCAAAGCGGGTGAGATCATGGCGCTGCTCGGCCCCAACGGCGCGGGCAAGAGCACCACGATCCGTGCAGCCTCAACCCTGTGCGCATTTGATGAAGGTAACGTGGTGATCTCAGGCTTCGATGTCGACACGCATTCGTTGGAAGTTAGACAATCAATTGGTGTCGTCGCGCAACAGACCGGTATCGACTACTTTCTAACCGGTCGCGAGAACATGGTACTGCAAGGCCATCTCTACCGCATGAAAAAAGCCGATATCAATGCACGCATCAGCGAACTTGCAGGTTATTTTGAACTCGATAATAGTATCGACAATCTGGTGAGCACCTATTCTGGCGGCATGCGCAGAAAACTCGATATCGCGTGCGCCCTGATCCATCGTCCAAAAATTCTGTTTTTAGATGAGCCAACATTAGGGCTCGATATCAAGAACCGTAAAATATTGTGGAAACACATCGACAAACTCAACAAAGAATTTGGCTTGACCATTCTGCTCACCACGCACTATCTGGAAGAAGCGGATAACCTCTCCCACCAAGTAGCGATCATCAATGGCGGCAAGGTGCAGGTGGTCGATACCCCGGATGCGCTAAAGAATAGTATTCACGGTGACTCCATCACGGTCACCTTTGATGATGTCGGTAAAAATGAACAGGCGTTTTTTCACCACGCGCAACAACAATCGTATGTCAAAGAGACCTCGTGGGAAGATAACAAGTTACATCTTTACGTCGAAGATGGTGGCGCAAATGTCGCGGCATTAATGGCGGTCGCCGCTGAGAGCGGTGCAAAGATTGCCAACCTTTCACTGTCACGCCCCACACTGGATGATGTCTTCCTTAAATATACCGGCACCAGCATTAGCGAAGTCAAAGAAGATGAGGGTGACGAGTGGTGGAAACAGTGGGCCGGTAAAGGAGGTAATAGCGGTAAATGGAAGAGCGAATGGGGTGCTAACGACGGCGACACTGAAGCAGGTGGCGAAGATGAATCATGGAAGAATAGCGAGTGGCTGCAAGATAGTGAGCAAGGCAAAAACATGGGCGCTCAAAAAAGAGAAGAAGCCCAATGGCAGCAAGCGGCATGGACTGAAGGAAAACAGCAGCCTGCCCAGAACAAAAGTAGTAACACCGCTGACAAGCAGGACAGTCAGCAGTGGGATCAGTCGCAACAGGGTGACTGGCAAAATAATGAATGGAATAAAAACAAAGATGGCGGAGAGAAATAATCCATGCTCGTAGATACATGGCATCTATTTAATAAATACATGCGCATCACCATGCGCATGCCGATGTGGACTCTGTTTACGCTGATCCAGCCACTTATCTGGCTACTGATCTTTGGACAGTTATTTAAAGACTTTGTTCAGCTCGGCGATCAGGATTACATGGGTTTCATGGTGCCGGGCATCCTGGTGATGACGGTACTATTTGGTTCGTCATGGTCTGGTGTTAGTCTGTTACGCGAAATCACCGCAGGTACGATCGACAAGATGCTGGTGTCACCCGTATCACGTATCGCCATCGTGCTCAGCCGCGTACTGCACTCTTCAGCACAGGTGATCGCGCAGGCGTTTGTGATGTTGCTGGTCGCGTGGTTACTGGGTGCAACACTCAACATGAATCCTATCTATTTAATGATGGCGATGCTCATTGTCTTTTTACTGGGCGTCGGTTTCGCCGCCCTTTCGAATGGCTTTGCGATCGCATTACAACGAGAAGAACCGCTGGTCATGATCGGCAATCTGATGACATTGCCGCTCATCTTCTTTTCATCAGCGCTCGTACCGGAACAGTTTATGCCTGACTGGATTCAGCTTATCTCGGCAGTCAATCCTATCAGCTATGCCGTTGATGCAATACGCGCAGTGTTAAGCCCCGCCCCTGATATGTCCGTTTTTGGGCAGGGGCTATTAGTATTGACTATATTTGCAGGCGCTTCACTGACATGGGCGGTGACGGCCTTCAACGCACTAAGAGACTAAAGGATAAATGCTAAAACAGCAGGTTGAACCCTGCTGTTATTGCGTTTCTTTCAAAACCAGCTAAAGAAGTACTCTGAAACTGTCGTCCTGCGCTAATCTCTTCACTTGTGAGAGACGTTGTAATCCCCAAATTTGAAATTGACTTAACGTAAGCATAGTTTGCGAATAGTCTAATCTTCCGACTCATCCAGTAGTTCAGCCCACCAGAAAGGTTATGTGTACCATTCTTCCGATAAGCCAAAAAGTTAGTAAATGAATCACGATTGACATAACTAGTAAGTGTATACCCATAACTTATATTACCCGTCACGCCCGATTCGAAGCGACGTTCAAGTCTCAAGTTTAATTGATGACTACGGTAAGCATAGTCACTCGCGCCAACTTCAGTATTGTCATTGATAACATAGTTATAACCCAATCGGGCCGTCGTGCTTTTATCAATGCTTTGATTGATATCAGCACTCAATCGTAGCGACTCTGAACTAAAAAAACTATTCGTCGCTGAGTCGAATAGCGACTGTGACAGTGACAGTGAAAAGTCTGTCATTATTTTCTCGCCTGAAAAAATATTATACAACTTTATAAATTTTGCCCTTGTTGTCGCTTCATAAAAGAAGATATCAGAAGAACTACTACGCTGCTCATTTAACAAACCCATAGAGGTTCTTTTTGTATAGCCACCCATCAAGGTGTAACGTCCAGGCGTTACTGTTGCTGAAATGTTATTACTTGTGTTCAAAAAATCATACTGCCTTTTATGATAGACTGAGTAAGTTGGAGAGGTTGTAAAACGTAAGCGTAAACCACTTTTCATTTTATATTGATACGAAAGATTAAATGACAGATCTGAACGGAGCTCAGAACCGCTATTTGCAATTGTATCATCTGCCACAATATTATCATCGGCGGTCACCGAGTACCCCATGCTTGCTGTCATGCCTTTGATTTTCTTCTCCGTGGCAAACAATCTGGCTTTAACATCATCAGCCAGCTTTTCATCTGGGTTTCCCTGTAATATTTTACGATACTCGCTAATCGCCTTTTCTTCCTGATTTAGGCGCTCTAAAGTACCGGCAAGACTCAAGCGTGCGCCAAAGTTACCCGGTGATAGCCGCACAACATTCTCATATGAATCAACAGCTTTTAAATAAGATTCTTCACGCATATAAATTGACCCTAGATAAAAATAAGCAACAACATTATCCGGCATGTCCACAATAATTTCTTTAAATGCCCTTTCAGATATTCCTAATTTACCCTCACTATAACGTTGCTTTGCCACTACCAAGCGAAGAGCACCAACCAATATATCTGCTTTTTCGACATCGACCGTTAACATAATAGCCCTTGAATAGGCTAAAACAGCTTCATCATAATTACCCAGCTCATCTGCAATGGCACCTTTAACTCTAAATATTTGCTCATTAAATGGACTGAACTCTGCCGCCTTTGATATTGCCTCATATGCGTCATCCTTGCGCTTAATCTGCATGTAAAACTGTGATAACTTGAAATACGCCTCAACATCTTTTGAATTCTTACTTATTCTATCTAAAAGAAATGCTTCAATCATTTCAGCTTTATCTTCTTTGCTCATTTCTCCAAATAAATCTTCGCCGCTAGCTTGTTCGCCACTAATATTTTTTAGTGCTTTTTCAGCCTCAACAGCATACTTAGTCCCTTTTCCTTCAATCAGAATATTTTCTAACAAATCAATGCCAAGGCCAATCCGTTTCGACATTAAATACAAGCCAGCAAGCTGAGACTTAGCTTCAAGATGACCGGGCACTAGTGCCAATACCTTTTGATAACTCTCTTCAGCAGACGCAACCTTTCCTATCTGTCCATATGAGCGCCCCATTAATATAAGTGCAAAAACACTTTCAGGATTCATATCAATAACATCGTTTAAAATAACTAGCGCATCATGGTGATTACCACTTGCAGCAATTAAATTCGCTTCAATCAGCCCCAAACGTTCTTTCGCTTTCTTTCCGTGGGCGCTTTCCGGGCTCAATGAGACTACTGTTTCGAGATGCTCAATTGCTTTTGACATGTCTCCACGGCTCTCAGAAATACTGGCTAGATTTAGATAAGTACTTGTGTGCCGTGGATTGGATATGATGACTTTATGAAACTCTACCTCTGCTTGATCCATTTTATTCAAAAAAAAGTAACTTAACCCCAGACTATATCTAATAACGGGGTCATCTGGATATCTTCTAACCAACTGATCAAAGATAGGAACAGCCTTATCCAAGCTTCCGCTTCTTGCTAACTTCGTGGCCGTAAGAAAGTCTATTTTCTTATTTGCTAGCTTATAAGCTGAGGATTCAGGCACAGCAAGCGCTATTATTTTATTATATGTCAATATAGCATTATCATAAAATGACTTAAACTCATATGAGTGTGCCAACGACTGGTAATAACTAATGTTATCAGGTGATAATACTGTTGCTTTCTTTAAGTGTTCTACCCCTTCATGAAAGTGTCCAATACGAACCAGTATCACACCTATCTTTGCATGTGCTTCAGCATTTTCCTGATCAATTTTAAGTATTTCTTCAAGCAAATTCAGCGCAGCTGAATATTCGCCCATCTCAAACTTATTCTGAACTTCATTAAGCAGCCTCGGTATTTGATTAATGCTACCTTCTGTAGCTATCTCATCCTCTAAAGCCGCAGAGAGTACAGACCAGCTCTGAAACACAAAAATCAGTAAAAAAATAACTAAATATCGCATATCAACATTATCAATAATAAATATTTATTTTAAATAAGGTGCGCCAACCATTCAGATCAATTTCCATCTTCCTGTAGCCCGCCCCATCTTCGTCGGCTAAATAGCCCAGCTTTCCACTTCCATCATTTAGGCCTCCAGTCGGGTATGAAATTGACACCCTATCTCGTGGCTGAAAATCATTACTTGAATTCGCATTACCCAATTCGAATGAGTTCAAACCAAAGGCATAACCTAAATCTATGCCCAATGATAACCAGTCTCGTATAAAGAACTCCCCGCCAATTGCGGGCTGAAGCATTAAAGAGCCTGTTGCCTGTGTTTCCAGTCGAGTGATTCGCTTAAACGTATCTCCTTCACTCAATGAGTTATTAAATTCAAATACAAAACTTTCACGAAAATCAATATCAAATACTTCATTCAATAATATGCGGCTGTAGAAAGTGAATTTCTTATGCCTTTTAATTAAATCTCTACGCCATCCCAAGTAATATTGAAGGTACGCAATACTTGCACGACGTGTATACACCGTATCAGTCAATGCGCCCTGAAATGGTAATGTCGTATTTACACGCGCAGTACTTACGCCTTCCCAAGAACTTAAACCGATTACAAAGTGATTTCTCTGATCAATTTCCATACGAAATTCAACGCCAGCTTCAGCGCCATACCTTATCTTAGGAAGTGGATTATCCACATCATAGCGAACCGGGCGCTCATTAGCGCCATCATCCTGAAAGAAAAGATCGCCCGATAAAGGTAATCTAGCACCAAATACTTTATCATTTAAGGGACCTAGGTCTGGACTATACACTCCTAGCGTGGGTGATATGCTCCAGCGAATTTCGGCCGTGACCGTGCTCGGCACCAGAATAGCGATTACAAAAGATAGTAATGACGGCCATTTAATACGATGATTGACCAAATCAAACAACCTTCCCTTTCAGCCCTGTCTTAATCATTGTCAGCAATAAAGGAAGTAGTATCAATGCGGCAACACAGCTTATTATCATATATGTACTAACAAAGGCGCCCAGCTTTATATGAGGCGGAAATTGTGATGCGAGCAATATCATAAATCCTACGGCAACCACAGCCGCATTGTATACAACTGTTTTTCCCACGCTTCGCATCGTTTCAATCGTGGCTGCTTCATGCCCTAACGCCCGCTGTCTTTCGAATTTATACTTATATAGATAGTGCACTGCGTAATCGACGCCCACACCAATGGCTACGCCTGCTGCCAATGCAGTTGATACATCAAGCGGTATACCTAGTATTCCAATACCTCCTGCGGTAATAAGCGTTGCTACAGTTACAGGAATTACCGTAAGAAACCCCATAATGACTGAACGAAAAAGTAATATGGCTATTATCAGGATCCCAATCTTTGATATCAAAACTGCCATTATCTGACTATCAATTAACAAGTCCGCCCAGATATATGAGTTGTTTGCCGAACCAGCCATATTAACTTTGACATCAAAATCAGCCATCTCTTGTGACACATAATCATTTACTTTTTTGACAATCTCTTTAAGATACTGCGTTTCATCCGTCTTAATTAAGAATGAAATGTTTGCTTGACGATAGTCATAATCAATCACTTCATCGAGCTCATCAGGCCTACCGGATATTGAGAGTAAATAAAGAAACTCATTCACCTCGGCCTCAGTTTCAGGCATGCGATCATACTTTTCATTACCATTATTCAGATTCTTGTTAACACTTTTAAGGTAATCAACAATTGAGATAGAATCACCAACCAATGCGTGATTTTCAACATGCCGCTGCATACCCTCTATCTTTCGCAGTAATGCTGGCGATTTAAGCGCGCCAGAACCACTCCCCTCTACCACAACATTCAAGAATATCGACCCGTCCATTCTGGCATTGATCAAATCATTGGCGATCGAAACCTCACTCTCTTTACTGAAGTCACTCATCCAACTTGAGTTCACATACATTTTGCTAGCGCCATATGCGGCTACTATAAATATAACCATGGCAACCATTACGATCAGCTTACTATTATGAATAGTGAAATGACCCCAGCCTACAAGTAGCCGCCCGACACCACCATCTTCATGGTGCACTCTAAGTGATCGCTTCTTCTTCAAGTAATCACCAACCTTAGGTTTTAGTACTGTCAATATCGACGGTGCTAATAGCACTGACAGTAACCAGCAATACACTATTCCAATAACAGTAAATATCCCGAACACTTTAAAGGGTGGCATTTCTGAAAACATCAGGGCAAGAAAACCAATCACGGTCGTTATTGTTGTTGTTATTAACGGTGGTGCTAACTGGACCATAACACCGGATACAATTTCACTTGATTTGCCATATGGATTTTTTAGCACATGATCATAATAGCGACTCATCACATGCATCGAGTCACCTATACCAACGGCAACCAGTATGACTGGAAGCATCGTTGATATTGTATACATCGGAATATTTAAAAAGGCCATTGTGCCCATCGTCCAGATGACGGCACAGATAATGACTAACATTGGAATAAACACGCCACGCCATGTTCTATAAAATAGAAATAGCATTGCACCAAGAGTCAGGAGTAGCAGCGGAATCATCACCTGAATATCTTTTAACGCACTTAAACCCGAACTCACTTCAATCACTGGTCGTCCTGCCATGTACAGCAGGTCACCATTTTCATCCGCACTAATAACTTTTACCAGATTATCTGGCTCCATTCCTGCTGGCCAGGAATCCTGGCCAGACTTAGCATCAATTTTTCCGTTATTATCTACGTCATCATCATTCCATCCAGATGAATCACTCCAACCATTACTCCACGTACTATCCAGGCCACGCTCATTATCCAGCATCGCTTTAATTGCCCAGTAGGTACTATACCTGTTATCAATCCCCTCTTTAAGCTTGGCGCGAATAATAGCGACCTTGCTATCTTCTGAAATAATATTCCCTACAAAAAGGTCTGCATTTTTTTCAATCGAATGACGTAATTCCTCAAGTTCTTTTGGTGTTCCTGGCAGCTTTTCCATGATTCGCTCTGCACCAAGTGATTCATCATCACCAACAAATGCGCTCGCGGTTGATATGGACATCACGTCTATGACACGGTTAGCTGATACCCCTGGTAGCTTCGATACCTTTTCAGTAATGCGCGTGATACGTTTCAACGTCTCAGCGTTGTAAACACCCCTTTCCTCATTTACAACGGCTATCATAATGGCGTTCTTCACACCAAACGTATCTGCAACGATTTCATCATAAATAATGGCATGATGGTCTTTAGGCAAATATACACGGGCATCTGTTTCCCAGCCCAATTTGTCCAACTGTAATGCGCAAAACAGTGTAAACAACATCATCGCGATGATGATTACTTTAGGGTAGCCAACGACATACCCATATAACTTAGCCCACATAACCCATCCTTATCTGGCACTTATTTTAACAGTGATTAAAATGTATATTTAAATTCCATAAACACTCTGGAATTGTTGTTAAAGTTACCAAAAAACTGTGCGCGCTGAACAGAGGTATCGGCACCCACACCGATCACACGCCCGCCCTCAGCTTCAATCCCAAGCTTTGATGAACTGCCATAAAGTATATCCATGCCTGTGGCTATCTGAAAATGATCAGTAACATCAAAAATTATTTTAGGTTTCAAGTAACTTTCCTGTGCGTTTAGAATGTTAATGTACAGCAGTTGAAAAACCGCTGATTTTTCCGGCATTGGCTTACGAATATACAATGCTATAGAGGTATCAAACTCGTCTTGAAAAAGCACAGGATCATAATCAATAATGTACCATTGAGCTATAGCGGGTGAGATATCCATTCCCCATATATTCATATCCAACCCCACCCCCCAACGGATGTGTTTTTTTTGCAAAACACCATCTGAGTCCAAGAAACCATCACCATCTATATCTGTATCATTTTCAAGACCAAAATATTTATCAGGGACGTATACAAATTCACCTTTTACGATATTCCCACCAACCGGTGTCACAAAGGTCAAGCCATACATATTTAAGCGGGTAAAAGTAGGAAACAAAGTTGGCTCTGCAGTACTCGCTATTTTTGCAGTCCTAAAAACAACGGGAAAATCATCCCAAGTATAGAAATAGCTAAGTCCGACTTCTGTACCCAGAATCTCTTTGGTATACCTGATTCCAATTTCAGAATTTATTATTTTACTTGAGTCTGGCCGCGTCATATTAGGAACATCTTGTAACAACTCCCACTCAGAACCTCTAGGCGCAGCTTTATGTAGCTTTAATTCAGGTATCCATAAAAATTGCCAGGTTGACGCTTCCGTGTAGTAATCTACTTTTGCAGTCCAAAGTGGTATACGGTAATCAAGAAGATCAAGCAGAATCAACTCTCGAAAATCCATTGGATTAACTTCATCAGTTAAACGCATTCCTTCTAATACACCCCAGACAACAAACTGCTTTCCCAGCCTGATATCCATATTCTCTGTAAAGATGTCTAGATACAATTCTCTGATTTCTGCCACAGGCGAGTCTTTTTCCTGTTCAAGGTTATCGACAAAAACAAGCGGTTGGGATTCATCTCGAACTATTCGTGCCGCTATTGTTTCATAATCAAATAAATCATATGCATGATCATAGTAAGCCCACCCTGAAAAAGTTAAAGATGAGTTTTCATTCACTGAGTACTGTCCGCCTAAAGAAAAAATATTTCGGATTTTGGTGATTGACCTTGGTTCACGGAAACGATAAGCAGTTTCATTTTTCAAATAGCCATTAAATGTCCAATCAGCCGCAAAGCTTTTAAAGTAACTTTCTTCGCCATCATCTTCCGCTGCTTTCATGCTCCATGATGTCAACCCGCTGCTTACTACAAATAAGATGACTACAAACGCCCTAACTAGTAGGGCTAGATTTAGCTTATCCCTTCTTGTATTTTGCATTGTTTGCATAAAATCACATGACTCTTACTTGGTACAACTCCAAATACCACCCGATCGCCTTTATTCAGCTGTTTACTGCAGCCAATGCAGACCACTCCTTTATTTAGCGTCAATTTCTCCCATCCTATGACCTCATCGAGTCCGTTTCTTTTTGTTTTTTCAAAAGCACCGTCTTGAGTTTCCTCTTTTTTTTGCGCGGAATGGTTAACATCAATATTTTCAATGTAATCAGTCAATATGTTTCTTATTAAAATTGACACAGGAATTTCAAGTGCACTAGCCCTCAACAATATTTGTTCACGCAATACTTTCGGAACACGAGCGCCGAGATATTCTTGCTTTCTTTTTTCTGCGATTGATAAAGCCTGCTCTCGCATCGCTTTAGCGCGTTCTGACATCATTTCGCCCATACTTTCACGTCTATTTTCCATTTCGCCCTCAATCGATAACTTTTCAACACTGAATATCACACTGTATAACAAATGTTATACAGTATCAAGTATGGATAAAAAAAGGCCATGTGATGACATGGCCTCATTCATAAGTACTTTTGATGTTCGGTGCTAATTTAGACTTTCAATTCCAGACTTCATCGTTCGCTTCGAAAAATGGCGGTCAGTTAAACCCGCGTTGACTTCAACATTACTCATTTCAAAAGTTGATTTATGACGCTCTTGCACATTTTCGACCTCAACTCGTCGCCACATCCATGCCCCATCAACTTTTTGCCAGTTAAGCCGCTGTTCTTTAAGCAAAATACCTTTACTATCGTAATACGCAATTTTCTTAACAACACACTGGTCCCAGTTAGCTATATCTATATCCTCGCCCTTATCAATCCAAAAAATTCGCTTTGAATATAAACCGCCTTTAGCACGTGGCTTACTTGCCACCTTATATACTGGAGCCCCATCCAACTCATCCATCCCTTCATAAAAATGCTGATCCTCATCTACTGAGCGAAAACTCACATCTTGATATGTTAGGTCAGAATTCAGAAATCTATCCCCAGGATCTCTAATAGTGACACGGCGAGTCTTTCTTAGCACAGGTAAATATATCCACTGCTCTGCCGCCTTGCCTGACTCCGGTGTAAATGATGTGCGCATAAATGCCCCCCCCTTTGAGTCCGGTGGAAACTCCGTAAACAGCATCATTTTTTCAAGCACTTTTCCTTTGCCTGCATAGTCTTTCCAGTAACGTCGATAGATACTTTTCTTTTTATTACCACTCGCATCTTCGAGTGTAATCGTGAATGTCGATATTTGGTCTTTACCAGCAGACTTATATGCACACTGGCTAATCAGTTCTTTACCCGTTAAAATACTCGACAGACTTGCCCCCTCTGCTTTTACTACACTTACACATAAGACAGCAGCTAACGTTATTACTGCAACAGAAAAACTTGCATTTCTCACTTTCTCAGCAACACTTACCAATAAAAAATTAAAATTTTTCATAGCCACTTATACCAATCTACCTCTTCATTTACCCAAAACCCTTGGGCCCACTCGTAGCGTTCTTGCTGAAAATAAATCATCATCTAAATCAATATTCACCTCGACATCACTCATCACAAATATTGAAACATGGCCCGTCAAGACATTCCGAACCATTACGCGGTCCCAAACCCACGCACCATTAATTTGCTGCCATTTGTTAAATTGAACTTTCGCCAAATTGCCTTCTTTTGTGTAATAGTCGATACGCGCGTTGACACATGTTTCCGAATCGTCTCCCTTCAAAAGCCACTGAACGCGCTTTCCATAAATACTTTTTGTCACTGGCGTGCTTTCAACTTGAAAAAACTCTAACCCCTGCACTGTCTTAACACCGAGAAAACGGTGCCGATCAGCAGTCACCAATCGCTGCCCAACATCAGCATAAGATAGGTCTGAGTTTAAAAAACTATCCGCAGGGTCTCGTATTGAAACTCTCCGTATCTTTTTTAGCAAAGGAAGGTATATCCACTGATCAGCTGCTTTTTCAGAAGCACTCTTATAGGATACTCGCATAAATGATGACCCAACAGCATCTGGAGGATACTCTGTAAAGAGTAACATTTTATCAAATATATCACCCGCACCATCATATTTCTTCCAGTAGCGACGATAGACACTACGTTTTTCTGTACCCTGCTGAGGGTTTTGTAAAATGACCGTTAATTTTGAACGCTGGTCATTTCCTGTATTTTTAATGACACAATTTGTAATAATACTGTCAGCTGAATAATTCAATGACTCATCTGAAACTGCTAACGTAGGTAGTAAAACGACACTACTCAAAAGACATGCTCGCACACTAATGCATATAGTTATTATAATATCTCTACTCAACATACATTATTCGCCCATTTAGTCATCATATAAAATATAACACCTGAAAGGGTCAGGTTACACAAATATGCAAATCAAAAAAAGGGGCCAGAGGCCCCTTTGTAATCACTATACGTTAATTATACTATACAAGAGAGCAACACTGATTAAGGTGTTGGCATGGTTGGTGCATCACCAAAATGAGTATCCCAATCAAATGGGGCTAGAGTTACATCAGTCGAATCGGCAGAAAAAGTACTGGCAGTAGCACTACTAGTCATATTTTCAATACTTTCAAAACCAAAAGTTGATGCCCCCAAGCCACCTAAACCAACGCTCTGACCCAGCCACGCCACCATCACATTATCTGAAGCGGCCCATGTTACTGTGCCACCTGTCGTCGCAGGTGAGGTTGGGTTCTCAGCAAGCGTTAAAGTGCCTGAAGTGAGTAGCAGATCCCCGCTGCGCTGCCTAACGACAAATCGCTGGAAATCATTGATAGGTGTAGTAGCCGCATTAGGATCCGTCATCCCTACATCCTGAATTATATCCATCTTTTTACCGATAGCGACCCCATTAGCATCAAGGTTAATCCCCAAGATGAATGAGCTTTCAAAATCATCTTCTACCTGAGAGGGTGTAGTTGAGCCAATAGCTACGCCTGTATTACTATTATCACGGAAAGATTGCTGAATCTGTAAATCTACAGGGCTATTATCCGCCCATGCGCCAATCGATAATTCAGATGATGCCTCAAAGATATTCCCGCTCCCATCGTTAGGGTCATCAACCATTGTCTGCAATCCTGCAATTCCATTACTGGTACCTGACAACTGGATAAAAGTGATATCGGAAAATGCTAGATCTCTAACATCCGTATTACTAGTTACTGCCGCTGCTAACGGATCAATGATCACAGTTTGAATAAAAGTATCAGCTCCAAAAACAACTTCCTGTTGCATAAAATCAGCACCATCAATAAGCACATTACAGCTAGTCGCTGCCGCTGGGCAACCACTCAGTGTTCCCGTTGTATTAGCATTTACGACGATACCATCAAATCCTGGCCCTGCGGCTAGGGCACTACCCATCGGTAGCAGTGCTGCGGCGGCACCGATTAAAGCTAAGTTTCTAACTACATTATGTATTTTCATAAATCCCCCTGTTATTTGGAAGCAATTGTCTTTTCACAAGCCTTACCGGCCTTCCTTTGGCACAGTCACTTGCAGATTGTACGGACAAGAGCTTCCTTTTGTATCCGCTCATTTAAAACTTTGTCACCTTTCATGCTTGCTTGGCACTATAACAATAGGTCAACTCCATGTCAAGACCCAACCTACCTGCCTATTTTCTGAGGGTATTAACACCATTAATTTCTAACAATAACATTTATAGTGAGAGCCATTTCGAAAAACTTCAATACAACGACGCCCCGTAACATTTTACATCGGTATCAACACATAAAAACTTTAGGCCCCTTGCTGACTACTGCATACTCTATCGTAAATTCCAAATTAAATCCGATTAAGATACACAATATTATTCTGACGATCACCAAAATCAACCGCCGAACTGGATGCATAATCAATTCTTAGTTGACGATAGCCTATGAGTGGCATCTTTAACGCCTCCGCCATCATCACGCGAATTGGGCCTACATGGGCCACAATCACAACTGTTCCGCCTCTATGCGCCTTTAGGGCCTGATTAACGCCCCCCCTCACTCTGTCCAGCAGATCCGCTATTGTTTCTCCGCCTTTCGGGGCAAAGTTAAGCGGGTCCTCTTTCCAGGCGCGGTAGCCCGCCGGGTAATTTTTTTCAACCTCATCAAAATAAAGGCCATCCCACTCGCCAAATCGCCGCTCTATAAACGCATCACTTGTAATAATATCGCCACTATTTTTAGCCACTATTGCCTTAGCGGTCATCTGTGTGCGCTGAGTAGGGCTGGCATATATGGCGTCAATTGAGACATTTGATAACCGCGCAGCGGCTGCCTCAGCCTGCTCAAGGCCAGCGGCATTCAGCGGCGGCGACTCTTTGTCATCGCAATAAAGACGATCTAGAGGAAAATCTGTCTCCCCATGGCGAACAAAGATAATTCGCGTATTTTGCTCTTTCTCTCTCATCAGGCACTACCCTATTTCACATGAATATACATCATGAGGTGAATTTACAGGCCCGGTGCCATATCTCGACAGCAGTCATTGTCACTGCTTACTATAGCGCGCTCCGCTATACCTGCACCTGAAAAATACTTACACAGTGCTGGCCGTGCTTCGTAGCACAGGAAGCCCTGTCCCTTTCTTCTTACCACTCATCAACCCAGCAAAAAGGCCCGCGTGACATGATCACGCGAGCCTTTTTAATTTGAATAACTAACTTTTTCAGCGAGAATTATGCCGTTTTCAGGCGACTCTTGGCAGCACCCGGGTCTTCTGAGTTATGCTCTACCCAATGCTTTTTCCCTTCAGTCGTCACTTCGCACTTCCAGAAAGGAGCGCGCTCTTTTAAATAGTTGATCACATAACGGCACGCATCAAATGCTGCGGCACGGTGCGCAGACCATACCGCCACCAGTACGATAGGGTCGGATGGATAGACATCACCGGCGCGATGTACCACTAGCACATCCATCACCTCCCAGCCATCCATTGCCTCCTGACAGACTTCCTCGATATGCTTTTCAGTCATGCCTGGGTAATAATCCAGATTCATCGCAGTGACATCTTCGCCATCATTAAAATCACGCATCGTACCCACAAAACTGACCACGCCACCATGCTTGCCTGATGCTAATTCCGTCGTTTCATGATGCATAATCGCCTGATATGGATCAAGTTTGTCCGTCTGAACAACCACTTTCATCTTCTTTAACCTCCCGTCACAGGCGGAAAAAATGCCACTTCATCGCCGCTTTTCAATGCCTGATTCAGATCTGTATATTCCTTGTTGACAGCAACCAGGATATTACTGGGCATCGGTTCAGAAGAGACTTTCATCCACACATCTGCGACAGTAGCGGCTGGCTGATCAAGCGTTACTTTATCGCTGGTGCGTCCCATACGCTCACGCAGACTTGCAAAAAACTTTACGTCAATTTCCATAATACCCTCTTCAAACAATTATGCGGTGCGGCGCCATGAACCAGACTTACCACCCGATTTCGACAACAGCCCAATATCCGTCATCATCATGCCGCGATCGACTGCCTTGCACATATCATAAATCGTCAGCAGCGCGACCTGTACTGCGGTCAAGGTTTCCATCTCGACGCCGGTGTTGCCCTTGCATCGCACGACTGCCTTGCAATAAACCGAATTATTTTCAGGCTCAGGGGTCAGCTCAACATCAACCGCTGTAATCATAATAGGATGACAAAGCGGCACCAAATCTGGCGTCTTCTTTGCGCCCATAATTCCGGCAACACGCGCAATGCCAAGTACATCACCTTTCTTATGATCGCCAGCCATAATTTTCTTCAGGGTCTCAGGCTCCATAAAAATCCGTCCTTCAGCGATCCCCTCACGTACCGTAATATCCTTTGCACCCACATCCACCATATGTGCCTCACCGGCAGCATTAAAATGTGTTAACTCATCACCCATGATTATTCTCTCTAGAAATATTTGTTGATATCAAAATGAACGCGGATTTTATCAGCCGCCAATCTGCGTCATGCTCGTACGACTCTTGCCAATATCACCCACATCGACCTTCTTTTCAGAAGACTGTTTTTTAGCTTCAAAACCATCACGGTGCTTCTCACCAAACGCCTTACGGAACAAACTAATGATATCTTCTTCAGTACCGCCTTCGCTACGGAGTACGGCTCTCAGATCAAACTCGTCGTCAGAATAGAGGCAATTGCGAATCTTTCCATCTGAAGTCAGGCGTATGCGTGAGCAGTTACCGCAAAGGCTGCGTGTGAAGGCGGGAATGACCGCAATCTTGCCCATATAACCCGGCGCCTGAAATATGTGATGCTCGGTACGGGTACCTGAAGCCGTCTTGATGCCAGGATAAAACTTTTCAATTTGATCCACCAGATTGGCCGCACTGGCAAAATGCTCGCCAGACTCCCAAATTTGATGCGCATCAAAGGGCATAAATTCGATAAATCGCACTGTTATGCGCTGGTCTTTCGTCATTTGACAGAAATCATACAACTCGTCTTCATTGAAACCGCGCATTAAAACGATGTTGACCTTCACCGTAGGAATGCCAATATCCTGCGCAATCCGGATGCTCTCCAGCACTTGGGCCAGTCCGGTGCGGCGCGTAATCGTCTCAAACTTCTCTTCAGTGAGTGAATCCAGGCTGATATTGACGCCAGTTAAACCCGCCTTTAGCAAATCCTCTGCGTACTTGGGAAACAGCAGGCCGTTCGTCGTTAAATGTACCGCTTTCACCCCCGGGGTATTGGCCGTATTGGCAATGATATCGACGATATCTTTACGCACTAAAGGTTCCCCTCCAGTATAACGAACCTTGCGAACCCCCATCTTGGCCAATGTCTCAACAGTGCGTTGAATTTCGGGCGTCGTGATCACGGCACTCTTTTCCTGTAACGCGACGCCCTCTTCCGGCATACAGTAGGTACAGCGCAGGTTACACTTTTCTGTGACCGCAATTCTAACGTAATCAAAAGTTCGACCAAATCGGTCTTGTAAAGGCGGTAATAGGGGGAAAGCAGTATTCGCTGGGGTACTCGTCGAAGATTCGCTAAATGATTTATTACGATGCAAAGTTTTATCTAACACGTCGATATTCTCCCCGAACACTACTGATTATTGCTGAACTATGTAGACTAAAAATAACCGACTACTTTAATCGGATATGTGCCAATTTTCCACTGCTTGTTAGCAGTACCTTCGACCTGCCATTAAGCGCGATAAACTTTACCATTGCACGTTACGCACTAAGAAAGTTTTTTAGAAGAGAATATCCATTTTAGGCTTCATGGCACCGCGAGGGATAACCACCAACACCTGCCCAGTATATCCAGCCATAAATTTGGGAAAACTGTACAGGCAAACCACATCAAACGAAATACTAGCATGAAAACCTTGCCGTGCTCCAATATCTATATCGCCCCATTTAAAACAAAGCTTTAACGCCCTACTGCAAGCAAGGTGACTTTAAACACCCACATCTGACAAATATTATTTCATTTATCAAAAAGTTAAAACAACTCCTGCATATATTGGCCTGCGGTATAAACTTTCATAATCGAGCGGACGCTGCTATCAACGACGGTTCCATGCTATCTTTGAGTAAATTAAATCATCCTTAAACAACCGACAGATCACAAAAAAGCTATGAACGATATCAAATACCATCAAGGACAGTGGGTTCATAAGCCCGCAATGGAGATCGCGCGCTCCCACGGGCCAACCGCTACCTATAATGGAAAAATCTACGTCTTTGGCGGCGGCGGCCCCAACTTCAAAAGCCTCAATTCCACCACTATTTTTGATCCCCAGCAGAACAGCTGGTCCGCAGGCCAGGCGATGCCAGCCCTGCGCTCAGGGGCGATTGCGGCCACCGTCGGTGATGCAATCTACATCATTGGTGGCGGCTTTAAAAAGCCCGACGGTAACTTTCAATTCCTCCACACCACTGAAATTTATCATCCAAAAACAGATAGTTGGGAGCAGGGCCCCGATATGCTGATGCCGCATGACTACCCTGCTGGCGCACTGTTCGACAACCATATTTACATTCTTGGCGGCCATCATCCGGACGCCACGCTGTCTGGCCCGAAGACCGATCCCGGCTTTGATTTTTGCGAACGCCTCAATCTTGCCACGCTCGAATGGGAACAGATCAGTCCACTGCCCACCCCTCGCTTCGCACTCGATGCGGTAGTGATGGGCCAGCGTATTTTAACCATGGGCGGCGTCGCCTTTACTCCGGAAGGCTTCAATAATTTTGATCACATTGAAGCCTTTGACCCCGCTACTGGCGCATGGAGCCTCGACAGCCTCAAACTTCCGTGGACCGCCGCCGGCCTGGGCTCCATCATGGTGGATGACACACCCTTCATTTTTGGTGGTTATAGTGGCGACGGCATCTGTGACCACGCCGCCTGCTACGATGCCAAAACAGCCACCTGGCACCTGCTACCCCCGATGCCCGCCCCACTGGCCGCGATGGGCGTCGCTCACATCGATCGCACTATCTACCTGATCGGCGGCTGGGCAGACGACGGGCGCACACCACTCAACAGCGTCACTGCCTATACTTATTGATGGTAGATATTGCTGCCAAATGAATGACCAACAGCTCGAACGCTACAGCCGCCATGTCCTGTTACCTGAAATCGATCTTTCAGGACAAACGCGGCTGCAACAATCGAAAGTTCTGATCATCGGTGCGGGCGGCCTCGGTTCGCCCGCAGCGCTCTACCTCGCCAGCAGCGGCGTCGGGCAGATCACCCTCTGCGATGATGACAACGTCGATCTCAGCAACCTACAACGCCAGATCGCGCATAACAACAGCTCAAGTATTGGGCAAAACAAGGCCGTTTCAGCGCGTAAAACACTGCTGGCGCTTAACCCTGAAATCGCTGTCACCGCCCTCACACAGCGTTTAAGCGACAAATCCCTGCAAACAGCGGTCAGTGAGGCCGATGCGGTACTCGACGCCAGCGACAACTTTGCCACCCGCTTTATGCTCAACGATGCCTGCGTTAAAGCCCGCACGCCGCTCGTCTCAGGGGCCGCCATTAGACTCTCAGGGCAAATCTGCGTCTTTCGCAACGATGGCGGCAACAGCCCTTGCTACCGCTGCCTGTACGATGAATCTACCCTCGCTGACGAAGAAAACTGCGCCCAAAGCGGTGTTTTTGCGCCGCTCACCGGCATCATCGGCAGCATGATGGCCGCCGAAACCCTCAAACTACTGGTGCCTTTTGGCAAACCGCTCGACACTCGACTGCTACTACTGGACGCCAACACCATGGAGTGGCGCAGCCTGCAACGGCAAAAAGACCCCGCTTGCCCAATCTGCGCATAATTTTTTAAAGGTATGCCACTTCCACCCGAAAACAGGATGTCAGCGCAGCCATCAACACCTCCACGCTTTACAATCCCCCCACCACAGGGGTAGAATTCGCGGTTCGCTGTTTTCAGCCAAACCATTCATTAAATGAGGAAAGTAAATGCCTGCTGTTCGTTTGAGAGAAAATGAGCCTTTCGAGGTTGCCGTCCGTCGCTTCAAGCGCATCTGTGAAAAAACCGGAATCATCTCTGAAGTACGTCGCCGTGAATTCTACGAAAAGCCAACCGCTGTGCGTAAACGCAAAGCCGCCGCTGCCGTTAAGAGACAACAGAAGAAGACCTACAGCGAAAAGATGCGCACCGTTCGCGCCCCTTACTAAGCGTAGTAATACAAGCCAATCATGGCCAGCACGCTACAACAGCGCCTCACCGATGACATGAAAACCGCCATGCGCAGCAAAGATGCGCAGCGGCTGGGTGTCATTCGTTTAATCCGCGCCGCCATCAAGCAGCGCGAAGTCGATGAGCGCATCGAGCTGGATGACAGCCAGGTGCTCGCGATTCTCGACAAAATGACCAAGCAGCGTCGCGACTCCATTGAGCAGTACACCAAGGGTGACCGCCCTGAACTGGCCGAAAAAGAGCAGGCTGAAATTGAGATCATCAGCCACTACCTGCCACCGGCACTGAGTGAGGCAGAAATCGAGACAATGATCAGCGAAGCCATCACCACCAGCGGCGCAAGCTCAGCTAAAGAGATGGGCAAAGTGATCGGCCTGTTAAAAAACAAGCTGCAAGGCCGTGCCGACATGGGCGCCGTCAGCGCGCAGATCAAAGCCAGGCTTGACGCTTAGTCACCGACCTTTCACGTCACGACCGTCAGTGCCACTGACAACGCTGACGGCCACCACACCTTAGCGATACAATCACGCGATGGCTGGCAAAATCCCGCAGCAATTCATCGACGAACTTCTCGCACGGGTCGACATCGTCGATCTCATCGATGCGCAGGTGCCGCTTAAAAAGGCGGGGCGCAATCACTCCGCCTGCTGTCCGTTTCACGATGAAAAGACCCCCTCCTTTACCGTCAGTCAGGAAAAACAGTTCTACCACTGCTTCGGCTGTCACGCACACGGCACAGCAATCAGTTTTCTGATGGAATATGAGCGACTCGACTTTCTCGACGCGGTGCGCGACCTCGCCGCACTTGTCGGCATGGAGATTCCGCAAGGCAGCTACACCACCAGCCAGGGGCACAGCGACAGCAAGCCGCTCTACGAACTGATGGAGCAGACCGCCAATTTTTATCGCCAGCAGCTCAAAGCGCACCCCAAAGGTAAGCTGGCAATCGACTACCTCAAAGCACGCAGCCTCAACGGTGAGACCGCTGTCGAGTTCGGCATCGGCTACGCCCCGCCGGGGTGGGACACCCTGCAAAAACAGCTCGGCGATGACCACACAGCGGCACTCGCCTCCACCGGCATGCTGATCAAAAAAGATCGCGGTGGCCACTACGACCGCTTTCGCGAGCGCATTATGTTTCCGATCCGCGACTCACGCGGGCGCGTCATCGGCTTCGGCGGACGCGTCATGGGCGACGACACCCCCAAATACCTCAACTCGCCCGAGACCCCTATCTTTCACAAAGGCAAGGCACTCTACGGCCTGTTTGAGGCGCGCCAGGCCGATCGCGATATCAAACGCCTGCTGATCGTTGAAGGTTACATGGATGTGGTGATGCTGGCGCAACACGGGATCCGCTACGCCGTCGCGACCCTCGGCACCGCCACCACCGTTGAACACCTGGAGCTGATGTTCCGCGCCACCAGCGAGGTCGTCTTCTGTTTCGACGGCGACCGTGCCGGACGCGAGGCCGCCACGCGTGCACTTGAAAACACGCTGCCGGTGATGCAGGCGGGACGACAGGCGCGTTTCATGTTCCTGCCGGATGGCGAAGACCCCGACTCACTGGTGCAACAAGAGGGTAAGGATACGCTCGAAGCACGCATCGACGCCGCCGCGCCGTTGTCCACCTATCTCTACGATCACCTCGCTCAACAGGTCGATATGAGCAGTATCGACGGTCAGGCACGCCTCGTTGAACTGGCGCGCCCCCATCTCAAAAAACTGCCCGCCGGCGTCTTTAAGCATATGATGGTAACCCGCCTCGCCGAGATCGCGCACATGGAAGGGCGCACCTTGAGCCGTCTGCTGGGCAGCAATGAGCCTATCGCGACCACGGCTGTTTCCCGGCCACCGTCGCGCCAGTCACGCAACAAACGCGGTAAACAGCCATCGCTGGTACGCCTAGCGATCACACTCCTGTTAAACAACCCCTCATTGGGTCAACTCGAACAAGAGCCGCAGCGATTTGCATCACTGAATGCGCCCGGCATCACATTATTAATTGAATTACTTGAAATGTTGAGAACCAGCCCACATCTTAGTACAGGTGCGGTTCTCGAACGCTGGCGAGATCGCGAAGAAAGCCGCTATCTAGCCAAGTTAGTACAGCAGGAAAACCTGGTCACCAATGACCACCAGGAACAGGAATTTAGCGACCTACTACAGCAACTCTACCGCCAGCACATCGCTCAACGCATTGAGTTTATATGTAACAAACCGGCCGCTGAACACAGTGACGCGGAGAAAGCAGAGCTGCAGCATCTGTTTAAACAAAAGTCGGGCATTTAGCCGTTAATTTGGTCGACCAGCGGCCAATGAGCGTTTTTCGGGGTTCTCAGAGCCTACAAAAATGTTATAGAATAGCTGGCTATTTTTTGCTCACGCATATTGTATGAAGGAAGGCTCACGCCACATGAAACAAGCACAGCAGCAATCTCAACTCAAGATACTAATAGCAAAAGGCAAAGAACAGGGTTACCTGACCTACCGCGAAGTTAACGACCACCTTCCTAGCGACATTGTCGAACCGGAACAGATCGAAGATATCGTCAGTATGATCAACGATATGGGGATCACGGTGCACGAAGTCGCCCCGGATACCGACAGCCTGGCGATCTCAGACTCTTCTGCCGCGAGCACAGACGACGATGCCGCCGAAGAAGCTGCCGCCGCACTGGCCAGTGTTGATAGTGAATTTGGTCGCACCACCGACCCCGTGCGCATGTACATGCGCGAGATGGGGACTGTTGAACTGCTGACCCGTGAAGGTGAAATCAAGATTGCCAAACGCATCGAGGCCGGACAACGCCAGATGTTGCAGGCACTTGCCACCTACCCTCAAACCATCGATCATCTGCTGAACACCTATGAGAAGGTCGCGAATGAAGAGATGCGCCTTAACGACCTGCTCACCGGCTTTATCGATCCCAATGCCGAAGATGTTATTCCGCCGCCAGCACCGCCTAAGAGTGACAATGACGACGATGAAGAGGAAGTGGTCGACACAGGCCCCGACCCTGAAGAAGTACGTGAGCGTTTTGCAGAGATCAAAAAGCGCTATAACAAAACGATCGCAGCGATCGACAAAGACAATGATGACCTGGTAAAAACCAAAGCACTACGCAGCTCGATGTCTGAGTGCATCATGGAGTTGAAGCTAACGCCTAAACTCACTGATGTGTTAATCAAAAACCTGCGCAGCATGGTGAGTCGTATCCGCGAGCAGGAAAAGGTCATCATGGATATCTGCGTCAGCAAGGCACACATGCCACGCAAAGAGTTCATCACCTCATTCCCGGATAATGAGACCGACCTGTCCTGGCTGCCTCAGCAGATTGCAGGTAAGCATACCTATTCCGCAGTGCTCAAGGAATTTGAAGAAGAGATCCTGCGCGCACAAAATAAGCTACTCAATATTCAGCGCGAGTCGCATCTTTTCATCCATGAGATCAAAGATATCAATCGCAAAATCTCGATCGGCGAGGCCAAAGCGCGTCGCGCCAAGAAAGAGATGGTCGAAGCCAACCTGCGACTGGTGATTTCGATCGCGAAAAAATATACCAACCGTGGCCTGCAGTTCCTCGACCTGATTCAGGAGGGCAATATCGGCCTGATGAAGGCGGTTGATAAGTTTGAATACCGTCGCGGTTACAAGTTTTCAACCTATGCTACCTGGTGGATTCGCCAGGCGATCACGCGTTCGATTGCAGATCAGGCGCGCACCATCCGTATTCCCGTGCACATGATTGAAACCATCAATAAGCTCAACCGTATCTCACGCCAGATGTTGCAGGAGATGGGCCGCGAAGCGACCCCGGAAGAGCTCTCGGTGCGTATGGAAATGCCGGAAGACAAGATCCGCAAGGTACTAAAAATTGCCAAAGAGCCTATCTCGATGGAAACCCCGATTGGTGACGATGAAGATTCGCACCTCGGTGACTTTATCGAAGATCCAAACGTAATGGCACCACCCGATGCCGCCACCGTTGAAGGGCTACGCGAAGCGACCAATTCAGTACTCGAAAGCCTTACCGCACGTGAAGCCAAAGTCTTGCGGATGCGTTTTGGTATCGGCATGAATACCGATCACACCCTTGAAGAGGTCGGCAAACAGTTTGATGTCACGCGTGAGCGTATTCGTCAGATCGAAGCGAAGGCGCTGCGCAAACTGCGTCATCCAAGCCGCTCTGATCCACTGCGCAGCTTCAGCGATTGAAAATACAAAAGGCGAAGTGTTAATTAAACTTCGCCTTTTTTAATACGCCTAATTCGATCTAAAACCCACATACCGATTAAAAATCAGGTGACGTACCTTTTATCAAAACGGTATACTGCACACCCTAATAAGGGCCTGTAGCTCAGTTGGTTAGAGCAGGGGACTCATAATCCCTTGGTCGTAGGTTCGAGTCCTACCGGGCCCACCATATAGATCAATAAGTTAAATATCACATCCTCCCGCTCAGCACTCGCTATGGAAGCAGTGCAGATATGCTCAGCACCAGTGTAACGCACCAAGTGGTTTGCGACGCGTGGACGCTTAGTTTGCCACGTCCGCAACACCTCAAAACAGCCATTTAAAGCCCCTTTAAACGATCGTAACAGGCCTTATAATAACCTGCGGAAGTTCGATGCCTGTGGCTTTGTGTCCCGCCCTTGCCGCTGAGACTAGAGTAGTCCCTGACCCCATAAAAGGATCAAGCACATGGAAACCTGGTGGTGCTATTTGAAGTACCCAGCCCATCACATCTTCGGGCTTAGCTACTTGGTGTAATCGTTTCCCTTTCTGGAGGCTACACTGAAAAACACCGGACGGAGGGATTAAATTTCCACCACTCCATCAGACGCCGCTCGTTTCCGCGGCCTACCTCGCACTGTTTGACCTAATCTCACACCACACTTTGATTCGATCTGCGCTCTAAACCGGTCATCACCGACTGGCGGACAATAATGTGATGCCTTACGTATCAGACTTAAATCGGCCGTACTTAGCGCTGTCGCTGGCGGCCATGGATAGCGAAGCGAAGGGCGCTAGTCCCCGATAGGCGACCCCGTCCGCAGACTCGGAGTGAAGAGCGCTAGCGAATGACGTAGAGGATGCGGCAGCGGGTATCATCGCCGTAGAGCCATTTGAGGGAGTTGTGTTGAGTGCCACGAGAGCACGAAGTGATTCGATGTTGTGCGAAAACGCAACGTACGCAGAGCGGTCGGGGCAAAAGGAATCAGTTGTCGCGTCAGTGAGTGAATTATCGGCATGGACGCCGAATAATTTTTAGCGAAGTAGCGACACAATCGCTCACAATCCGCGATAGGCAGTACAGCGTATTTCAACCGTCTCACCTAATCGTTGGTATTCAACACTCGGAGTCAACCAGCTATCATCACCCCAAGCGTTACATCCATAGCTTGACCAACGATATTCTTCTGAGCGCTCGACCATCCCGGTACGAACCGGATTCAACTCAATGTAGCTATAACAGGTCAGTAAATAGCGTTCTGACTGAATCATGCTAGGCTTGCGTCTACCCTCCCACATGGTGCTAGGATGGTCGTAGCATTTATTGATATATTGTGCGTAGCGACTACCCACAACCTTAAACGTATTTGAAATCGACTCTTTTTCTTGCGGCGTTACCAGAAAGTGGACATGATTGGTCATCAAGCAGTAGGCATGCACCTCGACACTATATTTTATTGAAAGTCGCTTCCACAGCGCTAGATAATATTGATAATTCTCAGGCTCGAGAAAGCAGGCTTCGCGATTATTACCGCGTTGGACAATATGGTACGGATAACCTGCTATATAGTTTCTGGCTCTTATGGGCATTGCAATTCCTTTGCTGTGCCTTTCGGTTGCGATTTATATTAGAGAAATATACCGTCAGGTCAACTATTGATCAATTTTTAACCCCGCCGTCCCCTTTACCCTGATTAACGACTCTGACCCGAATGGCACTAACTTAAGCGCTTTCAGCATCAAATTTATGCCGTAAAAAAACCTCAAAAATGGCATAATTTGCTATGCAAAATCAAACGCTTTTACTACCTGGATTTCACCTTCAAACACTCCGTAGAACCCCTCGTTCTACTAGCCAAAAGCTTACTGATAAGATAATGAGCCTGAAACAAAAGTCATTCAGTCAGCTGGGCGAATGTTTGGGTAACTTTATTCCTAGCAAGCATTTATGCCCAACAAAAAAAGGATCATTTAGTCGCCACCGTATTTTTAGTTACGAGAATACCTTTTGGGCTTTTTTGTCTCAGGTGCTGGATGCTGATGGCGGGTGCCAAGAAGTCGTACGTAAAATTCAAGCTTACGCTGCGCTAAAATCAATGCCGTTGCCCGCTTCATCAACAGCCGCCTATTGTAAAGCACGCCAAAAACTGGACAGCTCTGACCTTGCAGCGATCTTAATGCACACCGCCAGACAACTCAAAAGTAGAGCTAACCCCAGCCTCATGAATGGTCGCCGAGTAATCGTTGTGGATGGCACTGGAGTCAGTATGCCAGATACCCCTTCCAACCAGGAAGTGTGGCCACAACAGCGACATCAAAAACCAGGCTGTGGTTTTCCACAGGCCTCTATTTGCGCTTGCTTTTGTTTTCAAACTGGCGCACTGCTAAGTCATAAAGTAGGCAACAAAAAAAGCCATGAATTACCGATGCTACGCCAGCAATGGGGTACGTTTAGCTCAGGTGATATATTTCTTGGAGACAAGGGTTTTTGTAGTTATTACGACATGTCGAGCTTACGGGATAAGGAGGTAGACTCGGTGATTACACTGGCTCGCCGAACACCGGTGACTGCTGCTGAATCGATAAAAATACTGGGCAAAGATGATCTGCTAATTAAATGGGAAAAACCGAAAAGAAACAAGGCATCAAGCTATTCAAAAGCGGACTGGGATACACTACCTGAGACGCTTGTTCTACGCCAAATCAAAGTGACTGTGGATCAGCCTGGTTTTAGAGTTAACACATTTCATATCGTGACCACGTTACTGGATCTCAGCGTGTACCCCGCAAATGAAATAGCGGACCTTTACTTTCAGCGCTGGGACGTTGAGTTATTCTTTCGTGATATAAAAACAACAATGGGAATGGATATTCTGCGCTGCAAAAGTCCAGAGATGATACGTAAGGAGGTCATTGTGAACTTGATTGCCTATAACTGTATCCGTCACCTCATGCTTGAGGCGGCACAAAAACATGACAAGCGGGTACGCCGGATCAGTTTTAAAGGTAGCGTACAAGCACTACGACAGTGGGAACCTCATTTAAATCGGGCGAAAATTAATGGCCAGGAACGACAAAGATTAATGGCTATTTTACATGATTCGATTGCTGGAAATATTATTCCAGAACGACCAGGAAGGAGTGAGCCTCGCTGTGTTAAACGAAGGCCAAAACCATTTCAATTAATGATGCTGCCAAGACGTGAAATGAAAGAACTTCCGCATAGAGGAAGATATTGTGCAAAGCGTGCTTAAGTTAGTGCCATTCGACTCTGACCCCATTGATCAAAGTGGTTTTGGCTCTTGATAAAGAGCCTCACTATTCGTAACGATCTCGCCATTCTTGAGAGTATAACAGGCGATTATCGTATTGCAAGACCTGACCCTTATCTCCTCTCTTGAGAAAGCTCATGCTCAAAATGTGCTTTCCAGCCCGGATCGAGCTGATCGATAATGTTAGTACTCATATAATCGCTTCACTGCTGAGGGTTCATAACGAATGACTGACTCTGGTACACTCTCAAGTGGCTGCGACGCTGATAGAAGCGGCAGAGCATCGGTTAGATGGTAAGGGAACTCCCCCAAAGTGCCAGTATCACATATATCTGGCGTGTATTTCCTCCTGTACCTGACGCACGCAATTTCTGAAAGATCTTGCCTGATAATTTCAAAAGTAAAATTTAGGCATCACCAGCCATATCAATGTAGAATGACCAGCATGCTACATTGGCCTTTTATGTACTACCCGTAGTAAACAATGAGTCTGCATAGCTATTGCACATACCCAGGATTATGAAAAAGATACCGCGATTAGTAGCCACCTTGTTACTCCTGTTAACCACCAGCACCCTGGCATTGGCAGCCTGCAACGATCCGCCAGGCAAGGGGATGGTCTGGATGGATTGTGACAAACAAGGAATCGACTTACGCGGACTCGACCTGCGTGGCGCCATCCTGACACGCACGAATCTTAACGGTGCGGATCTCAGCGACACTAAACTAAGCGGCGCCGATTTTAATTTCGCTGATCTCAGTAATGCCAAATTAGAAAATGCCCGTCTCGACAAGGCGCGCTTCGTAAGTGCAAACATGACCAATGCAACACTGAATGGCAGTTATCTTAATGGCGCCAAACTGGATCGCGCCTTGCTGAATAAGGCCCAATTCAAAAATGCCAGGATGCAGGGAGCGAGCTTTTACCAAAGCAGCCTCATCTCCGCCGACTTAAGCGGCGCAGACTTACAAGATGCACAACTGGCCCAGGCAACACTCACCGGGGCCAACCTGTCTGCCGCCAATCTTTCAAGCGCCAATCTTGAGCAGGCTGTTCTGGAAGATGCTGTAATGAAAGACGCTAACTTGCATAAGGCCAATCTAGAAAATGCGAATCTTCAGTTTGCCGATCTCAGCAATGCTGATTTACGCATGGCGAATCTTGTCAACGCATTGTTGAGTGAAACGAACCTTAAAGGCGCTCGTCTTGACCAGACCCAGTGGGTAGACAGACACCGCTGTCGCACCGGTTCAATTGGCCAATGTGATTAAATCTGAAAACATCAAATTAGAATGCCGGTTTTCCCAAAGATGTCTTTTGCCTACACGATATCCGGATCTCCGGGGACACGATACTTAATTCAATGATATAAGCGGAGAAGCAAGGGAGAAGGGTCACAAGGGAGAAGGGTCAGGGGAGAAGAGGGGAGAAGAGGGGAGAAGGGTCAGAAGGGGAGAAGGGTCAGGGGAGAAGGGTCAGGGAGAAGGGTCACGGGAGAAGGGTCAGGTCTTGCGCAAACACATCAGCATAAAATGTCTATTTCTTCTGAGACTCAAACCATTTTACCGCCCGACTCACAGTAGCATAATGAACATCAAACGCACCTGCAATTTCCTTCATTGTATAGTCGCCCGTTAAATAGGCGCGCGCCATGCCCTCTTTTGGATCAGAGTAGGCTGCCACATAATGCTTAAGTGGTTTTGACTGGGGCCGCCGCTGTGCTCTGGGGATTTCACCAAGATCGGCTTCCTTTGGAATGGTTTTTTGCATTTTCTTGATAAAGGCCTCATTGCCGGGGAGAAGGGTCAGGGGAGAAGGGTCAGAGGGGAGAAGGGTCAAGGGGAGAAGGGTCAGGAGAAGCACAGGAGAAGGGTCAGGTCTTGCGCAAACACATCAGCATAAAATGTCTATTTCTTCTGAGACTCAAACCATTTTACCGCCCGACTCACAGTAGCATAATGAACATCAAACGCACCTGCAATTTCCTTCAT
>Ga0316209_1000566_pt1 | contig 60995 bp, 47 predicted proteins | sample 6monopyrite_MG_FD_204945 | JGI IMG/M metagenome (GOLD analysis project Ga0316209, IMG submission 204945) | Microbial mat bacterial communities from mineral coupon in-situ incubated in ocean water Damariscotta River, Maine, United States -... | ecosystem: Environmental > Aquatic > Marine >... | reverse complement strand
GGGCCAGGCGCGCCTTCTGGGTGATACTGCACCGAGAACACGGTCTTGGTTTCGTGCTTCAGTCCAGCGACGGTCTGGTCATTGCCGTTCTTGTGGGTGACTACAAGTCCAGTGCCCTGCAAACTGTCTGGATCGACCGCGAAACCATGGTTCTGCGAACTGATGTCAATCCGTCCATCGGCGGCTTCCACCACCGGATGATTGGCGCCGTGGTGCCCGAACTTCATTTTGAAAGTGCGTCCGCCAAGTGCCAGCGCCAGAATTTGATGCCCAAGGCAAATGCCAAACATCGGCAAATCTGCGGCGACTAACTTTCCAACCGCTTTAATCGCTGAAGTCACTGCCGCCGGGTCTCCGGGGCCATTGCTTAGGAATACTGCAGCCGGATTCATGGCAAGGACAGCGTCGGCGCTTGTGTTGCATGGCACTACGGTGGGGGCAAAACCGCAACTCACTAAGTTGCGCAAAATGTTGCGTTTGATGCCGAAGTCATAACACACCAATGGAATCGCATCGGCGTGAAGGGTGGTGGGTTGCCAAGTAACCGAGTCCGGTAAGCCTTCACTCCACTCATAAGGCTTGGCGCAACTGACTTCGGAAGCCAAATCGCGGTCATCCAAAGTGGTATGTGCCTTTGCCAAAGTTAACAAGGCATCGACGTCATCCGTTTCGGTGCTTAAGATCGCGCGTTGTGCACCCTTGGTCCGCAGCAACAATGTTAACTCGCGCGTGTCGACACCTTCCATTGCCATGACATCGTTCGCGACTAGGTACTCCTGCAAACTTTGCTCGGAGGTCCAGCTCGAAGTGCAACGGCTGAGTTCGCGCATGATCATGGCGCTCGCCCAGCAGCGGTGCGATTCATTTGCCGCGGCTTGGCAACCGTAGTTCCCAATTTGCGGGTACGTCATGACAATCGCCTGCCCCTGATAGGAGGGGTCGGTGAGAATCTCTTGATAGCCAGTCATTCCAGTATGGAATACCAACTCAAAAGCACGCTGGCCGGAAACGCCGACGCTTAGGCCGCGAAAAACGGAGCCATCTTCAAGAACAAGAATTGCCGGTCGAGGGGAGTCACCCATTGCGGGGCATTATCGCCCCTGCAGGTACTTTCGCCAAGCTTCGCTTTGAGTCTCTAGCGATTCTCCTTCCGGACCTGAAAAATCAGGCCGTGGATTCTTATCTTTCTTCTTCTGGCGGTCGGTCAGGTGCTTCTTTCCGCCCGAACCAGGGGTGATGACGCGCTCGAGCACATCGGCCATGACCAATTTTTGCTGGGTGGTGGCCACGGCTGCGTCCTCCAGAGAGGATCCTGCGGTGACCGCAATGCCAGAGCCCCCGAGAGCGATACCTGCCGGTGGGACACATTGGTATCCACTGCCGCCGCCTCTGCCGCCAAGCAAAAAGGATGCGCGCAGCAGTTCAGCAATTTCAGCGAGAATATCTGGGTAGTAGCGTCCAAGTTCGCCAAGCAGGAAGGAAGCGCGTCGGTGCTCCTCAAGGTCGCGGCTGTCGATGAGCACAAAGGCCCAGCGGTAAAGAGCGCCTTTGGTATCGCGGTCGAGCAGGTTCTGCGCAGCGGTGCGGAAGACCCAAATATCTTGGTCCCGCATGCTGATGTCGAGCAAGAACTCTTCCAGTCCTTCTTCGTCAAGCAGGGTGGCAAGATTGACGGCGGCCCAACGTAAGCCGGGGTCGGTGTGATCCATAGCTTTGGCCAAATCTTCCATACTCAAGTTCCTCCAATATCCGACGCCAGCTTTTTCACTCTCGCTGAGCATGGCACCGTAAATCAAAGCGCGTTGGCATCCCTCGGCAGCTTGCAAGCGCACCCACAATTCTTCGGCACGTTTACTGACCGGGAATCCTGGTGGTAGGGGATCAATCCGCGAACCCCAAGGCATGATGGCGGCAAATAATTGCTCGCGGTTGAAGCGGTCGACGCGCTCTTTCATGAGACGTTCAAACAAACCGCGTTCGCCTAGGCGTTTGACCCAGGAGTCATAATCTAAATCGCGCAGTGGCTCGAGCAGTGCGACCTCTTCCGCGCTATCCGTGAGCTCAGAGATACGCTGTCCTTCGGTACGCAAAACACCCAGCGAAGTGCGCACCATGAAGCTGCCGACTTCGGTGCCACTAAGAACTTGCACCCGAGTGCCATCGTCGAGGCATGCAAGTGGCTGTTGAAGGAGGGGCGTTGCGAGTAGAAGGATTGCCGAAATCATTCTGAAACTCCTAATAGGTATTGGCGCCAGGCCTTTGATTTTTCGGCCTCATTGGCATAAACAATGGGTTGGCCGTCAGCGTCGGTGCGTGGTGGAATTTTGGCTTGGCCACCGAGGGTGTAGACGTTTTGTAGGGCCCTAGAAACGGTGCGCATCTGAGATTTGTTTGGCGTACGAACTTCAAGGACTGAACCCTCGGTGACAGAACGCCCGAAACCGCTTCCTGTCGTAGTGGCGCCTGGTGGGGGCGTATAGCATCCGTCACCATTGCTCCCTCCATTAATGCCGCCGGTGAGGTAGTAGCCCTTGGTTAGGATTAGTTGAGAAATCTCTTCCGCGAGCTCAGGGAAAGCACTGCCATATTCGCCCAACATGAAGGCAGCGCGCAGTTGCATGTTCTCATTTTTCGCCATGACCATTTCATAAGCCCAACGATGCAAGGCTCCACGCGGATCGGTTTGGACTAATGACTGAGCGCTGGTGCGTGCTACCCAATCGTTATTGTCCTCCAAACTCATGTCGAGCAGGAGAACTTCCATGTCGGATTGAAGCTGGATTCCTGCAACACGTGCCGCGGACCAACGCAGGGTGATGTCTTTCGATTTCGCCGACTTGCGCCAATCGCTCAGGCTAATCCGACGTTTTTTGCTGTTACTGGTTCTGGAAATCTCACCTTGCAGAGCACCTACCAATAAGGCGCGTTGCCCACCCTCTGCATCGAGCATTTGCTTCCACAGTTGGTCGACGCGAAGGTCGCGTTTGGTTTTTGCATTCAGTGGATCTAAACGAGCACCCCATCCAGCGAGTGCTTCGAAAATCATTTCCCGATTGGTATCGGTGATGGGCTCTTGTAGAAGACGGTCGATTAATCCGCGCTGATTCACTCGATGCACCCAACTGGCGTAATCTAAATCACGCAAAGGGGCGAGCAGTGCGATCTCATCGGCACTGTCGAGGAGCTCCAGGACTTTCTGTCCTGAGGTGCGGAATGTTCCGTGCGGAGTGACCACATGAAAAGAATCGACTTCCACTTCCGGAAGGACTTGGAGGCGGGTGCCATCGTCCAAGACTGCGACCGGGTGTTGCAGTAGAAGGCTGAAAAGGAGGGTGCTCAGCATGTTATTTGGTGGAGTAGGTTTTTTCGTACCAGCGCACCCAGTCGGCACGGGATTGACCAGGATTGACGCCGGTGATGGTGGTGAGGTTGCGGCGGATGGCTTTTCCAACCACTACCGAAACCACGCGCACTTCCAGCGCAACGCCTTCGACCAAAACCGAAATGCGTGGGTCTGCAATCACGGCAGAATTGGCAACTTCGACATCGAAATCGGTCACTGCCGAAATCTGTCGGCCAATGAAGATGTTGCTGCGCGGGGCGACGGCAGAGCTTTCCCCGCCTAAAGCGAAGATGAGTGCTTTGACCACGTCTTGCTCTTCGGAGCCATAGTGCGCTAAGTGGTCCGCGGCAAGTACGCGGTCTTGATCCTTGCCATGTCGCCATAACGTAATGGTCCAACGACCTAAACTCTGTTGCGAGTCTAAGGCGTAAACCGCATCGGAGGCGGCGCGTCGTGCACCCAAATCCTTTTCATCTAAGCTGGAACCGAGCAAGCGGTGCATCAAGCTGGTTTCGGTTTGACGCTCAGCCAAACGCGCTGCTGCACGACGCATTTCTGGGTCCTTGGATTTCAAGGCCTTGCTCAAAGAGGAAAGGCCGACGCGTCGTTTGTATGCCGAGCTCGACGCGCTCACTTCACGCATGAGTGCGCCAGTGAGTAACAGTTGCTGTTCATCGGATTTAGTTTTTAGCAAGCGATCCCACAACTCATCGACCCGCTCCTCGCGGTCCATTTTGCCGGGCAGAGAATCCAAGCGCTTGCCCCAATCCTCGACTAACTGCTGGTACTCCGCGCGATGCTCCTGCGGAACTTCCTGTTCCATTAGGGCGCTCAACAAACCGCGCTCGGCAATGCGCTTGAGCCACAGGCTATATTCCATTTTCTTCAGCGGTGCGAGCAAGCGCAAATCTTCTTCGCTATCGACGATCGAAACCACTGGGTCCAAGCTGGCATCGTAACGGCCAAAGGGAGTGGTGAGCTTGCGTTGCCCCGCTTGAGCAGACCCTTTGATTTCAACCCGTGTGCCTGATTGGAGCACCGCAACGGGCTGTTGGGTGGTGAGAAGAAGTATGGAAAGGAGCATGGATTAAGAACTAGGATTTAAGACTGCTGAGGCAACCAAACTTCGAGGTAAAACTTCATCCACTCGCCCTGCGTGCGTTCGGTGGTGGTGCCAGCCCAAAGATCGAGAGCTTCGAGTAATACGGTGAGCTGCCCTTCGCCGTAACGCTTTACTTTCAGAGTGTCGTCGTTATCCAGCAGGGCTTGTTGGGGGGAGAGGTTGTCGATGTTCACCTCCTCTTGTTCCGGCGAATAACCGGGAATGTCGAGCACGTTGCGATTCACTGTCGAGACGATGTGGATTTCACGCCCGGCAAAATCATAGGTATCTCCCAAGCCGTGATCCCACGCCGACAACGTAGCCATTAAAGCGTTCAAGCCATCGGCCCCGCCATAGGTACCGAGGTTGAATGCTGCAGCAATCCGATTTTCTTCTTTGCCCTGGGTAAGATTCCCCATCCAGTAAAGGCGTGCAGAATAGGCATGCAAAGTATGTGCGCCCATGGCTGCGGCATCGCGTGCAGCTTCGGTGGAATCGGTTAAGGATGCTTGAAGCAATGTCTCGCGGAGAGAAGTCTCCTGTTGGCGTCCGGCGATGCGACCGGCAATGCGACGTCGGACAACGCTGGGACTGCGCAATGCTTTACGTAAATCACTTAGATCCACCTTGCGGTCATTATCGTAATTCGAACTGCCGCTGACTTCTTGAGTTAAGCGCGCGCCTGCCATGACGGCCGCAGTGAAGTCTTTGTGATTGGCTTCGCGCCACAACCAGTCAACGCGATCTTGCACCAAAGTTTTTGCTGGCACCGGATCAATTCGACGTCCCCAAGACTCGAGTAAACGATAGGGGAGAATTGATTGTGGTTCTAAAGCAAGCACTTCCAAACTCGCGCGAGCCAGCTCTTCCAGTTGGCCGGCGCGGGATAAATCGCGCAGCCACGAGGCATCGTCCAGGGCGCCAGTCTGATGCAACTTGCGTAACTCCAACACCTGCTTTTCGCCGTCGATGATGGCGACGACCGGGTCCAGCGGAGAGCGGTAAATGCCATAGGGGGTGGGAATGGAACGATCGCCAATCGCGGCCGATACACACTGAATCTGCACCCCTTCCTGGGTCACCGCAATCGGAAGTTGCGGGGCTTGAAGGGAAAAAGCTAGAAGAGTGGAGGCAAGGAGCCACACCATGGCTCTATTTTAGTGCAAAGAATGTGCCGAAAGCGCGATTTGAGCCGCCAGGAAGCCACCGCCGAAGCCATTGTCGATATTTACCACGCCAATCCCTGGCGCGCAGCTGTTCATCATAGAGAGCAGCGCCGTAAGTCCTTGAAAGGAAGCGCCATAGCCCACACTGCTTGGAACCGCCACGACTGGCCTTGCAACCAGTCCGGCAACCACCGAGGGCAGTGCGCCTTCCATCCCGGCGACCACCACCAGAGCGTCGGCCGTGCGTAATCGCTCTAAATGGTGCAGAAGGCGGTGCAGACCGGCCACGCCGACATCGATGAGCATTTCGGTTTTGGCGCCATGCCAGGCTGCGGTGACCTCGGCTTCGGCGGCTACCGGGAGGTCGGAAGTGCCGGCGCAGACAATGAGGACGTCACCCTTTGCGCTCGGCTGTTGGTCCCGAAACCAAGTGATGCAGCGCGCTTGCTCTTCATATTTAGCCTCTGGAAGTACGGCTTGCACGGCTTCGAAGCGCGCGATGTCCGCTCGCGTCAGCAGTAACTTCGAATGCGCCGATGCAATCGCAAGCGCCGCCTCTGCACATTGTGCGGGCGTTTTTCCTTGTGCAAAAATCACTTCCGGCGCACCGCAGCGCAATTCCCGATGCGTATCTGCCATGGTCTCCGCAGAACTCGCAAATGGAAGTTGCGATAACTTCGCAACCGCATCGTTAATCGAGCAGTCTCCGTTTTGCACGCCTTGCAAAAGTTGTTCGAGTTTTTCGCGATCCATAGTTAGCCGGTTGACGCCACGTCTAGATCTAACCCATCGACCAAACCGCGACGCAATTTCTCGCCGCCTAAACCTGCAATCATCACTGCGTTATCGGTGCAGTATTCTGGTGGTGCAAACTCGGCGCTGAATCCTGCTTTTGCTGCTTCTTTCGCCATGACGGCACGTAATCGCGTGTTGCACGCAACGCCGCCGCCGACCAAAACGCGTTTAATACCGGTTTGTTCTACCGCGCGACGGCACTTGCGCGCTAAGGTGCGCGCCACAATCGATTCGAAACTCGCACATAAATCCGCAATGCGATCGCGACTCACAATCCACGGATCGGAGGTCGTCCCGCCTGCTCCTTTAATCGTGTAAAGCAACGCCGTCTTCATTCCGGAAAAGGAAAACTCCAAGGACTGCGGTGCAATCAGTGGCATTTTGAATGGGAATGCAAGTGGATCACCCTCTGCGCCAGCCTTTTGAATCGCTGGCCCTCCTGGATAACCAAGTCCCATCATTTTTGCTGCCTTATCCAACGCTTCGCCGGCAGCATCATCGCGCGTGCTGCCGAGCAACTCCATGCTGAGCGCATCGGTGGTTTTGTACAGCGAGGTGTGTCCGCCCGACACCACCAAGGTGATGTAAGGGAATTCCATTTTCTCCAGAGGCATTAAAGCGGCATAACTATGCGCCTCAATATGATGCACACCCATCAGCGGCAAGTCCCAGGAAAACGCCAATGCCTTCGCTGCAGTGGTGCCAATCAGCAAAGAGCCAAGTAATCCAGGACGATGCGTCACCGCGATGCCACCTAAATCAGTGGGCGCTAAGCCGGCATCGGACAAAGCTTGTTCGACCACCGGGCGGATCATGCGTAAATGCGAACGCCCGGCGATTTCAGGCACGACGCCACCCCAGTCAGCATGTTCGTCAATCTGACTATGGATGACCGAGGACAAAACTTGATTGTCCGCGCCAACAATTGCGGCTGCGGTTTCATCGCAGGAAGACTCAATGCCGAGGACCGGTTTTTGCAAGCTCATGATCTCAGGGTTTCCCTAATAAGGTGCGATTTAACACCGCGGTCGCCGTTTCCAAAAAACGGTCTGGCGGTGCTGCCAGGTGCGCGGTTTCCGGAAACGCCGCTTCCATGGCTTCGCGATATTTCGCCGGTGGACGGTTACGACGTTGCCAGCTACGAATCAGGCGATCCTCTTCGATATCAGGGATGACCGATAAATCAGGCTCCAAACCGCCCGCAAGTTGCGGATTGAGATGGCCCTCCAAAATATGTCCAGCAGGCGTGATGTAATAGCCGGCGGTGAACTGCATGGCGAATTCGCCGGAATCGTATTCGAACACTTCTTGATAAATCCCCTTGCCATAAGTGCGTTCACCAACCAACACCGCAAAGCCGCGTTCTCGCAATGCCGCTGCTACGACTTCGCTGCCAGAAGCGCTTCCGCGATTAACGAGCAATACCAAAGGTAGTCCAAAGTACTTGCCATCGGCGCTATTTGCAGATCTGCGGTCGGTGGGGGCATAACGGCTTTCCAGGGAACACACTAAATGTCCATCGAGGAAACGTCCTGCAACGCCGACGGCGCTTGGTAATTGGCCGCCTGGATTCCATCGTAAATCTAAAATCAGGGCTTTCATGCCGCTGCGATTTAGGCGCTCCAAGGCGTGATCTAATTCAGCCAGAGTGCTGTTGGCAAAGGAGCGGATATGGATATGACCGATTCCGGAGGCCTCATCGACCATGCGTACATCGCCCACGGTAATCGTCGGCACTGCGCTGCGCTTAACGGTGGCGGTGAAAGTTGTGCCGTCTTGATGAGCCATCTCTAACACCACTTCGGAGCCCGCTTCACCACGCAATAATCCAGCCATCAGACCGCGATCCATTTGCTCAACTGCTTGCCCGTCGATGGTTAGGAAGTGATCACCGGGCCGAATGCCAGCGGCTTCCGCAGGACCACCCGGCTGTGGATACAGAACCTCGCCAGGGCCATTGATCATCACGCCGATGCCGACCAAGACACCGGAATTGCCTTCTTGGAAGCGGCGTAAATCTTCGGGCCCAAAGAAGTCGGCATAAGGATCACGCAGGGATTCCAGCATGCCACGCGCGCCGTTGCGCATGAGAGCTTCCGCAGAAAGCGGCTCCACGTAATCCTCGCTAATGGTGCGGTGAACGGTGGCTAGAATTTGTTCTTCGGTCGCTTGGGAATAGCTCGTCAACCAAGGGCCAAGGAAGTGCTGCGTAGCCAGGATGCCTACCGACGCCCAGAAGGCGCCGAACAGAATACTTTTCAGGTGGAACGACCGGGATTCGGGGCGCATTCCATGATTCTACTTGGGAAGCTCTGATTTCGTATGGGGTGGGAGGCCGTGGATTGAAATCGTTTGCCCCAAGGCACGAGTCGCGGGCTGTAGTGCTGCTACAGTCGAGATGAAGCAACACTGGGGCAAACGATTTCGGCCGCGGAATCCTCGCCATACTAAAACAGATTTTCCCTAGCCCGGAGGCTTAGAATATGCGCTTCCCTGCTACCGTCTTGCCCCTGAAAGCTATGGAAATCCGTTACCAAACCGAGTTTTGCGCCGCGCACCGCCTCTTCCGTGAAGAGTGGTCGGAGCAGCGCAACACTGAGGTCTTTGGCATCTGCGCGAACCCTAATGGGCATGGTCATAACTATCAGCTGAGCGTTTCGGTGCGTGGCCCCATTCAGTTAGAAACCGGCATGGTCATGGACTTCCTTGCCCTGACTGCTTTGGTGCAAGAAAAGATTGTGCGCTGGGTGGACCACCGCAACCTAGACGTCGACGTTCCCTTCTTGAAAGGAACCATCTCCACGGCAGAAAACTTGCTCGTGGCGTTTTGGAAACAGCTCGAGAAGGATTTGCCGGACGGCGTAACGTTGGCTTGTCTTTCGCTAGGGGAGAGCCGCGATTATTCCTGCCACTATTACGGTCCCGACCATGATTGAAGAAAACCGCGAAGACGACCCACTGAAGGCTCAAGTGCGCGCCATGTTGGCTGAATTGGGGGAGGACCCCGAGCGCGAAGGCCTGCTCGATACACCGAAACGCGTTGCAAAAAGTTTGCGCTTTCTGCTCGGCGGCCAGGACCAAGACCTGAAGGGTGTGGTCAACGGTGCGCTGTTCGAGGAAGAGGTCGATGAAATGGTCTTAGTGCATGACATTGAGTTCTACTCCATGTGCGAACATCACATGCTTCCATTTTTCGGGCGGATTCATGTGGCTTACCTTCCTAAGGGGCGCATTATTGGGCTCAGCAAAATTCCGCGCATCGTGGACATGTTTGCCCGACGCCTGCAAGTGCAGGAAAGACTGACGGTGCAGGTCGCCGAAGCTTTGCAGGAAGTCTTGGATCCGAAAGGCGTTGCTGTGGTCAGCGAAGCCTCTCACCTTTGCATGATGATGCGCGGAGTGTCGAAACAGGCCAGTCGGGCAACCGCCTCGTGCATGTTGGGTGGCTTCCGTAAAAATGCCCAAACCCGGAATGAATTCCTTAGTTTGGTGCGCGCGTCTTCGAATAAGTATTAGGCCAAGCCTTTCTGATGGCGTGGACCTTATTTGCACATTCCTAAGAACTGCTGAAATAATTGCAATTCACGCCCCTCAGTCAGATTTGCGTGATAAAGTCGCATGTCGGGCAACCGATTGCATCCTCCAAACATCCCCCCCCTCCCGTTCTCCCTCGAACATTTGAATCATTGTGCGCCAGAACGCACCACGTCCCCTCCCCGCGTTGTTCGCGATAGTCATCCTGGTTGGTGCCATGATGCTGATTTCCTTAGCCATGAGCTCTTCCTCAGCTTCTGACGGAACACCAACTGTCGCTGCCGAAGCCTCCTTTGACGAACTACCTCGTTAAGGAAACGCTCTAGAGCTTCTCTAATTCTCGCGAACTTTTTCAACAAACCGCAGCACCTGCGCTACTGCGTCTTCTGGTGTGAGGTGCGTGGTGTCGAGCCCAAATTCCGCGCGCTCATAGGCGTTGCGGCGTGCGGCTAAAAGTTGTTCCATGTTCGAGATGGCCTGATGCTGTCCTTCGGGCGGATGCACACCGTCCTGTTCGGTGACGCGATTCCAGTGGGTGAGGGAATCGGCATGCAGCCAAATGGTGGTGCAGGTTGCGAGTAAACGTGCATAAGCATCGGTGTGACTCACAATGCTTCCAGGAAGGGCAAGCACGCCTTGTTCGTGTTTCAGCAGCCACTCATCGAGCGCCACGGCTTCGCGTCGTAAAAAGCCTTCGCGGCCTTCGGTCTCAAAAATCTCGCGCGTAGGCATGCCGGCTGAGGCTTCCACGATGTGATCCAACTCCTGAAATGGCACGCTCAATCGCGTGGCGAGGAGCGGACCTAATGTGCTTTTCCCTGCTCCACGAATGCCCAGAAGTGCAATGCGGTCGCTGGGGATGCTCTTGACCTGGAGGTCGCAGAGCTGACCCAATGGCAACTCCAAAGACTGCGCAAGTGAGGCTAGTTTCTCCAGCGATGGATTGGCCCTGCCCGCTTCAATCTCAACCAAAAAGCGACGGCTGAGTCCAGCGAAGTCAGCCAAAGACTGCAACGAATGTTTGCGCTCTAAACGCAGCTGGCGTACGCGTTTGCCGAAGGAGCGGAGGAGGCGGGTGGAAGTTCTGGCCATGGGGACAGGGAAATATACTGCCATTCTCTGCTTTGCCCAGGAAAAACCCGGCTGCTCCTAGGTGGAGCAGCCGGGTTTAAGGGGAGGCCCAATGCGGTTTACTGGAAAGTAACCGCAACCACGCGAGTCAACGCTGGCTGGAACAGGTCCCAATCGTAGGCTTGGAAGTGCGCAGTCACACCGACGAATCCAGAAGGCACGTTCACTGGAGGACTAGTGTATTCACCTTCTTCCGGGGAACCGAAATCACCCGACTTATCTCCAGGAGGAGTCAGCGCACGTGGGTTTCTCAGGTTGACCTGCCAGCTGCCGTTAGGCACATTGTTGATGGCACCAGCAGTGAAGCCTTGATTGGTGCCGTAGATGTAAACCGGGCTGTTCGGAATGCCCCAGCGGGTAGTCAGGGTAATCGCTTGGCCAGCAGTGTTGCCGTTCACAAACAAGGTGACACCTGGGTCAATCACTTGGCCGGTTTCGGTGTTCGAGTTGCGCACGAAGCCGTTGCGATCTTCGATGACCTGGAAGTAGAGGTCGGTGCCATCTGGAAGCGTGTCCAGAATGCGGTAGACCTGTTGCGCCATGTCGCCTGGGTTTGGATCAATGATGAAACCAATCAAGCCACCAATGTTGAGGTCGTATCCGTGCGGGGAAACGATTTCCTCAAGGGTGGTTCCGATGTACCAGTAAATCTCACCACCACCACCTGGAGACAGGTTGGTTGCTTGCATGGTGACGTCGGTTTCCCACTCGAATGGACCGCCAATGTTGAGCGTAATCGGACCGATGTCTTGTGCTGGCGGAGCATAGATGTCTACGCGGCCGACATCGTTTCCACGGTGTGGGGAGCCAACACCGACTTCCAATTTATCGGTTTGGTTGAGGTCGCCGACTTCGCCGAGACTCCATCCAAGGTTGCCGGTCGTGCCATTGCTGCCAACAGCGGAGAACAGCTCCAGTTCGCTACCACTCACGCTGTAGACGTTCATGGCACCGCGTTGGTTCAGTGCGCTTGGGGAACCAACCACCAAGTCACCATAACCATCGAAGTTGGTGTCCTGAATCAACAGGACGGCGTAACCAAACTGGTTTCCGCTTGCGGAGCCAGTCAGTTGAAGGGCGGTGGTGAGACTGCTTCCGTCCCAAACAGCGACATCGCCATTGGCGGTGTCTGGTGCACCTGCTGCATAGTCGCCGATACCGTTTCCAACCGCGTCGTATCCGCCAGCAACACTGTAGCCAAGGTGTGCGTCAGCGATGGATGCGAAAGGGTTTGGGAGTTGGGTTTGATTACCAAGCTCATCCAAAATGACAGCAGCGCCAGCATCGGTAGCGAGGTCGTCCGCGAAAGGTGCGCCAGCAATTAGAGCTTCAGCAACCGGACCGCCGTTGCCTTTTCCACCGCCGCCAAGAACACCACCGCGAGCGAGGGACCAGCCAAGCATTTCCATGCTGCCGGAAGCACCGGAGTAAATGTCAGCAGCTGGAGTGGCTGCACCAGCCGAGCTCATGGTGTAAGTCAGGACTTCACCGTCTTGGAAGTTGGTACCCATGGCACCTACAGCAAGATCGAGATCCGAGTCGCCATCCATTTCAAAGGCAGCGAGGCTAAAGCCAAACAAAGCGCCAGGCGTTGCGCCAAGCAGTTCCGTGGTCAGGCTTAAACTTGCACTAGCGTTGTCCCAGGAATAAATCCGAACCAAACCAGTGAAAGGGCCATTGGCAGTGCTTGCATAAGGTGCGCCGACGGCCAACTTGAACAGGCCATCGTTGTTGTGTGTGCCCAGGGAGGCAAGCGAGAATCCAAGTTGATCTGCAGCAGCAAGGCCGTCGATTTCAACCAGAATGGTGTCGTCTTGACCGGAGAAGATGGTGACGAGACCAGCATTCTGTGCAGCTCGGTCAGAGCCCACAGAAGACACAGCATAATCGTCGTAACCGTCTGCGTTCCAATCGCCTACGCCTGTGAGGGCAGTGCCGAACTGATCGCTAGGGTTAGCCCCAGAAACGTCAGTCCATGCAACCCAATCCTGTTGGGCAGCGAGTGGGGTGAGCAAAGCGCCCATAGTGAGGGCGATGAGTAGGGGATGGCGAGATGTCGTCATGATTCGAGTCCGGTGGCTATCCGGGTGACCAATCCTACCTTATGTTGCGGCCTCTTCTGCGGCTTTCTTCCTCTGAAATCTGTGGGATTGGCAGGTATCCTTAGGCCATGCTCAAGCGCTCCCGCACCCTGCTGTTGCTTCTTTCGCTCCTCCTGCCCGCCCTGGCCTGTGGTGGCTCGGAAGCCGAGGCCTTGGACGATGCTAATCAAGCTACGCAAGAGTCTGTCAATCAAGGACTTAAGTCATCCATCGCTCAGGCCTCTGCGGCACAGGATGATTTGCCGGAGATTGACCCCACCGCCATGGGGTATTTGCGCGTGGTGACGACCCTCAAGGGCAAGCCAGTAGGGAATGTCCCGTTTGATATCCAATGGCTGGAGGAGGGCAATCCTGCCAAGACCAGCAGTCGGGTGGGACCCAATGGCGAGCATACGGTGCCCTTCGAGCATGGATCTCAACTGGTCGGCATCATTTTCTCTCCGACCTCGACCACCGCACCCAAGGGAGTGAAAGACGGCACCATCCTCTCAGGGAACCGCACCTACACCCTGGAAGTGGAGTTGGAGCCATGCGGAATTGTCAGTGGAGTGGTACTCGACGTAGAAGGGAACCCCATGGCTGGGGCAAAGGTGATGGCCTTTTTCGAATCCCCGGAAAGCTTAGAGACCAAACTCAATCCATCGGTGCGGGCCTTCACCAGCACCGATGAAAACGGGAAGTTTCGCCTTGGTGGATTGCCTGCAGGCCCGTTTTGTTTAGAGGCCTCCATGGAAGGGCAGGCCACGATTTGGCGCCCCTGTGGTTTGATTTCTGCGGAGCAAGAGCACAAAGATTTGGAAATCATGATGGAACCCGCCATCATTGTTTACGGCCAGGTCACCAACGAAAATGGCGATGCGGTCAAGCAGGCCTTGGTCACTGCGGGACGTCCCAATCGTCGTCGTAACCGTCGCAATACGCCAAACCCACTGGTGTTCCATTACAACCCCCGCGGCATCAATGTGCTCACCGAGCAAGATGGCACTTTTCAGATTGTTGGGGTTCCAGAATCACAGCGCTGGATGATTCATGTCACCCATGAAGAATACAAGCGCACCATCCAAGTCTTAGACGCCGGCCAAATCGATGTCTGGTTAGAGCTCACCAAGGGCGCCGACTTACGCGGCCATGTGGTCGACCAAGATGGCCGCTCGATTTCTCAAACGCAGATCTGGATACTGACCGATGAAGGCGAACCCACCAAGTCCACGGATGTTCGCGGAGACTACCTATTTGGTGGATTAGACCCCATGGAGAAGGTTTACCTGATTGTCTATCACCCTGGATACGGCATGCAACTTCTCGGCCCTATGGCCATCGAAAATGGAATGCCGAATTTAGATATCGTTCTCACCGAAGGACTTGTGATTGAAGGCATCTTGCGCGATGCAGAGGGGAATCCAGTCAGTGGCGCAGCAGTACGCTTGGACGGCAGTTTGCCCGAGCCAAGCTTTTTAAGTGCACGGCTTCCCGAAAAGTTCTTAGGCCGTAACGCCACCCTCACTGGAGCCGACGGCAGCTTCCGTTTCGACGAACTTTACTCCGGCGTGTTTACCGTAACCGCTTCGGTTCCGGGGCAGCCGAAGGTGATTGCCATCGGCGTCGAAGCTGGCGTGACGCCAACATTGGATCTGCGGTTGCGCGACTAAACCCGCTTCGCCCTTTTCTTCGGCAGCGACTCGTAGAGGGCTGCGCGGAACAGCATGGGTAGGAAGGAGATGCAAAGTGCAAGTCATGCGTGGGCTGCAAGCATTTCACGGACCGCAGCGGTGGTTGCACGAGAAGTCAGAGTGGCACCACTGACTTCGTGAAGGCAAAGTCTTCGCCTGCCGAATTCCCTCCACCATCGGTCTTGCTGCTGTAGTTGAGGTAATTGACCTCTCCGTAGCCGCCAAAGGAAAACCTCGAGAGTGGCCCCTTATGGCGGAGCGGTGCGGAAGTTCATGAAGCTAGTCCCTTATTGGTGAGAATCAGTCATATTCATGAGGTGCTTTAGATCGCTCGGTCGGTTCGTCGTTTAAGCCAAAATCCCGAATCTTCCGGCCGAGAGGCGAAAAGCAGACCTCGGCGTGGTTAATCTCTGCGCATGATTGACCAGTGGTTGTTGGAACGGCGCGAAGGGACTGTTCAGAGCGAAGAGGCCATCCGTGGATTCGTTGCCGGAGTGGTCGATGGCACCATCTCCGACGCCCAACGCGGCGCTTGGCTGGCTTTTGTCATGTTGCAAGGCATGACTGCAGAGGAAACCGTGTTTCTCACCACCGCCATGACCGAAAGTGGCAACTGCCTGAGCTGGGATGGACTTAGCGGGCCGTTTATCGATAAGCATTCCACGGGCGGGGTGGGCGATAAGGTGTCGCTGATTTTGGCTCCACTTTGGGCGCACCTCGGCAAAAAGGTGCCCATGTTGTCGGGCCGCGGGCTTGGCATCACCGGTGGCACGTTAGATAAGTTGGAGGCGATTCCAGGATATCGCACCGACTTGGAGTTGCCGGCCTTACGCACTGCCTTGGAGGAGGTCGGATGTTTCATCAACGGCCAAACTCCAGACTTGGCACCTGCCGACCGCATTCTTTATGCCACCCGCAATGAAACGCAAACGGTGCCATCGATTCCGTTAATCACGGCTTCCATCTTGTCGAAGAAGTTGGTCGAAGGCATCGACCGCCTAGTTCTCGACGTGAAGTTCGGCAGCGGCGCTTTCATGCAAACGCGCGAAGATGCACAAGCCCTGGCCAAATCTTTGTCGGAAGTCGGCAATGCAGCAGGCGTGGGGACCGAAGCCGTTTTGACTCCCATGTCGGAACCGCTGGGTCGCGCGGTTGGCAATGCGGTTGAGGTCGAAGAATCCATCGCCACTCTGCAAGGCAACGGGCCAGCCGACCTAGTGGATTTGGTGGTGGCTTTAAGTGGAGAAGGAGAAACCGCACGCGCCGCTCTAGCCGCGGGCAGTGCCTTTCCAACCTGGCAACAAATGGTACGCGCGCATGGTGGGGATCCGGAAGCGCCTTTGCACGGGAGCCCGGTGGAGGAGACCTTGATCTGCGCAACCCAATCCGGCGTCATCCAGCAATGCGATGCCGGCGACATGGGACGTGCTGCATTTGTGCTCGGAGCCGGACGTCGTCGTGCCCAAGATCCGGTGCATTTCGGGGTTGGCCTGATCCTTGAAGCGAAGGTGGGCGACGTCATCCAAGCCGGCCAGCCACTATGTAGGATTCTGCATGCGGAGAAGGGTTTAGATGAGGCCCGCCGTTTGGTAGAACAGGCCTACCGGATTGGCTGATTCCCCTTCCCCTCGCCTTGTTCCGCCCGTGGACAAGACCGCCATGCAACCGTTGCGCGTCGTTTTCCTAACCGAAGGCGAGGCTCCACCGGAAGCTGTGGTGAAACTCTTGGAGCATTCCTCCATGGTGGTGGAAGGTCGTGAACTCGATGCCTTCTTCGCCGAGTTGGATATGGGTTTCCCAACCCCAGATTTACTAGTTGGGGTCGGAGGTCAAAGTTTGATGCAAACCCTTCGGCGCCATGAAACCACCGCATGTCTACCGATCTTCCGCTGGGGCAGCACCGCCACCACGCCGCCCGGCTGGGATGGCTCGGTAGTCCGCTGGAGTGAAGCACGTTTATCCGATGTCGCCCTATGGTTGCAACGTTTGGCACCCTTCCCTTGCGTTGCTGAAGCGGAAGAAAGCGATCGCCGCGAACATTTGTTTTTGCGATACCTCGCAACTCGCGGCACCGCAACTTTGGCCGACGCGAAAGAATTTGGCGTCAAAGCACCGCATGCAGCTTTGCGTCGTTGGATGGAGCGCGGTTGGTGTCATGGTTCGGTGCAACACCTAAAGGCAACCACTGGTTTGTTAGATGTGGTCGGTCGTGAACGTTTGCATGTGGACGAACTCTTGACCCCTCCGGGACAAGCGGTTGCGGTTAAGAAAAAGCCTGCCGAACGAACGGGTCCGAAGGTGAATCCATCGGCAGTGAAGGTGGAGCGACGTGGTGCATCCAAACTTGCATGGGCGACGATTGCGGTGTTGCTTGCACTGGTCGCGTTTTTGTTTAACCAGGCCGGTGGAGTCGATTGGATGCGCGGTTTATTCGCAGCGGAGCTCCCAGATTTAGAAAGCGTAATGCAAGATCCGGTTGCCGATGCTGAACCACCAGCGTCAGAGGTGGTTTCCTCAAAAAAGCAAATACCGACCTTGCCCGAGCTCTATTTAGATGCTCGGCTCATGCGCCCTTTGCTTGAAATCAGCGCAAACTTGGATGGCCGCGTGCAATGGAGTGCTTCGGAAACAGTCACGGTTTTAGCGGGGTCTGAGGTGGGCGTGATTACTCAGATTGCAGGTGTGGACCGAAGCGATCGTTTGCGAATCCTTAAGCGCGACATGGAGCGTGAACTTGCTGCCCAACAAGAGGTGGCGAAAGTCGATTGGCAAAAGGAGCTGGTTGCTGCGGTTGAAACGGAGCGCAATAAATCCATCGCCCTGATCTCCTTGCAGCGCCGTTTGCCATCCTTGCAGCAAGCTTATGCACAGTCCAAGTCTTTAGCGGAGGAAGGTGTCATCAGTTTTCGTGAAGTGCGACCGGACTGGGATGCACTCTTAGCTTTAGAAGAGAGTATTGCCGAGGCCGAGCAGGAAAAGGAAACCGCAGAGCAAGTAGCGTCGAAGTTGCGGGATAGTGGCGCGCCTGACTTAACCCAGCAAGCTTCTTGGACTACGCAAACCAAAGCCCTGCAAGTGCAGTTGGAAGAAGCGCAAGCTAGCAAGATTCAGGTGCCGGTTTTCGTGGACCAGCCGGGTGACTTTGAACCATTACTTGCGTCCGGCGAAGTTTGTCATGCAGGACAAGTGATTGGATTGCTGAGTCCGCAGAATGGCGGATACCTGGAAGCTGTTTTGGCCACCGCAGATTGGAATCCGGCTTATCTCATCGGCGGCGCACGTTTACGTCGTCCAGAACGCTCCAGCTGGATGCCCACGCGCATCTTGGCGGCCTCTTCCGAGCCAGATGGTCTGACTCGCTTACGCTTACGCTTGCCGGTAGGCTGGCTAGACGATTCCTTGGCGATGGCCGATGCGGATCATCAGCTTTTAGAACTGCGTCTCACTGCGCCAGTGCCCACTGCGCCGGCTTCTATCGAAGAAGTGGACCAACTTTCCCCTAAATCCACCGTAAAGCCACCAAGATGAAAAAACTGCTGTCTGTTGTTTTGTTGAGCGTCAGTTTGATGACCTTGCCTTCTTGCGCGCTCGCTGCCGGGGTGGCGCTTGGTGCCGGTGCCATGTACTCACTGGGCGAAGATTCGGTGTCCACTTACCTCGACGCTCCCATGACCGATGTCTTCTCTGCCGCGCAAGCCGAGTTCCGTGATCGCGGGTCGATGGAGTTGTTGGAAGCTGGCAACAAGGAAAGTTTCATGCGCGCCAAGGTGGAAGATGTCGAGATTGAAGTTTTCTTCACACGGATTACCGACAACACCACCGAGATGATTGTCAAGGCGCGCAAGTGGGCGGACATGGCTCCCGATCTCGAGTTGGCGGGTCGCGTGTCGGACCGGATTGTTTATCGCGTGAACCGATAGACCTTATGCCGGTAGCCCCCAAGCCGGAAAACTTTGCGCCACGTCTTGAACGCATAGACGACCGCCTTTACTTGGTGGGGGACGATGGCAAGGTTTGTGTCGACTTTGTCACCGGTCCCATGGGATTCCGTCGGCGTCGTGGTGGCGGTCGTGGTCAGGCGGTGGCAAAAGCGGTCGGCCTCAAAGGATCAAAAACGCCACCGCGTGTGGTCGATGCCACCGCAGGTCTAGGCCGCGATGCCTTCATCCTCGCCACTCTCGGTTGCCCGGTTCTTGCCATCGAGCGTAACCCCGACATCCACGCCCTGTGTGCCGATGGCCTCATCCGCGCCCTCCAAGACCCCGACACCGCCGATGCACTCGCCGACCGCCTAGTCCTTCATCAAGGCGATGCGCTTCGGTACTTGCAAAACCTCACCGACAGCCCCATCGGCACCTTCCACCCCGATGTCCTCTACCTAGACCCGATGCATCCGCCGCGTAAGAAAAGCGCACTTCCGCGCCTAGAAATGCGTTTATTCCGTGCTTTGGTGGGCGAGGATCTTGATCAAGTGGAGCTCCTAGAAGCCGCCTTGCAATCCGGCATCAAACGCGTGGTCGTCAAGCGCCCGGCCAATCGCGAGCCGATGTTGCCGGGAGTGGTGTCGTCGATTCCAGGCAAAACCACTAGATTTGATATCTATTTGCCATCGTCCTAAGTAGAAGCCCACTAGGCAAACCGGCGACTGATACAATCTGCGATTCACCTTGGTGTGGAGCCATGCAAAGCAAAGAACTTACCCTGCTGGAAGTCCCTGAGCCCGAAGCCATCCGCGACTGGGCAACCGAAAACGGAATCCTCATCCTGGCGCATAGCTATCAGGATGGCTTCTTGCAGGAAGCTGCGCACTTCGTGGGTGACAGCCTTGAGTTAGCGCGTAAAGCCGCAAGCGCTGGTGCCGACGCCATTTGTTTTGCTGGCGTTCACTTCATGGCAGAGACCGCGAAAATCTTGTGCCCGGAAGCCACCGTTTTTGTTCCCGACATGGACGCCGGATGTTCGCTGGCTGAGTCATGCAAAGCGGAAGACTTAATCCGGTATCAAGAACACCTGACTAAGAAGTTGGGCAAGCGTCCAGTGACCATCGCTTATGTGAACTGCACTGCTGCCGTGAAAGCGGCGTGCGACATCATCTGTACCAGTGGTAATGCGCGGCAAGTGGTGGAATCGGTGCCGGAAGACCAGCCGATTCTGTTTGTGCCCGATAAGCACCTAGGCGGATGGCTCAATGAAACTCTTGGCCGCGACATGATCCTTTGGGATGGCGCCTGTGAAGTCCACGAACTGTTTTCGGTGGAGACACTCAAGACCTTGAAGGCCGACAACCCCGGTTCGATTGTCTTGTCGCACCCAGAATGCCCGAAACCAGTGCGCGATGCTTCGGATCATATCTTGGGCACTGCCGGTATGTTGAAGATGGTCAAGGCCGCAAAAGGGGAGACCTTCCTAATCGGCACCGAAGCAAATCTCATCTACCGCTTTGAAAAGGAAGCGCCGCAAAACACCTACTTGCCGGCCCCAGGAGCCTCTTGCGCGTGCAACCTATGCCCGTACATGGCGCTGAATACTCCTGAGAAACTGTGGAAGTGTCTGCATGAGCGCGGCCCGGAAGTGACCGTGGCTGCGGAACACATGGAACCGGCACGGCGGTCCTTGCAGCGTATGCTGGACATCGTGGTGCCTGCTTAGGAATCGAGACGGGAGTGGTTGGAGCTCTACGGAGTAAACACCACCGGTACCGCAACCGAACTAAACGCTGGTCGTTGTCCGGTAGGGAAGGCCACTGCAGCTAACCAGAAGGTGCGACCCGTGGCCACTTGGAAGGCGCCAGCAGGGAAAGTGATGCTGGCAGTAGCGTCGCCTATGGGATCTAGGGTTCCATGCAGATTTGAGGTGATCGCGAATGGATAAATTCCATTAGAGCTATTGATCAGGAAGCCATCCAGGGTCAGTGGAATTTCGACACCATAAAAGATGGGGCCGGTTCCTTGGGTGGACATCAAAACCATGTAGTCCTGCAGGCCCGCGGCATCTGGGAATTCAAGATTGAGATTCAGTGCTCCGCCGGCAGAAGTGGAAACCGATGCAATGTCCGCGCGCATGAAGGCGTGGAAGTTGACCACGCTTGTGGTTCCAGAGCTATTGATTCCGCCAAAATCCGCCCCGCGGTCACCAAAGATGATGTCGGGGAAGCCATCTAGGTCGACATCTCCAGCTGTAGAAACTGATTGGCCCACGGAACTGACAGCACTCTCACCGGACCAGGTATGCAGCAAGGATCCATTGAGTCCTGAGTAAAGGCGGACGTCGTAGAAAGGGTCGCCGGATACGCCAATTAGCAAGTCCGGGTATGAGTCGCCGTCCACATCACCGGCTCCGTCAATGGACTCTCCAAAGAACGCAGTTGGGAGGGTCCCAGACCATTCACCCAAAATCGAGCCATTGATGCCAGAATAAACCCTAACCGTTCCCGCATCGGTGACAGTGTCAGCCTCCGCTTTGCGACTTGAAACAAGAAGGTCGGCAAAGCCATCAAGGTTGACATCGCCGGCATCGGAGACTTGTTTTCCAAAGCGATGAGCAATGAGGTCTCCTTTCCACTGGTAAAGAGTGGAACCATCCATGCCTGAAAACACAAAGACTTTTCCGCGCGCAAAGAAGTCTCCGCTTGCGCCAACGATGACATCGTCGCGTCCGTCGTTGTTTACATCACCAGCATGCGATACCGAAACGCCGAGAGAGGCGCTGTCTAGGCTTCCATCGAAGCGATAGAGGAGAGAACCGTCTATGCCAGAATAGACGAAAGCTGTCCCCGAAGCGGATAAGCCACCGGCGGCGGTACCCGGCGCGCCAAAGATGACATCGCTGTAGCCGTCGCCGTTGATATCGCCAGCGCGAGAAACGGAAATGCCTAGTTTCTCAAGATAGGCGAGGCCGTCCCAGCGGTAAAGTTGAGAGCCATCTGCGCCAGAAAACAAGAATACAGAGCCAGCGTCCAGAAGTCCGTTGGGGCTATGGTTGGGCGCGCCTACGAGGACATCTGCAAATCCATCGCCATTAACATCGCCAGCATCGGCAATCGATTTTCCGAATTGCTCATTGATTTGCGTTCCATTCCATTGATGAATGAGGGAGCCATCGGCGCCTGAATAAACGTAGACTGAACCTGCATCCGGGAGTGCTCCTGCGGAAGTTCCAGTCGCCGAGGAAATCAAATCTGGAATGCCATCTCCGTTGACATCGCCGCCTCCTGAAACCGCGTATCCGTGCGCTTCGGAATCAAGGCTTCCGTGCCACTGATAAAGAGCTTCTGAACTGCCGCCAGCCACCTGAGCCAGCAAGGGGGAAGCGATGAGGAGGGTAGAGAGGAGCGCGAGGGGGCGTTTCATAATGGCCTGATGGTTCTAGGGAAGATTCAACCTAGAGTAAGCACCTTTAATTGGCAAGCTGAAAATCTAGCTGCGGCACCTGTCTACGCACTTCCCCAGTGGTCATGTCACCATCGAAAAACCTTACTCGCCAGAATAAGGAGCGAGAGCCGTCGGCGTGATCGTCCACGTAACAAGCGCCAGTCCAGCCCAGCGACACGGCGATTTTACCGACTGGCTTCACCGTGCTGACTTTGCTTTTAGTATGCACTTCTGCGGTGTAGAAGTAAGTCTCTTGGTTGCGCTTTTCCGGACCATACCAAGTATTCTCCACACCCACCCCAGCACCACGCCAGGAATAAAGCTGCGGGATTGTGCAACCCCATTCGGCCAAAGGTACGTACTGAAAACGTTGCCACGTTTGTGGTGCCACGAGAGTAACCTTCTTACCTTTCACTAGGGTGTGGGCAGCAGAGTTTTGGTCGGGCCGTTGCAAATGCAGTTGCAGGGCGGGATCACCCATCACCATGTGGTTATTGAGTTGGTAAAAATACGGGCCTGAGGCGCTTTGCCCTTTATCAAGAACCGCCACTAAAGTGCGGTTTAGAGCCTTTCGCTGGGACTCTCCCAAGGTGGCGCCGCCGAGTAGGGCATTCCACATTTCACTGCGAAACAAATCTTGCTCTGCAATGCCGCGCCGGGTGTTGCCAATGAAAGCGACGGCTCCATTGCGTAGTAATTGTGCGGCAACCGATTTGCGTTGTGGGTCTTGGTCCAAAGAGGCGGTGCTGCATCCGGCGGATTCAACTACGGCGGGGGCGATTAGCGTAGATGTGTCCCAAGAATAAGTTTGGCCCATGACGGTCCACATCGCGTGGGAACCATGGACGATGGCAGCGACTTCGGTGAGCGGGGAGGAGTCTTGAATCGGTGCATCGCCCATATGATGACCGACGAATTTCAAGCCAGAAGCTTCCATAGACTCACGACTGGTGGCTTCCCATTCAGCGGTTGCAAAGCTGCGCTCCCAGCTGCGGTCGGGAAAGTCATCGCGCGCGAATCCTCGGCAGGCGAGCAATGTGGATGCGGTCAAGTCGGTGGCAAGAAAACGTGCATGTGAAAATTCAAGGAATGGGTCGTCATCGGTTTGTGCATACGGGAGATCGGAGACTAAATCTGCATCGATGCCTTGGCCGTCGGCGATGATGGCCATAGGGAGTGCATCGGGCCAGCCGACTAAGCAGAGGTATTGCGGTTGTTGTTTTGCAGCACGGATATAACGTTGCAGTTCGTTTTGGATTTCCAAAGTAGTGGGCGATGTCAACCATAACGCTTGGCCGCGTGCATTTTCATCTGCATCGATATCTACGGTCCATTCGGTTTTGGCTAGTTTGATGACATCGCCGGTGTGAAGCTTTTCTTTCGCTTTACCGATGCGCACCCACCATTTGCCAGTTTCAACGTCCTTGCCAAGTTCGAAGGGTGTTTTGCTTTTGCCAATCTGAAGGACGCCCTTTGAGTCTTCTGCATCAAAACGACGCTTCCATTGAGTCTCCAAAGGGAGAGGCGCCACGACTCCATTGCGACCAGCCGCTAGAAGAGTTGCCGAAAGCGCTAAAGTCTGATTCCGTTTTTCACCTTGCAACGATGGATTGACTAAGGCCAGGTACTCCACCGGCATTTTTTGCTTAACCATCCATTCTGTGACCGCCACCGCATCTTTCAGTCGCTTGATGGCGACGTTCTCCAGTTTGGGTGTTTTGCTTTGACCAACATAAATCCCATTTTGCACGCCAAGGTCTTTGCACGCCTTGCTTACCGACCGATCAACCATGCCCTTCTTGCATGGAAAGAGCGGTTGGTTTAACCGAGCTGCGAGCGCAGAGGCGATTAAGCCGGTCCCTTCTTCCTTTGGATCATAAAACACCACTCCTTCACTTTCTGACCAGGCCAGTTGTGCAACCATTACCGCAGCATCGAGGGCATTCGTTGCCTTGATAAGTTGTAGCGCTGGAACATTTGAACTTGGCATAGAGGATGGCTCTGGTCCAATCCAAAAAACTTGATCCGCGGCATAGCGAGTGAGGAAATCCAAAACCTCTGGACTCCATGGCGCTTCGGTAGGCACCGCCAAAACCATGGGTTCACCATTGCCCATACTGCATGCCGCAGGAATGGCGGCAAGGAAGGCATCGTCCTGCCAAGAGGCTTGGTCAGCTAGGGGAACCAGAAACAGCACCCGTTCCTCCTGTGCAGGAGGGAGGAGTAATCCGAGCACGACACACCATTTCAGCATGTTTTCATTCTAGGGAAACTCTGATTAAGCCTGGCGGCGATTCCGCGGCCGAAATCGTCCGCCCCCGCGTTGCTTCATCTCGGTTGTAGCGACACTACAGCCTTCGATTCGCGCCTTGAGGCAAACAATTTCCATCCACGGCCTCTCACGCCATACTTAATCAGAGCTTCCCTAATAGGGAAAGTACACTGCAACCTCCTTGGAAGCACGGAATTCCGAAAGCCAAAAGAAGCATGACTAAATCTAGCGAACCACGCGCAGCTTGGCGTGAAAAAATGTGGCGCGTCATTTTTTTGGCGGACACACCGAAGGGCCGCAACTTCGACGTCCTCCTCATCCTCGCCATTCTCGCGAGTGTGGCAGCGGTCATGTTGGAGAGCGTTGCGCCGATTCGTGAACACTGGGGCGATGTCCTGTGGTGGGTCGAATGGATTTTCACCATTCTTTTCACCCTGGAATATGCAGCGCGCCTCATCTGCGCCCGACGCCCCTTGCGTTATGCACGAAGTTTTTTTGGCGTAGTGGATTTGCTCTCCATTCTGCCGACTTACCTAGTCATTTTGTTCCCCGGCGCGCAATACTTCATGGTGATTCGCGTGCTGAGAATCTTGCGTGCCTTCCGTGTTTTGAAACTTGCAGCGCACGTACGCGAGGCCAATGTCCTGATGCGCTCCTTAGTCGCCAGCCGCCGCAAAATTACGGTATTCCTTTTTGCAGTGTTCACCATGACTGTGGTGCTCGGTTCTTTGATGTATCTGATTGAGGGCGAAGCGAACGGGTTCGATAACATCCCGCGTGGCGTTTACTGGGCGGTGGTTACGTTAACCACGGTTGGATACGGCGATATCTCTCCGCAAACGCCCTTTGGCCAATTCATTGCATCGTTAGTGATGGTGATGGGCTACGGCATGATTGCGGTGCCGACAGGAATCGTGACGGCTGAAATGACCGTTGCAGTGCGTCGCGATGAAAGGAAATGCGATCACTGCCAAGAACGCGGACACGCCAGCGATGCCGGATATTGCCGGACTTGTGGCGGCGCGCTCGAAATGGATTCCGCCTAAAGCTGCACCGGAAAGGTGTAATGCCGTTCGCGCCCGTTGTAATAAAGGTCTACCGCGATTTCCCACTCACCGGGTAAATGCAACAGCATGCCTTGCGCAACCCACTTGCCCGCGGACACGTTTCGCATGATGGGTTCTTCCAGTAGGTGGACTCTAGTTTTGGGGTGAACCGCAGTGACCACGACATCGTTCAGGTCCACGCCTTCAATGGATAGTTCGAAATCAAAACCAACATTGGCCTGCATCGGGGCCGGCGTGGTGGTGTACTCAATTCCCACCGTGCCATAACCGTGCTCGGTGCGTGAAGCGGAGGACGCGCATGAAAAGGGGAGCAAAATCGCAAGTAAAAGGGCCAGAGGGGCGAAACGCATGGTCAGATTCTAAGCAAATCGTTGGCTCGAAAGGTTTTTCCAAATTTCATGCATGGAGTTGGCGCCGAAACCCATTGATCCTGCGAAGATCATGACGATGCCACCTACCTCCCCAAATCTCGAAGCCCTACTCGCACACAGCGGGTGGGTGCGAGCTTTGGCGCACCATCTTGTGGATGATCCCGCCTCTGCCGACGACGTCGAGCAAGATGCTTGGGTCACAGCATTAGAGCGCCCGCCTAGCCATGGTGGGAATTTGCGCTCTTGGTGGAGTTCTGTGGTGCGCAGTAGTGCAGGCAAGGGGTGGCGTGAACAAAAGCGTCGCCGTGAGGTGGAGGAATCACTCGCAAATCGCGGGTTTGACCCAGCCGTCAGCTCGCCGGAAGCCTTTACGCAACGTATGGAAACTTTCCGCCGTTTGGCGTTTGCTGTTTCGCAGTTGCCCGACCCTTATGGAGCCGCGGTTTACCTGCGTTACTTCGAAGAGAAGTCGGTGCACGAAGTAGCGAAGCATCAGGGAGTTCCCTTAGCCACTGCGCAATCGCACATCACTCGCGGTTTGGAACGCCTGCGCGGAAACTTGCAAGAATCCCTTGGTTCGGATTGGCGTCAATGTTGTTTGATCTTCACGTTGCCCCTCAAAGCAACGTCCTGGTTAACCCTCGGCACCACCGCCGTTCTTGCCATGAACATGAAGACTCTTTCCGCGGCACTTGCTGCATTGATTTTATTAACCTCGCTGACCGTTTGGGCGACGACGGATTCTGCATCCACCACGGACGATGCCACCCTGCTCACATCGGCCACTCTCGATTCCAACGATGCGGTTCCGGAAGCGCCCATGGCGGCTGCTGCACCTGCAACCGCACTCCTTCCACCGCCGCAACTCGAGCGCGAAAATCAAACCGCCGCGCTTGTTTATGAAGGCCCATTTTTTGAAGTCATTGTCCGCGATGCACACAGCTTGAAGGCCTTACCCTTCGCCACGGTTTACTTGACCGATCGAAGCACCCTGACTGCAGATCAAACTCGGTATTTGCGCGAGCATCGTCCCGATCCTGTGCGTACCGCAGAGTTGATTGGGGTGAAGTTCCTAGCCGATGCAGACGGAAAAGCACAAATTCCAATCCTCCCCGGGCAGCTCATTTTGAATGCGGTTGGCGGAGATCGATTCGCTCACCATTGGCAGTCCGATACGCTCCGAGAAGGCGATGTCGTGGAGTTGCTCGCTTTACCTGAAATCTATTTTGATGTGAAGGTGCAGGATGAAACCGGTCAGCCTGTTGCAGGTGTAGCTATTGGATTCGAGGCGATTCCATTGGCTTATGCAGGGCATCCGTCGCGGCAGGTGAAAACCGATGTGCATGGCATTGCGCATTTCAGCCATTTGGAAGGTGATGTGGAGCCTGAGAAGAAGTCTGGCTGTTCGATAGCCATGCTGAACCCTAGTCAGAGGCCACAAAGTCAGGAAGTTTCCTCCGATGAATTACTGGGTTCCACCGTGACCTTCACTTATCCACAAACGGGGTCGGTTCGACTCAAAGTGGCAAGCACGAATGGGGACCCCATTCGCAATGGGATTCCAGTCACCCTGCAACTTCACAAACAAACACCAGGTCTCCTAAAGCCCCAATCCGAACTTGCTGCAAACCGTGAAGTTAGCTTGCAGCGTAGCCCAATGACTCGATATGTCGTCGATGGCATGGTGGAGTTCGAAAATGTTGGCGTGGGGACCAAGCTCACGGCCTCCACTTTCGATCGCAAATTGGTGACCTATTTTGTGCAAAACTTGGAAGGCCCAAGCAAGGCAGGAGAAGTCGTCGATGCTGTGCTTTGGTTCGTCGGTTCAAGCTCTTCCGTTCCGTTGCATTTAGTGCAAGAGAACCAAGAGCCTCATCCTGCGGGCTGGGTTGAGGCCACCATCTCTTGGGTCGATGCCCACGAAAAGCCTATGGGCAAGGGCATTCAGCTCGAAGTTAGAGAAGGGGGGCTTTCTGCGCTGGAGATGGCGCCTGGTATGGAAGAGATGGAGCGCGTATTGCTTAGCATCGGCCCGCAGACCTTGATGGGCACTCAGCCATCTGAGGTGCATTTAGGTATTGAGCTAGTGGAAGGTTTTTCTGCGCGTGCTGCCGAAGATGTTTGGCAAGTGGAAGTCGGTGCGCAGACTTTGCTCGCTGGCCAAGTGGTGGATCAGAACGGACACCCATACGCAGGATGTTTGCTGCGTTTGTATGTCCAGGAAAACGCCCAAGAAGGCCGCTTAGCTTTGTCCGATTACTGGGATTTGCAAGCCAACGAGAAGGGAGAGTTTTCGATTCAGGCTCCCATTGCCGTTGAAGGTATGCACTACAAACTTTATCCGCAAATCAAAGGGGAGCACTTCAATCGCCAATTAGAGCCGATATCATTCTCGCCAGGCAATACGCAAGCGGAACTTATGGTGCGGAGGACAGGGCGCTTCGAAGGGCGTGTGTTAGTGAATGACCCATCTTTTTATGCATTGCTGCAGCTGCAACTGGTCACGGGAATGCCTGGCCAGCCAGGTTCGAGGCATCAATATCTAACCATCGATCCACGTAACGGGCGTTTTCGGACCGACCCTTTGCAGGACGAAGCCTACACCTTGGTGCTGCGCAGTGCGGGAAGCTTCGAACGTTTGGCCAGCTTAGATTCTCTGCATCAGATGGCGACAAGGGAAAATGGTAATTTGAAATTGCCCGATTGGGACCTGCGTAATCAAGTCTTCCCGCACCACTTAAAGGTGAGTCTGGCCGACGGCAATCAGCCTGAGAGAATCACGTTGCGATTCCCTCAGAAGGATGAGTTCTCCTCTATAGAAACTGGGCCAGAATTATCCATGCTTTCGCGCGCCCCAATTTTATCCATGCAAATCCAAGCGCCTGGATACAAAATGGAAGAAGTCTTAAGTGAGGGGGAGGTCGACGTCGTCCTTGGCGCGGGGCTCCTCTTGCGAGTTCATTTCCCTACGCAAGTCCCACAGCAGGAAGGGCTGGTTTGGCGTTTAGGCTTACTCCCGTTAGATCAAGATGGAAAAATCGAACTCAACGCCTTTGGCCTGCCTACCGTGACCACTCTGACTTCCGATTCTGCGGATCTAAGCGTGGCCGCTCCCGGAGATTGGGGGCTTGTGCTTCTAGCAACCACCGCAGAGAAGATGAATAGCGGTGGGTTTGATGGGGTTTACCTTTTCCCTGCAGGCATGGTTCATGCAATTAAAGTAGAAGACACAGAACAAACCCAAGAGTTTGAGGTGGTGCTCGATGCAACTCAACTCGCGGACCTGGCAGCCCAAGTGCTTGCGGATTAATCAGGATTTCTCTAGAACTGCGCGAAGAAAGCCCAAATTTCATCGTTTGCATCGATGTCATAGTTGGTGGGTTCATTTGGATTGCCTGCCGAACCATGACCAGGCCAGCTATGACCTCCATCTTTCAACCACCAATAGTAGATGTGGGCTCCGGTGCCGCCAGTGCCAACACTTTCAAAACGCATGGCCTGGCCGCGCACTTCGGCTAAGGTTAAATCGGTGGCTCCATTCGAAATCATAAAGGGTCCAACGCTGTCTCGTTGACTTTCAAAGTTTGTACCACTCGGTCCACTGCCTACGCCGCCGCGGAAGGGGACATTGGTGTCCAACTTTCCATGCATGACTAGCAAGGGGACTGGCAGCGCTGGAAGTCCAGTCACGCCGAGGGAGCCAGCATTCGGTGCAATCGCAGTCACCAAGTCTGGGGCTTCCATTCCCAGACGATACGACATCATGCCGCCATTGGAATGACCGGTGGCATAAACATGATTGAGGTCAACATTCCACTCGGCTGCTAAGGCTGCAACCATGTCGCGTACGAACTGCACATCGTCAATGTTGTTCTGCTCGGCATATCCACAACAGTTGCCCGCGTTCCAAGTTTCGAACAGATAAAGCGGGGGGCCGCCTAGAGTGCTAGTGCCTTCGGGGAAGACTAAAAGGAAATCGTTAGCATCGGCGGTTTGATAGAGCTCGGTTTGATCGGCGAACTGACGTGCGTTGCCAAGGCCGCCATGAAACGCCATCACTAAGGGAGTCGGTTGTAGCGGGTTGTAGTTGGTCGGCACGTGAACCCGGTAGTAGCGGGTGATGCCGCCGCTCTGCACCGTTCTAAGAGCCATGCCCGGGGCTGCTGTCGACGTGGTTGGCTTCAAGGGGCTCGCCGCGAGCAAAAGCAGGGAGGCGATGCATAAACCGAGAGGGAGGAATAGGCGCATGTAGTGATTGAACCACGAAAATGGCCTTAGGTTGCGCAAATTTGGGTGTTTTTAACGGCGCGGCTATCCTGTGCCCTTCGATTTCCCCCCTCTCACCTAACGATGAGCGCTTCCTACTCCGACATTCAATCTCTCCTCGGCGGTCAAGCCGAGTCTCTTCTCGGCCATACCTGCTCGACCATCTCCAAAGATCGTCTGCATTTGCCGGGCCCCACTTGGCTAGATGCTGTGCACGGCGTGAGCGATCGCCCAACCCGCGCGCTCAACGGTTTGTCCTCCATGCTGAACCATGGACGTCTTGCTGGTACCGGATACGTTTCCATTTTGCCGGTGGACCAAGGTATCGAGCACACCGGTGGTGCATCCTTCGCACCAAACCCGGACTACTTCGACCCGTCGAACATTGTCGAGCTCGCCATGGAAGGTGGATGTAATGCAGTTTGCTCTACGCTGGGCGTATTGGGTTCCGTCGCACGGAAGTATGCGCACAAGATTCCGTTCATGGTGAAGTTGAACCACAACGAGATTCTTTCCTACCCAAACTTTTATGATCAAACTATGTTCGCATCGGTTGATCAGGCTTTCGACATGGGTGCGCAAGCAGTTGGCGCAACCATTTACTTTGGTAGCCACGAGTCGCGTCGTCAGATCATGGAAGTTTCGGAAGCGTTTCACCGCGCTCACGAATTAGGCATGGCCACGGTGCTTTGGTGCTACTTGCGCAACTCCGACTTCAAGAAAGATGGCGTGGATTATCACGATGCCGCCGACCTCACCGGTCAGGCGAACCATCTTGGTGTCACCATTCAGGCCGACATCATTAAGCAGAAGCTGCCGACCAAGAACAACCCAGGTTTCACCGACATCGGTTTCGGTAAAACCCACGATAAGGTTTACTCTGAGCTCAGCAGTGATCACCCAGTCGACATGTGCCGCTACCAGCTGGCGAATTGTTACATGGGACGTTCTGGTTTGATTAACTCCGGTGGTGCTTCCGGTTCCAATGACCTTGCACAAGCTGTCGAAACCGCAGTGGTCAACAAGCGCGCGGGTGGTATGGGGCTCATTTCGGGCCGTAAAGCATTCCAGAAGCCTTCCAATGAAGGAATCCAGCTGCTTAACGCAATCCAAGATGTCTACCTTTGTGACGACGTCACCATTGCTTAAGTAAATCTACTGACGCAAGCGCAGGTCGGACTTCTCCACGAAGTCCGACCACTTTTTTTGTAGAGATTTACGTTGGCTCTTGCCAAAAGCCTTACGGAATTTACTTCCCGAGCCTTGGTCGCGGAAAGCGTAGTGAAGATACTCCTTGAACGACTCCAAAGTGGATAGATCCTCGCTGTGGAGTAAAAAATAGACCAAGGTGTAGGCTTGAGCGTAAAGCAGCTGTGCATCTTTTGCATCGCTCATGGCATTGCGATCAAACACCAGCATGTCTTCCAGTTTGCGCAACTTTTTCTTGTCGCCCGATGCATGTGCATGCACCCATCCGCCATGCAAGCGCGCAGGTAAATAATCCGGCACTCCATCCGTTGGGAGATAAGAGCTCTCAAAGTAAGTGGCGATGCCTTCCCACAGCCATCCTGGATAATCTCCCGGTTCACCCTTCGAGCGTTCCTGAACCGCAGCGTATTGCAGAGCATGGGTGAGAATGCGCACCCCATTCTTTAACTCACCCTTCTCTAACCAGGTATGGGTGATGCCGGACCCGACATCGAAATAACCTTCGATGCCACTGCCAATATTGGGATAGCCACTTTCGATGTCCTGATAAATCCAAACTTCCAGGGGTTTGCGTAACTCATAGAAACCGCCCATGGTTTGCAGCAGCTGATAGAAGTGGAAGTAATAAATTTCAAGTGTTGCAGCGCAGCGAAGGGCATCGTGCAAATGGGTCACTGCGTTTAATTCAAAATGCGCGGTCTGGAATTCCCACGGTTCCTGATTCTTCTGCTTACGCTCTTCTAAGCGTTGCAAACTAACCCAAGGACCTTTCCCCGTTGGAACCGTCCAGCCTCCGGCCTGTTCCCGATGCCCGAGTTGAAGGTGCGCTTCACGGTTCTCTGGGTCTAATTCGAGCGCACGCCAATAGTGCATTTCAATGTCGCGCGGATACCCCTGCGCTGCACACCATTCGGCTAATCCAATCGCTTGGTCCGCAGTAGCGCGCGCACTGTAAACCAATTGCAGATGCTTCTTGTAGGTGGGAAAAACCGCGCGCGGCCCATCCATCTTGACCACCGAAACCCGCTTGATTTGCCGCTCCGTAGTTTTTTGTCCAAGGAGGACCGATTTTTCATCCACATAAAGGATGATGCCACTTAACTCCTTGCCGCCCTTGAGAGTGAGCGTGTCGAGCGGCACCTCTCCCGCCTGGGCGCACATCGCGAGAATTACGGATAGAAGTAGCATGATGAAAGCATAGTGGTTGCGGCCTCGAAGGCTGCCTACGAAAAAGCCAATAATTTCTAAAGTGGAATGGCTCGAGACCGATGCTGTGAGGTATTCCGTGCCTTCGCTCCAAGGCCAAACTCTGAAATTGTCATGTCACATCTCACCGGATCCTCCGATCGCTCCACAACCCACGGCTGGGCAAAAGTCATGCTCGCCAGTGGAGAACCGCTCTACTTCTTTTTCGACAAGTTGGGCACAACCGTAAAGGTCTCAAAGCGTGGCCTACTCGGTAAAAAGCTGTTTAAGGGCGATGTCGCCTCCACACTATTCGTGGGGGAATCCTTGTGGTCGATTTACCAATTCCGCGCTGAGCTTCCCTTTGAGATGGGTCTGGAAAGCCAACGGGGCTTTATCGCGGCGGCTTTGTGCTCGGATTCGGTGGAGAGCTTCGCCGAAAAGCTCACAGCCACACGTTATTCAAGTCGAGTAGAAGATCTCTGTCATGTGTGATTTTCACCCCTAGGAGGCTCTCAGGCCTTCCAGGGATTCAAGTAAGCGCCACCTAGAATCCGATGAAGGAGTCCCATGACTCCTTTTTTCGTGATTCTCTCGCTGGTGCGGTGGATGAACGTGGCCATATTCACCACGTTCCTGGTGGTCCCTGCATGGACTGTACTCCCCACAAGAACGGCGCAGGAACCCGAACCCGAAATCGAAGTGGCTCAGGACCCTGAAGAGGGGAAGCGCTTGGAGGCCGATGCTTGGGCCTTTTTTGAGGGAGGGGATCTCAGCGCTGCAAAGTTATCTTTTGAGCAAGCTGTTGAGCAAGGACGATGGCAGGCTTGGCGTGGGCTTGCAGAAGTGGCAAGGCGTCAAGGCGCGCAGACCGATTCCATGCAGGCATTTCAGCATTTACTGAAACATGATCCGCAAGACCATGCAACACGCTTAGAACTAGCGCAAATGTTGTCTTGGAATGGTGAGTACCAAGCTTCGAGAACCCACTTCAATTACCTGACTGCCCATGCTGACGATGCCAACATTCTTGCAACAACGCGTCAAGGTTTGGCGGATCTCGATGCCTGGTCAGGGGATCATCGCAAGGCTAATGAGCAATACTTAGAGCAGCTGAAGTTGAACCCGGAGTCGCCCTCCGCCTTGAAAGGATTGGGTGAACTCGAGTTCTGGAAAGGACGTGAGGACCACGCCGCGATCCGTTTTCGTCAGGCCTTGAGTTTTGACCCGTCGAACCAAAACTTGCTCGATGCACTAGATTTAGCGGAAGCGGAAGGAGCCCCGCAAGGCATTTTCCAAATGCAATACTTTACCGATACCGCGGACTGGCAGCGCATGAAGGTCTTGACTGGCTTTGAGTTAGCCCCCGACGCATTGCGTTTCCCAGACTGGCGATTCTTTTTTGGAACCGAATACGCCACCTTTGAACAAGCCGATGGGCAGAGCGTGGAGCGCACCAGTTTTGTGTCGCGGCAGACCATTTTGATTTCACCCTTCAGTAAGTTGACCTTAGATTTTGAAGGAGGCGAAACCGAAGGCGAATCGAGTATTCGCGGTGGCATCGGGCTGGATTGGGAGGTGAACTCGTACACCCGTGCCTGGGTTTCCTGGCGTCACGATGATTTCATTGATCCGATAGGACCAAAATCCTTTGACCGCTACAACTCAGCGTTCACAGTGGATCTTTCTCGCGGCGATATTTTGCAAGCAGAGACCTATAACGCGGGTGTGACCGGAGAATCGAACGATGGCTTTGGTTTCGTTGCAGACATTCTCGGCGGCCCGATTGAAGATCAAAATGGGCGCTTTGAAAGTTACCTTCAAGCGCACCGTCGCTTGAAGCATGGCCATGGTTGGGAAGGCATCGGCCGGGTTTATTACCACCATAGTGACTTCCAGAACAGTTCGCCCAATTACTTTTCTCCGACGAACCTCGATAGCTGGGGTATGGGATGGAGAGGTGAATGGGAACGTGACCTGTGGAGTAGTTATGCCGATGCAACCGCATTCTGGCAAGCTGGCGCAGTCGGTTCCTGGGGTTATCAAGTGGGCGCTGGTTGGGACCGTGATTGGACCGACCGCTTCCGCACAGGGGTTCATGCGAACTACTTAAATACTGACGAACGAGCTTTATCGAGTCGTTACGGAGCTTTCGCTCTGATGTTCCTTGCCACCCTCGATTTCTAGGAAGCCATCATGCTTATCGTTCTTGGACTATTGGCTTTAGCAGGGATCAGTGCTGGAATTTTTTCGCGCAGTGGAGGAGAAGACGTATTTCTGGCCAATAGTTGGCGCGAACTTCCGGCTCCAGAAGATTTGGCGATTTCAATAGCCTTCATTGTCGGATCCTACTTGGTGTTCCGTTTTGCACCACGTCGTTTGCGCTGGTTGGGCATGGGCTTTAGTGCCGCAGCCTCTTTGCGCTACATCACTTGGCGAGCAACCACGACTTTGAATTTTACAGATGGCGCAAATGGAACAGCATGTGTTTTGCTGTTTGCGGCCGAGGTGTACACGGTAATCCTGCTCTTCTTGGGCCACTTTCAAACCTTTCGTTTGAAGGATCGGTCAACTCCGCGTGTGCCGGACGGAACCGATTGGCCTTCGGTCGATGTCTTCATTACCACCTATGATGAAAGCGTCGATATCGTGCGTCGCACTTTGGTTGGATGTACGGATTTACGTTATCCAGGCAAGAAAAAGGTGTGGATTCTCGATGACGGTAAACGCCTTGAAATGAAACGCTTAGCCGAACGCTTCGGTGCAGGCTATTTGTCCCGCGACGACAACCAACATGCCAAAGCGGGCAATCTCAACGAGGCCATGAAGAAAACCGATGGCGAGTTCATCGCTCAATTCGATGCGGATCATGTCCCGGTACGCTCTTTCCTTGAAGAAACGGTGCCCTTCTTCTTTGGTGAAGAGGACTTGGCTTTGGTGCAAACCCCGCACCACTTCCACAACCCCGATGTCTTCCAGCGCAATCTCATTGTCAGCGATCAAATCGCCAATGAGCAAGACTTGTTCTTTCAGGTGCTGCAACCGGGTAACGATTATTGGAATGCCGCATTCTTCTGTGGGTCCAATGCGGTCCTGCGTCGCGCCGCCATCGCCGATGTTGGTGGGTTTGCAACCGAAACCATCACCGAAGATGCGCATACTGCCCTACGCATGCACTCCAAAGGTTGGAAGTCGGCTTACTTCAATCGCATTCTTGCCGGTGGAGTCACCGCCGAGACTTTCTCCGATGCACTGACCCAGCGTTTGCGTTGGGGCATGGGCATGATTGGAATCTTGAAGGTGGACAATCCACTGACCAAGAAGGGATTGAAATTAGCGCAACGTATTTGTTACTTCGCGTCGTCATTCTTTTTCTTCTTTGGCATTCCGCGGTTGATATTTTTCCTCGCACCCATGGCCTTCTTATTCTTCGGAATCCGCCCCATTGATGCCAGCATTTTGCCAGTTGCCGCTTTGTATCTGCCGCACATCCTTGCTGGCTGGATGGTCACTTCCGGTGTAAGCCGGAACTACCGCCACACTTTCTGGAGTGAGGTATACGAATCTTCCATGGCCTTCTATATGGCTACAGCCACCCTTTGGGCGCTGTTTACCAAAAAGAAATTGCCCTTCAAGGTGACTCCGAAAGAGGTCCATCGCGACTCCTTAGTTTGGTCGATAAAACCGGCCATTCCGAGTTTGGTTTTGCTTATTGGCGCGGTTGCATCTATCGCATGGGGCCTGCGCCTATATGGAACGCTAACACCGGAACACTCCGGCGTACTAGCCATGAACTTCCTGTGGATTTCCTACAACATCATTTTGTTGGTCGCAGGAATCTTAGTCACGGTCGATCGTCCACAACAAAGAGGAGCACCCCGCCTTCCGGTTTACATGCCGGCGAAGGTTGCTTGGAATCTGGATGGAAAAAATGTTGAGGTGGAAGGCGTTGCACTCGATCTTTCAGAAGGCGGCGCCAAAGTCATGCTGCGCCACAGCGTCCCCGCCGATGTTGACCTAAGTGTCACCCTGTCGGAGAATGATGTTCAAATCAAACTTCCGGCGCGCCAGGCTTACTCGCATCAAGCAGGAGACACAGGTGCCTTTGGCGCATCTCTTCGCTTCACCGAAGTCAGTGAAGATGAGCAAGAGCAACTCATTCGCTGGATGTACACCGCCCCAGACACTTGGCTAAAGCTCAAGGAACCGGCTCAGCCATTGCAAGCCTTCATGAAGTTGGCTGGGTCCGCATTGCGCTGGACGCGTACTCATGAGTACCCCTTGCACCGAAGCGCCGCACGTTTTGAACGTCATATTGCTACGCGTCTGTTCCCGATTGCGGACGCAAAAGAGAATCCATCGATGGGCGGTCCACCGATCGACGTGGAGCTTTTGGATTTGAGTCAAGGCGGAGCCATGGTGAGGCCGGTGAAGGGCAAACTTGAAGAGGGCATGCATTGCCGCATCGAAGTTCCGTTGGGCGCAAGCAAGACCATCACTCTCAGTGGAAAGATTTTGCGTCGTCAAGCGCATGGCCACTGTGCCCTGGTATTTGAAGACCTTACGGAAGCCAAGCGCGCTGATTTACTTTGGCACCTGTTTGTGGAGCCGCTGCATGCGAGTGGCTTGAAGACAGCGCAACCTAGCGCGAAAATCGAGTCGGTGGAAGATGCCGTGCAGAGCCCCGGCTCAGCTTAGAGTTGAGGTTGGCAGGGCTGAGGAGGACCGTGCGGTTAGGTTTTGACTGAAAAATGATATCGCCTCGCTATCTTGACCGTACCCAAGGTCATGACCCCGAAACTCTTGCTCTTCGTGCTCCAGAAAACCAACTTTATTGCTGGCTTAGTCCTGTTTTCTTTGATTTGGTCGCCGAGAGCTCTTGCTCAGGAGTCCGGCCCAACCTTGGAGCAACGGCTACAAAGGCTGACTGAGGTTATGGAAGAACAGCGTAGCGACCTGCATATTCCAGGTATGGCACTGGCCGTGGTCCAGGGAGATCAAGTGATTTACAGCCACGGATTCGGCCTGGCTGACTTGGAAAACGGAAAGCCTGTGACCCCGGAAACCCTGTTCGCGATCGGTTCGACCACCAAAGCCTTCACATCGTCCTTGGTCGGCATGATGGTGGATGAAGGCAAAATGAGTTGGGATGCTCCCGTAACCGAATACCTGCCTTACTTCACTCTTGCCATCGACGCGGAAGATGACGATGCCTTCGTCAACATGCGCGATGTCCTTGCACACCGTACCGGATTTACCCGCATGGGCATTCTGTGGGCTGGCGGAGCGGTTTCACGTGAAGAGGTTTTGCGCGCTGCAACCAGAGCGCAACCTTGGACCGGGTTCCGCAAAAAGTTTTTCTACAACAACGTGACTTATCTTGCAGCGGGGGAGGCCTCTGCAGTCGCTGCTGGAATGAGTTGGGATGAATTATTGCAGCAACGGATTCTGGATCCTCTCGGTATGCAAAACACCTGGAGTGTTTCTGCAGCTGCTAAAGAGAGCGGGCAAATGAGTTTGGGATATCAGTGGAAGGAGGAAGAACAAGAGTTCAAGCAGTTGCCCATGCGAACTTTAGATGTGATTGGTCCGGCGGGAAGTATCAACTCGAATGTCCTCGATATGGCGCAATGGGTTCGCTTTCAGCTAGGCCATGGAAGTTACGATGGCACGGAATTACTGTCGGAAGAGCAACACCAGACAACTTGGGAAAAGCAAATGAGCATGGGTCCTGGAGCTGATTATGCCATGGGTTGGATGCTGCACAAGGTAGGGGGTCATGCAGTCGTAGAGCACGGCGGTAACATCGACGGTTTTGCAGCAGAGGTAGGACTGTTCCCAGAGTCGGATTTAGGTTTCGTGTTGCTAACCAACGTTACCGCAACTCCGCTCGCCCAAGCTTCGCTTGCTTTGGTGGCCGATGCCCTGCTGAATCCATGGCCTGAGGAAAGTGCTTCCGCTACCAGCATGGACTTTGCGCCATTCCTGGGTAATTACCACGCTAACTTCGGATCCTTTGACGAGGACATATTCGAGGTCAAAATCAAGGGAGCTCAACTTGCCATTCATGTCCCAGGACAAACTCTTTATGCCCTAGAGGCTCCAAATGAGGACGGAAAGTGGTATTTCAGCATGACTGACCAGGTAGCCATTTCTTTCGATTATGCAGAAGATGGAAGCGTAGTTGGAGCCAAAATGTATCAGGGTGGCATGACCTTTGAGTTGCCGCGCGAGGGCGTTGTCCTGGAGGCTGAGATTCCATTGGCAGAACTTGAGCCATACATCGGCAAGTATTTTTCTGAGGAAGGTCAGATCACTTTTGAAATCAAAGTGTTTCATCAACGTCTTGCGGTCGACGTTCCCGGCGAAATGCTTTACGAACTCCATATTCCTAATGAAAAGGGCCAGTGGGTATTTCGGGTCACAGATGCTCTTGCGCTTTCCTTCACTTTGAACGAAGACGGCTTCGGGGAAGTGTTGCATATGTATCGCAATGGAATTGCGCAGGGAGATTTTCAGCGTGTTGCTGAGGTCGAAGGGCCCATCTACCCAACGCGAGAGGAACTCCTAGTCTTGCGAAAGAAAGCGGGCAAGGTCGAGGTCGGGCCCTACCGTGCCACCGGAGAAGTGAATATGGTTCACTCGGGTGCCACAGGCCGCGCAACTCGTTTCTCCGATGGAAATGGCAAAACTTTCACTAATACCGATTTCGGAAAGTTCGGTTGGGTCCATCAGTTCTACAGCGAAGAGGAAGGCTGGATGGACTCCAACATCAATCCCTTCGATGAGATGAAAGGCAAGTACTTGCTCCAGGCTCGTGTCATGGAGAGCCTCACCACTCCAGGAGATTGGTCCAGCCTCATGGAAACGGTCACTGTAACTGGCAATGCGAAGCGTGACGGACGCGACGTGTATACGGTTGAGCTACAAGCGAAAGATCTTCCGCTCATCGATGGCTTTGTCGACATGGAAACCGGTGACCTTCTACGTTTCCGCATGAACCTTTACATGCCTAGCCTGAACATCACCAGCCAAACCGTGGTCTACAACCAAGATTTCCGCCTGGTCGATGGCGTCCGCGTGGCGCACCTCATCACCTCGAGCGATGACTTCAGTGGGCGCACGGTTCTAACCCTGGATTCCTTCGAAACTGGCGTAAAGGTCGATCCGAAGATGTTTGAGCGACCTTAACGCCAGGAGTTTAGAAATGTATGTTGTATGCATACTTTTAGGCTTGATGAGCCTTGGATGCTCACGATCCCCGCGTTATCCCATCCCTGAGTTGCCTGGCCTCGAAGAATCTTTCCCGCAAATCGATTCGGAATGGTTGGCAGAAAAGTTTCATCTGTCGCAGGCAGATGGCGTATTTGTTTTATTGGCGGATGGCACATTACACACGCAAAAGCTAGGGTGTTCGCCAACGCCGGATATTGCCCCAAAGCAAAAGGAGCAACTCTACTATTTGTGGTACCGCGAAATGGATTACTCCAATCCAAATCGTGTTGCGCAACTACCAACGATCCTCTTTCTTATTGAGCCAGGATGTAGGGCGGATGTCTTCGTAGACATGTTCGAAATCTGCCACTCCGTGATTCTGACGCAAGACACCTATTTAGCGGAGTGGAATCAACAGCTCCTGATTCCGCAGCGCACGCGCAATTTTGGAAGTCATACTCAAAATTATCCTGAGTACGGAATCTTTCTCAAGGTAGAAACGGCAGAATCAAGTTCCGGTTAGACAAAACCATCCATCTAAGAATGAATCGCAACCAACTCATCTCGGAGATATTCAAGACGGTGGATTCCCTGCGCAATGCCGGTTTTCAATACGTCCAGATCAACTAGCCGAGACGATCATCGGAACAAAGCACGGACTCATTTTCCAGCTACGGCGTAATCTCAACTTCAATACCCAATCAAAACCTAAATATATCCTTCACCCACCCATAGATGACCATCCTCCCAAGCCAGATGTCCATCACCGGCAGCAAGTTTGAGGCGCAGCCCGGAGGCGCGCCTCTGGGGCGGTATTCCCGTCCCTGTGAAGCGCAACCGGGCTGCGCCTCAAACCACAACTACCAGAGATAGCCGCCGGGCGAACTCACCTGCCAACCAACAATAGGTCGAGTAGGGTCGTAGAACGGGTTACTCTCGTAGTAAGTCGTGGCAGTGCTGTTAATCACAAACTTGAAGTCTGAACCATCGGAGCGGTACATATAGCCGCCATCGGTAGCATTCGGAAACTGGGCATCGGGGTCCTGCGGAAGATATGGAATGTAATCTGGAACAAGGTTTGGAATGTAACCAGTAGCACCATATCCATAACCGCCAAAGTTCCCAGCATCACCCTGCCAGTTGCCGGAAGTGGTGGGGTAGGCACCATTGCGGTCTTTGTAGTTGGCCAAAGCTGAGGCCACCGAACGCAAGTCAGAAGCGCGTCGACCATCACGGGCGATCGCAGCTTCCTCTTCGAGAATGGGTACCAAGATGCCAGCCAACATGGCCAAAATCGTGACCACGATGAGCATCTCGATAATCGTGAACCCTTTGCGCGAGAGGGATGGGCGGGTGTGCATAAACATCATGCTTAACTTTATCGGATAGTTTTGGCGCAAACCAAAGAGAAACCGCCGACTCAAACGAGTCGGCGGTTAGGTTTGGCTTGCTTAGCCTGGGGTTACCAGGTGTAGCCACCAGGGGTGCTGATCTGCCAAGCAGTTGCAGCGCGGGTTGGGTCGAAGAACGGGTTACCGGTAGGGAAGGTTTCCGGGCCACCAAGAGCGACGAACTTGTAGTCGATGCCGTCGGAGCGGTACTGATATCCTTCCGTTGCGTTTGGAAGATCCGGGCTTGGATCCTTCGGCAATGCTGGCATGAAGTTGGGGACCAGACCTGGGACGTAACCAGTGGCATCGTAACCGTTGTTAGAGCCAACGCCAGAAGCATCGCCTTGCCAGGCACCTGAAGTGTTTGGGTAGGCACCGTTGACGCGGTGGAAGCTAGCAAGAGCAGTCTGCATAGTCTTCAAATCGGAGCCACGACGCGAGTCGCGGGAGGATGCAGCTGCGTCCTCAAGAACGGGGATTAGGATTCCAGCGAGCATTGCCAGAATGGTGACCACGATCAACATCTCGATGATCGTGAAGCCGGATTGTCTGTTAGTTTTCATCGTAAGTTGTTTTGAACCGTGAAGTTAGAGGGAAAACCGTCTCGCTCCTTATGAATCGGTGAGCTCAGGTGTTCAATCGCTTATCGGTGCTCTACAGAGCATTCTTGAGCCTCTCGACTCGAAAATCCGGTATTTACGACAGTTTTGTAGACCGGCTGCCCCCTTAATCCAGGTCGACAATCACCGGAATATGGTCACTCGGTTTCGATTCCCAATCACCCTTCTTACGTTCGTCACGGTCCATAGAGGCGGCAGTACAACGGTCGATGGCAGCGGGGGTGCCGAGCGCCAGGTCAATGCGCAGGCCCAAATCGCGTGGAAAGGCACCACCGCGGTAATCCCACCAGGAATAGAGCCCAGCATCTTCATGGTGCTTGCGGTACAGATCCTGTAGCCCCCAATCGGTGAATCCTTGCAGCTGCGCATGCTCCTCAGCGCTGAAGTGAATCTTGTTGCGCCATAAATCTGGCTCGTGCACATCGCGCTCTTCGGGGGCGATGTTGAAGTCACCGAGAATGACTAGCGGGTCGTTCGGGGAAAACTCCTTCTCCATCCAAATACGCAACGCGGTCATCCATTCCATCTTTAGCGCGAACTTATCGGTGCCGAGTTGCTTGCCATTGATGACGTAAACGTTAATCCAACGCACACCATCTAAGACGCAAGAAATCACCCGCGCTTGTTCGGGCGCTGGGTTGCCATCGAAACCGTTGCGTACATCTTCTAGCGGCTTTTTACTAATCAACGCTACCCCGTTGTAAGTTTTTTGCCCATGCACCGCAGCCTGATAGCCCACTTCTTGCATTGCGGCATGGGGAAAATCTGCATCCTGCACTTTGGTCTCTTGCAGACACAGCAAATCGGGTTGATGACGTTCTAAGACTCCCAAAGTCCGCTCGAGACGGGTACGGAGAGAGTTCACATTCCAGCTGATGGCGCGCATAAGCAAAGTTTACGCGCGCCATCCTGCGCTCACACCAGGCCTCCCTAGTTAAAGGAAATGCTCATGGGGTTGGTGAAGGTGGCATTGGGCAAGCCCAAGTCAATCACCGCTTGAAAGTGTAGGGTTATGCCGGCCACACTTGGTGGAAGGCTGACCAGAATGATGCCCACTCCATCGGTTCCGCATACCGAGTTCAGAATCGGCGTAGCAGGAGCCAGGAATAGAGTTCCCATGATGCCCGGAACGGTGGATCCACCGCTCAAGTTTGGGCTATACGCCAAATCAAAACTTGCGCCTGGTTCGCCATCGACTACAAAACGAACCGTTTCGCCCACGCTCGGCTCACCCCAGAAACCTAAGCTCGGGCCGCCTTGCAAGGTGCGGATTTCAAGATCATCTAACATGCCCTCGGTGATGTCATCGTTCGGGTTATCGGCGACCGTGAAACGTAAACGCATGTTTTGCGTAAATGCAATCACGCCACCAAGCTCGACTTCGGTATCGACCCATTGCGAGCCGGTGTCACCAAGATCTTCCAATGCGGTCCACGACAAGCCATCGTTGTTGCTGATTTCACTAATCCAACGGTCATCCAAGGGACCACCGGGGCGGTTGGCGAACCATCGCGCATAGTGAAGGCTTGCATTGCTCATTCCGGAAAGAGTGAAACGCGGAGAAGTTAGCCGTGCGATGCCATCGACATCGTTGGCGCCCACCGAACCACCAGCTGCAGCGCCCGTGACCCAGCATTGAGTGCCGTTTACCGAGTTGTCATCGCCCGATTGCACAGTGCTACCACCGGAGCTGGTGGCTTCCGGATTGGCGCGTTCCCACGACCAGTTGGTGGCGTTATTCGCAGCCCAGCCAAAGTCATTGACCTCCATGGAATCGCGCATTAAGACCCGTTGGCGGCCAAGCGCGATGTCCACAGGATAGGTGTCCACCCATCCGTCGTAATCGAACTCTAAGTCCAAAGCGAATGGCGTTCCCACTGGTGCGTTGGCTGCAAAGTCGATTTGGAACTGGGTAGTCAAGGCGGAAGTGCGTGGTGGAATCACTAAGTTTCCGGCTAATCCAGAAACTACGGTAAAGGCATGCGTATCGCTGAGGTCGAAATCGACATCGAGTGCGGTGGTGCCGCCGTTGTCGATCCAAATTTGTAAAACCCAACTTTCACCAGGTTCTTGCGCGAGGTCACCATCGCCAACCACTTCGCTCCAAACTAGGTCGCCGACTGCCGCCCAAGCGCCGGTGTATTCGGCGGCTTGCGTATAGGCCGGCCGGATGTCTTGATATAGCGCTGGAATGCGCGAAGGTTGAGGCCAGAAACCGTCGGAGGAACTACCTATTTCAGGAGTAAATGCGAAGGTCCCATATTGGCCATAGTGGTAATCCACGCTGCCACCATTGGCGATGTAAAGCACTTCCCAAATGGTGCCGCGCGGCCAGCCGTTTTCTGCGGTGAACGAACTTCCATACTGACGATAAATGTCATTGTCCGGAGTCACAATGGTGTTGTAGCCCCACGGGTAAAGCATGAGGTTGCTATAGGTGTGCGATGACATGGAAATCCCCGGAGGCATAACCGCCATGGTATTCACCAGTGTTTGCGTTTCCGGTTCTGAGAACGGCGCAGTGCCGCGGTAGGTCTCGCTGCTGGTGTTACCACTCGAGCCCGGCCATTGCGGACCCCATTCCCAATCGTAGTTGCGGTTTAAGTCCACGCCGCGGGTGCCATCGCCATTGTTGCGACGATTTTTTCGCCATAAACCACCGCCGCCTGGAGCAATCTGACGGTTGTACTCATAACCATCGGGGTTGACGCATGGCACGAACATGAGGTTGCGGGTTTCTATCAGACGTGTGGCGGTGGTGTCGGTGCCGTAGTTGACGAGTATTTCATCAGCGAACAACAGCAGTGATTCACCGGACATAGGTTCGCGCGCGTGATGCAAGGCGTCGTACCAAGCCACCGCTTTCGCTGGGTCGTGCACGGTTGGGGTGGTGCTAATGCGCATGCCCCAAATGGTGCGCCCTTCAATGGTGCTGCCGACCGCAAACTTAGGGGAACACAACAGGGGATAGGTGGACGCCAAGCGATCCATTTCGGTTTCAATCTCGGCGAGGGTTTTGAACCCGCCCATGGAACCACCGACCACGGCGGCAACCCCTTGCGATTGACTCTGCGCTAAATCCACGGCAGCGCGCTGTGAGTAATAGCTAGTGAGGTCCTCAATTTCCACCGAGAAACCGATACCGGCGCCGCGCAGTAAATCCTGCTCGGCATCGGTGGCATAGGCGGTGGCCTCTCCAGACATGGCGACCGCATGGTGGTCGTCGACATCTTCGAGAAGAACTTGCAACTGCTGATATTCCTCCACGCTGGCGACCGGAATCTTCAGTAGGTCTTTGACCGGAGGTTGTTGAGGTATGCCTTGAGCGAGGCCCAGGCTGAGGGTAAGGATGGTGAGGATTTCCATGGTGGAAGAGGGGATTCCCAGCTTAGCAAAGGGTGTGGTTTTTTGTAGAATGGCGGGTTCCATGACCACAACCACGACCTCATTGGACTTGTCATTCCTGGCCGAATTCGGTTTGGAAGGACTGCATTCTGGCGCCTACGCTGGCAAATGGCTCGATTGCTCTGGGGAAGAGCTCGCAGTCGTTAGCCCTGCAACTGGCGAAGAAATCGGCCGCGTGAAGCAGGCGACTCTTAAGGAGTACGAGCAGGTGATGGAAGCCGCTCAGGAAGCCTTCTTGCGTTGGCGCGAACTTCCAGCTCCACAGCGCGGCGAATACGTGCGCCAGTGCGGCGAAGAAATGCGCAAATACAAGGAGCCTTTGGGCAAGTTGGTCACCCTGGAAATGGGCAAGATCTTGCAAGAAGGTTTAGGTGAGGTGCAAGAAGCCATCGACATTGCAGACTTTGCGGTTGGCCAGTCACGCATGCTCTACGGTTTGTCGCTGCACTCCGAGCGTCCGCAACACGCCATGCGCGAGCAGTACCACCCGATCGGTTTGGTCGGCGTGATCTCCGCGTTTAACTTTCCATCGGCAGTTTGGGCATGGAACTCTATGTTGGCTTTGATCTGCGGCGACGCAACCGTTTGGAAGCCAAGTGGAAAAACTCCTTTGACTGCCATCGCCATGACTAAGGTTTGCGCCAAGGTTTTGGAGCCTGCAGGTTTCGGCGCTTTGATCTCGATGATCGTTGGCCCAGATATGGAAATCGGCGAAGCCATGACTGGCGATAAGCGTTTTCCGTTGATCAGTGCGACCGGGTCTTGCCGCATGGGCAAGATTGTGGGCGCTAAAGTTGCCGAGCGTTTCGGCAGAAGCTTGCTGGAGCTTGGCGGTAACAACGCATGTATCGTTTTGGACGATGCCGACCTAGAAATGGCATCGCGCGCCATCGCTTTTGGCGCTGTGGGTACTGCCGGACAACGCTGTACTTCCACGCGTCGGGTCTTGGTGCAAAAGGGTGTCAAGGACACCTTGGTCAACCGTTTGCTTGAGCTCTATAAGGGCGTGCAAATCGGTCACCCACTCGCCGACAACACCCTGATGGGACCCCTCAATGACGCCGATGCCGTGCAACGCGTCATGGATGCCGTCGAAGCTGTGAAGAAGGAAGGTGGTGAGATTCTTTGCGGTGGCGAACGCGTCACTCCAGAAGGTTGTGAAGGTGGTCACTACATGACTCCAGTCATTGCAACCGCTAAGAACCACTGGGACATCGTGCAGCATGAAACCTTCGGCCCGATTCTCTACATCATAGAAGTCGAAGACCTCGATGAAGCGATCAAGCTTCACAACGATGTACCGCAAGGCCTAAGTTCTTCCATCTTCACCCTCAACATGCGCCTTGCAGAGAAGTTCCTGAGCTCGATTGGCTCGGACTGTGGAATCGCCAACGTCAACATCGGTACTTCGGGTGCTGAGATTGGTGGCGCCTTTGGTGGTGAGAAGGAAACTGGTGGCGGCCGCGAGTCCGGCTCCGATGCATGGAAGGCTTACATGCGCCGTCAGACCAATACGGTGAACTGGGGCGAAGAACTGCCGCTGGCGCAGGGTATTTCTTTCGATCTGTAAATCGCAGTCTAAGGAAAACAGAAGAGGCCTTCCGATTTCTCGGGAGGCCTCTTTTTTTGGTACAGAATCCGTTCAGTCCTGACGTCGCACCTTGCGGCGCAGCACTTCAATCGGGACTTCGATCACATAATGCATGAAGATGGAAGCGGCTAAAACAGGTCCCATGGTGCAAAGTAAAAGCCAGCCGCCTTTCTCATCGGCCCAGCCCATTTCAATAACCAGCACTGCAAGCGGCCAGTGCGCTAGAAAGACTGGGTAGGAAAGATTGCCGAGGAAGGCATCGACCTTGCGTAAGGAAGGCGCGACTCTTTTCATGTCTACCTGGCGTAAAACCATGATGAGATATCCGGCACTCAACAAGGATAAGTAGAAGCCCGTTTTATTGGTGTCAGGTGCGATGGTGGCATTCAGCACAAAAAGGATGGGCGCCCAGTAGAGGTGCTTGCGATGCTTGAAGCGTTCTCCAAGCTTGAAGTGATAGATGCAAGCGCCGAAGGAGAACGGTAGTGAGGCGGCCAGTAATGGGTAATAACGATCCGCTAGGTCGCGATCTAGGACCAGCAGCACCACATGCACGGCGACCGAAATCCAAGCCCAGTATTTTGCGATGGATTTACTGCGAGTCAAAAACAGTCCCATCATGATGTAGAAACAAAGTTCGACATCGAGCGACCAAGCGGGTGGAACGAGTCTCTGTTTTTCGCCGTTCAAGCCAAACAAAAGCCAATTGGATAGCCAGCTCCCTATGTCAGAAGGCAAGGCCAGCGAGCGGTTAATGCTTTGGCTGGTTTCTGGCCATGCTGAAATTACGAAATAGGCCAGCAACATGGTGACCCAATAGGGTGGGAACAGCCGCAGGAATCGATTGAATAAAAAGCGCGTGGTTCCACCAAGGCTATGCCCATAGCGGCGGTCAATGACTAAGGCCATGAGGTAACCGGACAGTGCATAGAAACCAAACACTGCGTAAATGCCGGTCCAAGTGTTCAGTTGCGGCCACAAATGCGCCAACACCACCATGAAGGCGAGTGCGAAGCGGTAGAGGCCAAACATGTTGGATTTAGGTTAAAGGATTAGGTGTGCCGTAAAGCCATGCAAAAGGGGTGGCCGACTTGAGTCGGCCACCCCGTAAAGCAAAAATTGCTTAGCCTCCGTAGAACACGGAGAAGAATGCGGTGAGGAAGATACCGCTTACATCGACATTGGACTTGTCGAAGGACTGGGTGCGGTAATCCAGGCCGAGATCGAAGGAAGTGCCTTCAGAAATCATGTCGGAGAGACCAATACCAACGCCATACTCCGTGAGATCGTCATCGGTTGCGCCGCTGTCCTGGTTGCCGATACCAGCATAAACTTGACCCCAAGTACGGACGCGGGAGCGGTTGTCGAAGTAGTAACGACCGTAGGCATCGAGAGTCCAAGTGGTGCTAGTGCTAGCCCCGGTCTCAATGTCGTTATAGCCAAGCATGCCACCGACTTCGACGTCTGGGGTCACGAAGTAACCGTGTGTGAAGTTCACGCGCAACGCATCGCGGTCGACGTCTGCTGCGTTTGGAGTTTCGATAGTGCTGGTTTCGTATTCACTGATACCGAGCGAGCTGCGCTGCATGCCGGTAGCGAACGGCTGCAGAGGAGCAGAGCCTTGGGAAAGCGCGCAGCTGCCGAGCAGGGGGAGACCGACTAAAAGAAGAAGGGAACGTTTCATTGGAATGTCTTCGGGTGTGAGGCCCCATGAGCGAGGCGAGAGCTTCGATAGTAGGCGCAGGGGGTAGGCCTCGCAATAATGTTGCTATGGCACGCACCGAGAATCCAAGCCCACCTGTTCAGCGCACCGTCAATCGGGAGCGACTGCCATTGGCTCTTTGGGATTACGGTGGCGAGGGACCCAACGTGCTATTCACGCACGGATTTCTCGATACTGGCCGCAGTTTTGAAGATGTTGCATTTGCACTTAGAGAGTCCTGTCGGCCTATGTGCCTAGATTGGCGCGGCCACGGATCCAGTGCCTGGGCCGGGACCGATGCCGGTAATCATCAGCTAGATCATCTGAAAGATTTAGTCCAAGTTTTGGATGAATTAGCGGCCGATGGCACCCCAGTGGACTTAATCGTCGCGCATTCCATGGGTGGCACCATCGCCATCATGGTGGCCGGTTTTGCTCCAGCCATCATCCCGCGCCTATTGCTTTTGGATTGCATCGGAGGCTATGCGGCCGATGCCACTACGCAAATCGATCAGCTACAAAAAGTGGTGGAGGCCCTTCGCTCGGAACCGCGCGGCTTCCGCGATTTCGATTCCCGTGAACAAGCGGAGTCGCGTGTGCGTCAAAACAACCCAGGCCTTAGTGCGAAGGGGAGCGAACGTATGGTGCGTCATTACTTGGACGAAACCGCGGACGGGAAATTCCGCGTGCGTTTAGATCCAGCTTTACGTGGACCGAATCCTTACCGTTTTCCCGAAGGACACTGGCAGGAAATCTGTACACGAGTGACTGCACGCACGGAAGTTTTGGCGCCGGAAGATGGCTACATGGCCCGCATTTCAGAACTCACCGATCGCCTAGCCAAAATTCCGAAGTGCTCTAAGGTCGATGTCCCAGGAGTGGGGCACCATGTACACGTAGAAGCACCGGAAGTGGTGGTTGCTGCAGTGCTAAGACTGCTAAAAGACGAAACGCCGTAGCCTAGGAAACTTCGGAAGTCGCTTTGGTGCGGTTCTCTTCTGCAAGTCCCCAAGCCATCGCCAAAGTGTCGCGAAGGATACTTGGAGTGACTGGTTTGGCAAGATAAGCGCTGAATCCTGCGCGACGAATCTCTTTGCTGCGACCTGCACCGGCCTCGGCAGTCAGAAGAACCATGCAACATTCTTCGAGAATCGGGTCGCTCATCATCATCATGCCGAGACGCTTGCCATCCATGTCAGGCAGTTCGTTATCGATGACGGCGAGCTGGAAGGGGCATTTGTTGTCTAGGCCCGCACCCATGATGCGCAGGGCTTCTTGGCCCGATGCAGCAAGCACCGGTTGCACACCCCATTCCATGAGCTGCTCAACCAGAATGTCGCGGTTGCAAGCGTTGTCTTCCACTACCAAGGCTTTCAGGCCTGCAAGGTTGCCCGAGAAGAGGTTGGCGACTTTAGGCTCGCGGCTATGCGGAAGCTTAAGGTCAAACCACAAGTCGGTGTTGTCGTTGCTGTGCTCGAAACCCATCTGTCCGCCCATAAGAGCAAGAATGCGTTGGCTGAGAGCCAGGCCAAAACCGCTGCCAGAGTGGCTGTGGTCCTCTCCGTCTTCGTCGGCTTCCGAACGGAAACTTTGCTGCAAAGCGGTGCGTTTATCGAGCGACAGGTTTTGTCCAGATCCGCGCACATGGAAACGCATGACCGATTTGCGATCGGCGGTTTCCATTTCTTCCACGTCGATGAGTACATGACCATCGTCGCTAAGCCCAATCGTGTTCTTCACTAGAGCACCAAGGATTTGTTGAATCCGTCCAGCATCGCCGGTGAAGAAGCGGGGGGATTTCGGTGCAAAGCGAAGCAGGATTTCTACTCCTTGATGACTGGCTCCCTGTGCAAGATGCTTAGCCACACCAGCAACAGCGACTTCCATGTCGAATGGTTTGTACTCGAGTTCTAGCTCGCCCGACTCGATGCGGGAGAAATCTAAAACATCCTCTAAAAGCTCCATAAGGGCGGTCCCAGAGGCTTGAATGGCCATCGCGTAATCCTTTTGCACCTGGTCCATCTCGGTGCCACTCAGCATTTTGGTCATGCCCTGAATGCCGGTCAAAGGCACGCGCATTTCGCTACCGACTTTCGCCAGAATTTGGTTTTGCACCTGCAAAGTTTCGTGCACGCGACGGTCGGAAGCGACACGACTGTTGTGCTCTTTCTCGAGAGCTTCGTGGACATCGTCAAGCTCCGTTTGCTTGCGGTTATGTTCGGCCAAAAATCCGCTCATTAAGAAAGCCACACCTGCAAGCAGGATGAGATTCTCGAGCATCTTGTAAATCGATTCACTTCGCCCCGAAAGATCAGCTGGTGATTCAATACCGAACTGGTTGAGTTGGGCGAACGTCAGGACGCTAACTAGGCTTACTGCAGCCCAACCCATTGCAGCACGAGGGCCAGTGAGTAAAGCAGAGCAAAGTGGAAGCAGGGCGAACCATGCAATCGAGGCGGCATCGGCGCTGCCGTTATGCAGGGTCACAAATGTCGAGGCCAAAAACAGGCCTACGGTGACGACTTGACCGATTTTCTCAATTGGGCGGCGGCGGTGCACCATCACGCGGATGACGCCTGCCATGCCAACCAGTCCCATCATGCCGAGCGAGAACACACTGGCTCCCTGGCGGATGTCTACAAAAATGTAGAACAAAGCAATCAGGCACAGCCCGAAAGCGAGCCCTTTGACCATGCGATATCGCGCAGCCTCTAAAGAGGGGTCGTTCGCGTCCATCTTTGGAGGGCGCACAAGGTCTTGAAGGAAGGCAATCACGTATCAATGATGAGTAAAAGCCCGCGTGGGGGAGCGGACCTTCCCTTTTCGGCAGGGTGAGCCCCCTTTCTGAAGCCTCTGCATAGGATTCAAAGCAGCTGTTGGCATTGCTATCCTCTGCAAATGGCATGGATTCAGCAGATACAGGACCAGGAGGCCGAAGGCGTGGTGAAGAAAATCTTTGCAGACGCCATGCGCCGGGCTGGCAAAGTGTGGAATATCGTCCGCTTAACTAGCCTCAATGGCGGCATGACCAGGGCTCATATGGGCCTGTACCGCAGCGTGATGTCCGCTGACTCCAGTTTGCCGCCGCGGGTCCGCGAAACCCTGGCGGTCGTGGTGAGTCAGGTGAATACCTGCCATTACTGAACTTTGGCCCATGCAGGTGACCTCCGTGATGAGGTCGGCGAAAAGGAATTGGCAGAAGCTTTGTTGGAAAATGGTTGGCAAAGCGCTCCTCTGAACGAAAAAGAGCAGGCCCTATGTGCTTATGCCACAAAATTGACCGCCACTCCTAAAGATATGGTGGAGGACGATGTCATCCTCCTGCGCAATCTCGGCTGGAGTGATCTGGAGATTCACGACGCCTGCCAGGTGATTGCCTATTTCAATTATGTAAACCGTTTGGCGGATGGGCTTGGGGTCGACCTTGAGAACGAGATGAACGCCTCGCACGGGTAGAATCTTGCCATGGAAACATGGCGCAAACGCGTTGAGGAGGAGCTGAAGGGGGCCGACTTTGAGCGCGCTCTGGTGGACGATGCCTTCGCAGGGGTGTCCGTAGCTCCGCTTTATGCAGCTTCCGATTTGCAGGGATTGACTCTGCAGGAAGATGTCGGGCGCGCCCCTTTTGTGCGCGGTCGTGGGGCAGTGGCTGGTGAAGGTTGGGCCAATGCCCCGCGTTATGACTTGCCGCACCCCGATTCTCTCCGTAAGGCCTTACTGCAGGATTTGCCTGGCGGCACCAATGCCATTTGGTTGCAGTTAGATGCCTGCGCACGTTTAGGTGAAACGCCCACTTCCGATGTCGGGCGTGAAGCATGGGGCGACGGCGGCTGCATGTTGTGGAACTTGCAAGACTGGCGCGATGCTTTCGATGGCGTGTTCTTGGATATGGTGCACGTGGAATTAGATGCTGGTTCCAACACCATGGCCAGTGCCGCCATGCTTTTGAACTTGGCTAGTGAACGGGAAATGGATATTTCCGCATTAGCTTGGAACTTTGGCCTGGATCCATTGGCTTCCCTGGCGCGCGATGGCATGTTGCCGCTCGGTTCAAAACCGATGAAGCATCAGGTGAGTGATTTCGTGCTCTGGTGCGAAGAGCATATGCCAAGGGCACGTGCGCTCTGTGTTTCTACCGAGGTGTATCACGGTGCTGGCGCCAGCTTGACACAGGAACTTGGCATTTTATGCGCTACTTTGGTGCACTACCTGCAGTTGGGGGAATCCCTTGGCTTAACCCCAACCCAAATCGCAAACTCTTGCTCTTTGCGCTTAGTCATGGACCGCGATGTCTTCCCAGCAGTCGCCGGTCAACGCGCTGCCCGACGTTTATGGTCGCGTATCTTGGAAGCGTGTGGAGTGGAAGACATTCCAGCTCCGTGGATTCACGCTATCGGATCGCGCAGATCCCTCGCCCGACGGGACCCCTGGACCAATCAGTTACGTGCTGGCACCCAAACCTTTGCCGCGATTCTTGGCGGTGCAAATGCCATTACGACTTGCACTTTCGATGAAGCGCTTCACGCTCCATCCAAGCTTGGACGTCGGGTCGCGCGCAACACCCAAATCGTGCTCGCCGAAGAAAGCCGTCTTGCCGATGTCGCGGACCCTGCCGGTGGTGCTTATGTTTTTGAATCTTTGACCGAGGAAATCGCGCAAGAGGCGTGGGGATTCTTCCAACAAATTGAGAGTCAAGGCGGCATGGCATCGGCTTTACGTAATGGATGGTTGCATGGGAAATTGCAGGCGCAAAATGAAAAGCGCACACAGCTTCTTGCCACCCGACGCTTGCCGATGACTGGCGTTTCGAGTTATCCGCCACTCGCGGATGATGTTCCTGAAGTGGTGCCTTACATCGGAACGGCGGAATCGGCGAAAATGGAGAGCTGGGTGGCATCGGAACCTTGCGTGATGCGGGTGACGCATGGCATGGAGGATTTAATCGCTGCTGCAAAGGATGGCGCCGATGTCTTCGCACTAACCGAAGCGCAACGCAACACCCTGCCGGCCAATTGTGAAGGCCCAACCGTGGAACCACTATTCCTGCAGCGCGATGCTGAGGTTTTCGAAGCCCTACAAGTGGCGTGCTCTGACTTGCACGTGCGGTTACTGCATTTAGGCAATGAAGTTTCGGCTGCACCCCGCTTAGGCTTTGCAGAAACGCTTTTTGCAACCGCCGGTGTGAAGACATCGCGCATTTCAGCGGCTGCCAGCGGTGTGGTTTGCATCTGCGGCTCAGATGCGGTTTATGAAACCGAGTTGGCCGATGCCATCGCACAGTGCCAAAACCAAGGCGCACGGATTCTGGTTGCAGGGCGCCCGAAGTTAGAGGATGACAGTATCACCTGCATTCATCTACGCACGCATATCCCAGACTTGATGGCCTCGCTTTTGGAGGTGTCGGCATGAGCTCCATCCCCAACTTCCGCGATGTCCCCTTGACCGCAGGGACCGAGCTGCCCTCAGGAGAAACCGCGAACGCGAGCGCTGACACATCCGCTGCACCATGCGCGAGCGCCACCACCTTCACCCGTCCGGAAGGCATTGAGGTGCAAGCTTGCTACACCTCCGCCGATGTCGCGCCATCCGCAGCCATCGACTCGAAACCCGGGTTTCCGCCTTATCTGCGCGGCCCTTACAGCACCATGTACGTGCGCCGTCCATGGACCATTCGCCAATACGCAGGCTTCAGTACCGCCGAAGAATCCAACGCCTTCTATCGCCGCAACCTGGCTGCCGGTCAAAAAGGATTATCCATCGCTTTCGATTTAGCCACGCACCGCGGTTATGACTCCGATCACCCGCGCGTCACCGGCGATGTCGGCATGGCCGGCGTGGCGATTGATTCCATCCTGGACATGCGTATTCTTTTCGACCGCATTCCACTCGACAAGATGAGCGTATCGATGACCATGAATGGTGCAGTGCTGCCGATTTTGGCGCTGTACATTGTGGCTGCGGAAGAACAGGGCGTGAAGCCGGAGCAACTGAACGGCACCATTCAGAACGATATCTTGAAAGAGTTCATGGTGCGCAACACCTACATCTATCCGCCGACGCCTTCCATGCGTATTGTGTCGGATATTTTTGCGTACACCGCCGAGCACATGCCGCGCTTCAACAGCATTTCGATATCTGGTTATCACATGCAGGAAGCAGGCGCGACCGCGGACATTGAACTGGCCTACACCCTGGCCGATGGCTTGGAATATGTGCGTACCGGCGTAGCTTCCGGCATGGAGGTGGACTCCTTTGCTCCACGACTGAGTTTCTTTTGGGCGATTGGCATGGACTTCTTTATGGAAGTGGCCAAACTGCGTGCCGCTCGCATGCTGTGGCATGAACTCATGCAGGAGTTTGATTGCAAGAATCCAAAGTCGAGCATGTTGCGCACCCATTCGCAGACCTCGGGTTGGTCGTTGACCGCGCAAGATGTTTACAACAACGTGGTGCGCACCAGTGTGGAAGCCATGGCTGCCACTCAAGGGCATACGCAATCATTGCACACCAACTCTTTGGACGAAGCACTTGCCTTGCCGACCGACTTTTCCGCTCGCATCGCGCGTAACACGCAGATTCAGTTGCAGGAAGAGTCAGGAACTTGTCGTCCAGCAGACCCATGGGGAGGGAGTTGGTTTGTCGAGCGCCTGACCCAAGATCTCGCTGACCGCGCGCGTGAGCATTTGCAGGAAGTTCAGGAACTCGGCGGCATGACCAAGGCTATCGAGGCAGGCATTCCGAAATTGCGCATTGAAGAATCTGCCGCTCGTGCGCAAGCTCGCATTGATTCTGGGCAGCGCACGATTGTCGGCGTGAACCGTTTCCTTTTGGAAGAAGAAGAGCAGATTCCGGTGCGCTCGGTGGACAATCAAGAGGTGCGAGAAGCCCAGTTGCAACGTTTGAAGCAGTTACGCGAAGAACGTGACGACAAACAGCTCGCGGCATCGCTCGTAGCACTTACTGAAGCCGCAAGGTCCGAGAAAGGTAACCTTTTAGCATTGGCCGTCGAAGCTGCGCGCGCGAAAGCTACGGTTGGAGAAATAACATCGGCGCTGGAGGAGGTTTATGGGCGGCATCAGGCGACCATTCAGACCATATCGGGCGTGTACAGTGGCGAGGTGGGTGACAACCAACAACTCTCGGCAGTGCGCGAAGCGGTAGCTAAATTTGAAACCGGACATGGGCGACGTCCGCGCATTTTGGTCGCGAAAATGGGGCAAGATGGACATGACCGCGGTCAAAAAGTCATCGCTACCGCCTTTTCAGACCTAGGCTTTGACGTCGACATTGGCTCGCTCTTCCAAACTCCCGAAGAGACCGCGCGCCAAGCCGTAGAGAACGATGTCCACATTGTCGGAGTCAGTTCTCTCGCCGCCGGACACCTAACTTTGGTTCCTGCCTTGCGCGATGCACTCGCCGCACTCGGCCGCAAAGACATTCTGGTGGTGGTCGGTGGTGTCATCCCGCCGCAAGACTTCGACACGTTGAAAGAAATGGGCGCCGCCGATGTTTTCGGCCCCGGGACCGTCATCCCGCAAGCTGCACTGTCCTTGCTGGAGAAATTGGAAAGCTAAGGCGCGTCCATGGCATCAACCTTACCTACAGTCACCGAGCTTGCCGACGGCATCCGTCGCGGCGACCGGATGCTGCTGGCTCGCGCGATTACTTTGGTGGAGTCTTCCTTGCCCGCGCACCATGCCTTAGGGCAGGAGCTCTTAACCGAACTGCTGCCTGATACCGGGAAGGCCGCACGCATTGGTGTCACTGGAGTGCCTGGTGTTGGCAAAAGCACTTTTCTCGATGCATTCGGCATGCAATTGGCATCCATGGGGCAATCGGTCGCGGTGCTCGCCGTCGATCCTTCAAGCCGGCTTAGTGGAGGCAGCATTCTTGGTGATAAAGCGCGTATGCATCGCCTCGCCCAAGAAAGCTCCGCATTCATTCGCCCTAGTCCAAGTGGAACCACGTTGGGAGGAGTTGCCGGACGTACCCGCGAGTCCATGTTGCTGTGTGAAGCCGCCGGTTTCGATGTCATCCTCATTGAAACCGTAGGAGTTGGCCAATCGGAAACTGTGGTTGCCGACATGGTGGATTTCTTTTTGGTGCTTATGCTTCCAGGTGCCGGCGATGAACTGCAAGGCATCAAGAAAGGCATTCTGGAACTCGCCGATGTCATCGCGGTCAACAAGGCCGACGGCGACAATCTCGAACGCGCGCAACGTGCGCAACGTGATTATGCAAACGCGCTGCATTACCTGACTCCACGGCATACATGTTGGACGCCTAAAGCCGTTTGCCTCTCTGGCTTAACTGGCAGTGGACTGGAAGAGCTCTGGGAAATCGTAGAAGCACATCAACGTCTGCACCGGGAAGCCGGCGTTTTTGAATCGCAGCGCCAGGAGCAAATGGGGCGCTGGATGTGGGCGCAAATCGAAGAGCGCCTCTTGTCTGCCTTCCGCAGTAGTCCAGCAGTCCAAGCGAAACTCGTTGAAGTGGAAGAGGCGGTTTCGTCGGGCGCAATGCCGCCAACCGCAGCAGCCGACCTCTTATTGTCACTCCTGAATCAGTCCTGAACCGATGGGCGATACCGCAGCATTAATTACCACACTGGTGGTCTACAAGATAATGCTGCTAAGCGTTGGCTTTTGGGCATCCAAGCGCAGCACCAACGATGCAGAGTTCTACCTCGGCGGTCGCGGCCTTGGCCCTTGGGTCGCCGCATTAAGTTCTGCAGCATCTTCGAGTTCAGCATGGACTTTGCTTGGAGTGAGCGGAGTTGCCTTCGCGCAAGGCATTAGCGCGATGTGGCTGTTGCCGGCTTGCATGGGCGGATTCCTTTTGAACTGGTTGGTGGTGGCTCGACCGCTAAGGCGAGAAGCGGAACGCACCGGCGCAGTGACTCTCACCGAATATTTGGCGGAAGGATCACCACCCAAAATCCATCGCGCTTACATCGTGAGTGCAAGCCTGGTGATTCTTGCCTCGCTGCTAATTTATGTCGCATCGCAATTTCAAGCAGCTGGGAAAACCTTTGCCGAAACTCTCGATATGGAGTTCAGCACCGCGGTCATGATTGGCGGCGCAGTGGTCCTGGTTTACACCATGAGCGGAGGATTCTGGGCGGCGTCGGTCACCGACATGATCCAAGGTTTAGTCATGGCAGCGGCATCGATCGCGGTGCCACTGGTCGCGTTGATGGAAGTCGGAGGTCTGCAAGAGCTTTGGACTGGTCTCGGAGATGCCGGCGAAATGTACACTGACCCTTGGCGTGGGAAACAGGGGTGGACCTTGGCAGCATTTCTTATTGGAACCTTTGGCATCGGACTCGGTTATCCGGGGCAGCCTCACGTCGTTAATCGCTTCATGGCATTGCGATCGGAAAAAGACATTCGGCTCGGAACTTGGATTTCGATTGTGTGGGGACTCATCATTTACATCGGCATGTTGTTTGCCGGTTGGTGTGGCCGCGTTTTAGTCACCAGCATGGACGATGGCGAAAAGATTCTCATCCGACTCACCACCGATCTATTCTCGCCGGTGTTTGGTGGCATCATCCTGGCAGCCATCCTCTCCGCCATTATGTCGACCGCCGATAGCCAACTTTTGGTTTGTGGGTCGACCGTGTCCTATGACTTGCCAAGGGGGAAAGGCAACCGCCGCGTCTTGCTCAATCGTCTTACCATTTTGGGCCTTGGCAGCCTTGCGATTGTGGCCGCCATCCAACTTTCGTCCTCGATTTTTGATAGCGTTTTGTTCGCTTGGTCCGGCCTCGGTGCTGCCTTTGGCCCTTTGCTTTTGGTGAGATTGAGTGGGCGAAAAGTGAAGCCCGCTTGGGCTCTGGCCTCTTTGTGGGCCGGGTTCCTTGTGACCCTAGCGTGGGTTCCCTTGAAACCTGCAATGGGGGGCTTGTACGAACTGGTTCCAGCCTTTTCCGCTGCTCTACTTTGCGTTTTGCTCGGAACAAAGCGGTAGGATGGGAAAGTGGCCTGCATTGAGCTGGTGCCATCACCTTCATTAGCATGTCTGACTCCAAGCTTCCCGCCAAAGAGCGCAACCAACCGTATGAAGATTCCTTTCAGTATTTGAAGGGTGGACCGGTTGTCGTTTTTCGCTGGACAAACTCACCTGGTTGGCCGGTGGAGTACGTGACTCCCAACGTGCTACAAATGTTTGGACACACGGCAGAAGATTTTCTGACTGGACGGATTCCTTTTTCACAAGTGATTTGCCCAGAGGAGCTGGAACGTGTTGGCGCCGAAGTTGCGGCGGCAGTGGAGAGTGGCACCCCTCACTTTGAGCAGGCTTATCATTATCTGCACAAAGATGGCAGCATTCATCACCTTTATGATTACACCTTGGTGCTGCGCAATGAAGCCGGTGAGGTCACTCACTTTGAAGGTTATGTGTTAGATGACACCGAGCGCCAGCAAGCGACCGAAGCCTTGCGTGAGGAGGAAGAAGATTCGCGCTTCTTAGTTGAAATCGCGGAACTCATGGCTGGCGATTTGTCCTATGACGAACTTTGTCGGCATGCTTTGGAAGCCATGAAGAGTTATATCCCGCTGACCAAAGCCAGCCTCTATATGCAGAACGATGCCGATCCTGGAGTCCTGACTCGCTTAGCTGGCGTGAATATATCGCGCGGCCTTTTAGAGAAAAGCGTTTTTGACCTGCGCGATAATCCTTGGTATTCCGAGGCGTTTTCCACAGATCAACCCATGTTCACCGTGAATGTTCATGAAGATCCACGCTGCGAAGGTAGTGAATTTGAATCGGCTGATCTTCGCTCTTTGCTGGTCATTCCTATGCGCCTTACCCAGGGTAAATCTGGATATATTTCCATGGGAAACGCTAAGGCAGATGATCCGATTCAAGATACTCGGCGCCTGAGGAGAGTTTTGGCGCGCATGGGCGTTTTGCTTTCCACAGCAATGGATCGTGTGACCACTCTTTTAGATCGTGAACGCATGACCGAGCAACTGCAGCACGCTCATCGCATGGAAGCGGTCGGCATGCTTGCGGGAGGTGTGGCGCACAACTTCAATAACACCCTTACTGTGATTTTGGGTTACACATCTCTGCTCTTACAAGAGGAGGGGCTAGATGAAAAAGCCCTCAAGAAATTGCGTGCAGTCTTGAATGCAGGGAAAAGTTCGGCTGCTGCTGTGCGCCAACTTCTAGACTTTAGTCGTAAGCAAAAATCGCATCAGCCTGAGCTGGTTTCGGTCGACCTCGTTATGGACGGCCTAGAAGTCATGCTCAACCCCTTGATTGGCGAGGGGGTTCGTCTAGAGCTCGAACGTAAGCAAGGGCTTGGCAGTGTACTCCTAGAGTCCGGTGAATTGGAAATGGTGCTCATGAATCTTGCGGTCAATGGGCGTGACGCAATGCAGGGCAAGGGCAGCCTATTCATTCGTGCCGGGATTGTGGATGAAGACAAACTACAAATCGCGGTACAGGATTTTGGCAGTGGCATGAGCGATTCGGTGAAGCGCCGCATATTTGAACCTTTCTTTTCCACTAAACCAGAGGGGAGTGGCACTGGCCTTGGCCTTGCTGCGGTTTATGGTGTGGTGCAGCGTGCCGATGGTTCCATTGAAGTGGAGAGTCAGGTCGGTCAAGGCACAACCTTTACTCTTTCCTTCCCTCAAAGTGACAGCCTGCCGGAACCTTGTGTGAATCCTGCGACCCATTTGCGTCAGCAAGGGGTAGGGCGAAAAGTATTACTGGTTGAAGATCAAGCCCCGGTGCGGGATTTGGCTTTCGCGGCGTTAATCGAAAATGGTTTTGCGGTTGAAATCGCAGAAGACGGGAACCAAGCCCTGGAGCTTATGGCCGATGGCACCCTTCAAGTCGATCTCCTCCTCTCCGATGTCGTCATGCCTGAAATGGATGGACTCGAACTTAGCCGTCAGTTTGCAAAGTTACATCCGGAAGTTCCCATCATGTTGATGTCTGGATTCGTCGACCGCGTTTTTCCAGGCGCCGATGAGGGCCACCAGGGGATCCCGTTTTTGCGCAAGCCATTTACCGTGGACCAACTTTTGGAAGCCGTGGTTGAGGCGATTGCGCTAGGTTAGTGCAGCGCGTCTCAGTGCGCGTAAACTAGGCGCATGCAAATCCCCAACGGCGTCGTGGATGTTCATGTGCACATTCAACCATGGCAACAGATTAAGGAGGCTCCGCGTAAAACGATCGAAGCCGGACGCGATGATGTCGATGACATCCTTCTGTATCAAGCGAGCCCCGCAGCTTTACGCGATCACCTGCAAGAGCAGGGTGTCGCGCGGGTCGGCTTGATCAACTACGTTTCGCCTAAGTTGATGGGTTTTGATTCCACCTGTAACGATTGGATTGCCAAGTACCGCGATTTTGATCCTTCCGTGTTTCTTGCATGGGGTGGCGTGCACCCTGATTTCTGCGATGACGTGCCCACGGAAATGGCGCGGTTGCTCGATGGATTGAAAATCGATGGCATCAAAATCCAC